>Ga0247809_1000513_pt1 | contig 17918 bp, 15 predicted proteins | sample UWRJL104311B1_FD_180951 | JGI IMG/M metagenome (GOLD analysis project Ga0247809, IMG submission 180951) | Plant litter microbial communities from Arlington Agricultural Research Station in Wisconsin, United States - UWRJ-L104-311B-1 | ecosystem: Environmental > Terrestrial > Plant litter >...
ACAGCTCCCAAGACCGGCGGCATCCACGCCCCCGTCCAGCCCTCTCCCGAGCTCGGCGAGATCGTCGGCAACGACAAGCTGCCGCGCAGCGAAGTGATCAGCAAGGTGTGGGTCTACATCAAGGCCCACAACCTCCAGAACCCCGAGAACAAGCGCGAGATTCTGGCTGACGAGAAGCTGAAGAAGGTCTTCGGGCGTGACAAGTGCACGATGTTCGAGATGAACAAGTACATCTCGCAGCACGTCAAGGCCTAACCGCCAGCACTGCACGGCAAGTGGCGACGGGGCATCGTAAGCGATACCCGTCGCCCCTTGATCGAACCCCTAAGGTTCGTAATATCGAGATTATCATCGTGGCTCGAACGGTACCGCGCACGATCGGACGCTAGCCCCGCGCTTGATCGTCCCACCCGACCGGCGTATTGCGTCGGCCGATGCCCCCGTAGCTCAGCCGGATAGAGCGACGGTTTCCTAAACCGTAGGCCGCGTGTTCAAATCTCGCCGGGGGCACCAGCTTTTCCGCAATAGGCCGCTGCCGCTTCGAGGTGCCGGACGGACGGCACCCTTATCCGCAGCAGCGTTTGGATTTATTTCCCGAACCGCAGGGGCACGGATCGTTTCGGCCGATCTTCGTCGGCGTGGTAACCACCGGTGTGCCTGATGATGCACTCGCGTTCTGGGAATGCGCTGCATGGAGTTTTAGGACGGCGACGACGATCTGCGCCGGGGCGTGCGCGTCGAGAGCGTTGACCTCGACGCTGTCGAGCGTGGTCTCGTTGGTGACGACTGCGATCAGGGACATGATCTGCGCCACGGCGTCGGCGGTATCGGTATCGGTGCCGTTGCCCAACGCCGTCCAGCTTTCTGGCCTGAGTGCCACCGCTTCGGCGAAACCATCGATCCAGGCTTCCCAGAGGACATCGCCATTGCGGTCGTCGGTGTCGAAGATCGGCTGGGGCTTGCCGCGGGTCAGGTCGCGAACGATCTCGGCGTAGCGTGCCATCACCGCATCGACGAACCACTGGACGTCGGCAGGATCGTCGAACGGCGGGTCGACGCTGTCGTCCGAGCCCCAGATGCTTTGGAGCCACTCGCTCTGCGGGATCGTGTCGGGGCCGACTGCCAAAGCCGTCAGGAAGCCGTCGAGTTCGGTGAGCAGCATCGGCTCCTCGAGTGGAAGGTCGGCGAGCGCGCCGTCGAGGCGACGGAAACGGGAGGGAAGGTTTTTCATGGGTTCGGGTCGGCTGCCTTGGAGAATGCAGTGCGTCATAGCCTGCCGATGATGGGTGCTGCCAGCGACGAGTGGTGCAAAGCCCTGCGCCAACCGGAATGGACGGGGCGCGTGACACTTGCCTCGTGCGGGCGATCCTTCCATTGCATTCGAGTCGCCCACCGGACCGGGAAATTTGTACGTGATAAGAACGCTTTGCCGTTTCGCCGTTCTGGCCTCGATCGCGACGATGGCTCCGGCGCAAACAGCCCCCTCCCCCATAGCGATCCAATCTCCGGCCGACGTTTACGGGCCACTGTTTCGGGCCGTGCAGCAAGGCCATGTTTTTGCCGACGGGAAGACGTTCGTCGACGCGGTGCCGAAGCGGTCGGCGGAGGCGATCATGGCCGACTATGTGCGGGCTAAACCCGCTGGCCCGGCGCTGAAAGCATTCGTGCTCACCAATTTCGTGGTGCCGGGCGAGAATGATCGCGGCTCGGGCGATCTCAGGATGCATGTCCGGACGCTCTGGCCGCAACTCGTGCGCCAGCCGGTCGCGCCGGTGGCGGGCAGTTCCGCGCTGCCGCTCCCTGCCCCCTATGTCGTGCCGGGCGGGCGTTTCCGCGAGATCTATTACTGGGACAGCTATTTCACGATGCTAGGGCTGAAGGTCGACGGCCAGCAGCCGCTGGTGGAGTCGATGCTCGACGATTTCACCAGCCTGATCGAGCGGTATGGCCATATTCCGAACGGGACGCGGACCTATTATCTCAGCCGGTCGCAGCCGCCTTATTATGCGCTGATGCTCGATCTCTCGACCAACACCGACCCCGCGATCGTCAAGCGGCGGCTGGCGGCGCTGCGGGTCGAGCACGCGTTCTGGATGAAGGGCACTGCGTGCCTCGACGGCAAGCCCGCCTGCCTGCGCGTGGTGCGGATGCCCAACGGGAGCGTGCTCAACCGCTATTACGACGACCGCGATACGCCGCGTGACGAATCCTATGCCGAGGACGTCGCGACCGCGGCGAAGGCGGCACCCCGACCCGCGGCCGACACGCAGCGCAACCTGCGGGCGGGTGCGGAAAGCGGGTGGGATTTCAGCTCGCGCTGGCTGCGCGATCCGAAGTCGCTCGCGACGGTCCATACCACCGACATCGTGCCCGTCGATCTCAACAGCCTGTTATGGGCGATGGAGCGCCGCATCGCCGAGCGCTGTCGTACGGCTAACGACGCTGCCTGCGCGACCGCGTTCACGACGTTGGCGGCCGAGCGCAAGACCGCGATCGACCACTATCTCTGGCAGGCCAATACCGCGCGCTATGCCGACTGGGACCTGTCGATGCGCAAGCCCACTGCGAGCATCAACGCGGCTATGCTGCACCCGCTATTCGTCGGTCTCGCCTCGCCTGCGCAGGCAGAGGCCGTCGCCGCGACGGTGCAGAGATCGCTGGTGGCCGAGGGCGGCTTGCGGACGACAACGCTGAACACGGGGCAGCAATGGGACGAACCCAATGGCTGGGCGCCGCTGCAATGGGTGGCGATCGCCGGGCTGGAGCGGAATGGCGAACCGGCGCTCGCGAAGGACATCGCCAAGCGCTGGCTCGCGACGGTCGGCGCGGCCTATGCCGAAACGGGCAAGATGCTGGAGAAATATAATATCGAGCAGCGTACGCCGGGTGGTGGCGGCGAATATCCGGTGCAGGACGGCTTCGGCTGGACCAACGGCGTGACCAGCGCGATCCTCGATCGGTATCCCGACCTGGCGCAGAAGGCGAAGTAAGGCAGGCGCTGGCGAACGTTCCGGCGGCGATGGTTGCTTACGGCACCCGGCGCCACATATGGACGTGCAATGCTCGACCCCGCGCCCGCCAGCCAGACCGACGTCGCCGATATGCTCACGCCGGATTTCGTCGTCATCGACGTCGAGACGGCGTGCTCGCGCGTCAGCAGCATCTGCCAGGTCGGTATCGTCGGCTTCCGCGACGGCCGCGAGATGTTCGAATACGAGACGCTGGTCGATCCGCGCGACGAGTTCAACGTGTTCAACACCCGGATCCACGGGATCACCGAACAGCACGTCACGGGCAAGCCTTGCTTTGGGGACATCCACGGCATCGTCGACGGTCATTTGTCGGGCCGGACGACGGTGGCGCATTCCTATTTCGACAAGGGCGCGCTCGCCGCGGCGTGCCGCATTCATGACCGCCCTCCGATCGAGACGGTCTGGCTCGACAGCGTGCGCGTCGCGCAGCGCGCCTGGCCCGATCTGGCGAGCCACCGGCTGGGCGGCCTCGCGCAATATCTCGGGATCGCGCACAAGCATCACGACGCGCTGAGCGATGCGCGCGCCGCCGGCTGGGTGATCGTCAAGGCGATCGACCATACAGGCATCGCGCTCGACGAATGGCTGAAACCGCCGCGCAAGCCCGGCCCTGCGCCGCGCCCTGCTCCCACCGGACCGCTCAGCGGCGAACGTATCGCGATTCTCGGTGAGCCTCGCGACGGCCGGCTTGCGTGCGCGATTGCCGCGCTTGGCGGGCGGATCGTGTCGGCGGTCGGGAATACGACGTCTATGCTGGTCATCACCGGGCGTGCGCCGTTCAGCTATTCGGTGCGCAACAGCGGCGCGTATCGCCGGGCGGAGCAGTATCGGCGGCTCGGCGGAACGATCCGTGTGGTCTCCGAAGTCGAGCTCGATCTGCCGGCTATCGCGGCCGGCTTTACGGCAGCCTGAGCAGGCGGATGCTACCGGCAATGTGAAGGAATAGCGACCGTCCGCCTTGGCAAACGCCAGATGGGGTGCGACCATTGTCCCAAAGCGATAGCGGAGGGCGATATGCGGTTGGCGACTTGGGGGATGGCGGTCGGCTTGCTGGCCGCACCGGCGACGGCGCAACGCGTGCAAGTCGCGAGCGGAACGCTCGAAGGCACACACGTCTCGACCGCAGCGATACCGGTCGATGCGTATCTCGGCATCCCCTATGCGGCGGCACCGATCGGCCCGTTGCGGTGGCAGCCGCCGCGGCCGGCCGCGCAATGGACCGGCGTGCGCAAGGCAGACCGGTTCGGTGCGCGCTGCATGCAGCAGCCACTGTTCGCCGACATGAAGTTCCGCTCGCCCGGTATCAGCGAGGACTGCCTGACGCTCAACGTCTGGACGCCGGCGGGCGCGAAACCAGGCGCGCGGCTGCCCGTGCTGTTCTACATCCATGGCGGCGGCGCGATCGCGGGTGACGGGTCGGAACTGCGCTATGACGGCGCGGCGATGGCTCAGAAGGGCATCGTCGTCGTGACGATCAACTATCGGCTGGGCGCGTTCGGGTTCCTCGCAAACAGCGCGATGGCGGCGGAATCGTCGACACATTCCGCGGGGAATTACGGGCTGCTCGATCAGGCTGCGGCGCTGGCGTGGGTCCGGCGCAACGCCGCCGCGTTCGGGGGCGATCCCGCGCGGATCACGATCGGTGGGGAGAGCGCGGGTTCTATGTCGGTCAGCGTACTGATGACCTCGCCACTCACCCGCACGCAGTTCGCAGGGGCGATCGGCGAGAGCGGCGGCGTGCTGCCGCCGACCTTCCGCCCCAAGCCTCTCGCGGTGGCGACGAAGGACGGCGACGCGTTCGCGGTGGCGGCGGGGGCACCGTCGCTCGACGCACTTCGGGCGATGCCGGCCGAGGCTCTGCTTGCTGCGCAGGGGACGCAGCGGTTCCGCGCGGACTTCATCGTCGACGGGCGGTTCCTGACGGAGCCGCCGATCGATACCTATACGGCGGGGCGCGCGGCGCGCGTGCCGTTGCTGGTCGGTGCGAACTCGCAGGAGGGAAGTTGGATCAGCATCCTTGCCGGGCAACCGCCGACGGTGGCGAATTATCGCGCGGGCGTCGCGAAGCTCTTTACCGCTCCGGATGCGCTGCTCGCCTTATACCCGGCGAAGTCGGATGCCGATGTGCCCGTTGCGGCGACCGCGCTGGCAAGCGATGCGTTTCTCGGCACGTCGACGTGGCAGTGGTTCGACCTGCACCGCCGGACGCGCCAGCCAACCTATTATTATCATTTCGCGCATCCCCGCCCGGCTGCGCTGCCGCCGCTGACCAACCCCGACGTGCCGCCGATCGGGGCGGTGCACAGCGCGGAGATCGAATACGCGCTGGGCAACCTGGACACGAACCCGGCCTATGCGTGGACGGCGGACGATCGCCGGATCTCAACGGTGTTCCAGGGGTATTTCGCCGCGTTCATCAAGACCGGCAACCCGAACGCGGCCGGGCTGCCGAACTGGTCGCCTGCGCCATCTGGAGACAGCGTCATTCCGCGCCAGATCGTCGACGTGCAGACGCGTTCGGAACCGTTCGTCGAGCAGGCTCGCTATGTCGCGGCGACACCGTTACTCGAACGGCGGGTGCCCTGAACTAGCGGACGCGTGCTAGATCTGGCCGACGAAGACCACACCGGGCACGGACAGCGTTTGTCCGGTTGCGGTCAGTCGGCCATCGGGTTCGATCCTGAAGATCGCCAGCGTGCCTGATCGCTCGTTGCCGGCGAGGACACGGCGCTGCGCTTCCAGAACCAGCAGGAAGCGCGGCCACTTGCCGCCGCTGGGGATATGCTGGAGCAGGCTCGGCACGCCTGACGCGTCGAGCGCGAAGACGGCGACGCTGTCATGGCCGCGGTTCGAGACGTAGAGCCGCCGCCCCGCCTGGTCGATCGCGATATGCGCGGCTTGCGAGGCGCCCACGTACCCGCTCGGCAGGGTAGAAACCGTGTGGCGGGTCGCGAAACTGCCATCTGCGTGGGCGTCGAGCATGGTGACCGTGTTGGACAGTTCGCATACGACGTAGGCGAGTGGACGGCGTGGATGGTGGACGAGATGGCGCGGCCCCGCGCCCGGCGGCGCACGCCATGCCGCGACCGGCTCAGCCAGTGCGCGCGCCCGCGGGTCGAAGCGATAGGCTAAGATCGTGTCCGTCCCCAGGTCGACCGAATGCAGCCATCGGCGATCCGGGCTGAAGCCGACCCAGTGCGCATGCGGCGCCTCCTGTCGGGCCTTGTTCGGGCCATGCCCCGTGTGGCGGAACACGACCGGTTCGCCTGGCACGCCGGTGCGCGAGTCGAGCCGGTGGAACGCGACGCTGCCGCTCGAATAATTGGCGACCGCGAGGCAGGCGCTGGCGCGGTCGATCGCGACGTAACACGGGTCGGCGCCTGCCGTGGGGGCGGTGCCGCGGTGCGACCAGTCCGGCGCGTAGGCAGCGATCTCGCCCGCGGCCTTCTCACGGACGAAGTAATACGCACCGCCCGGGCCGCCGCCGCCGACGCCGAACGACGCGTCGTCGATCCCCGATATCGGGGTGCCGACCTGCCATGTGTCGCGATCCGGGTCGAACGAGATCGGATACACGCCCTTGCCGCCTTCGCGGGCGTAGGTGCCGGCGATCAGCCGTACCGACCGCTTGCCGCCGCCGGCCGCGACCGCCGGGAAGGCGATCGTAGCCGCCATCGCGGTCAGGGCCGACCGTCGTGTCGTGGTCCAGTCGGTCATGCCCGTTCCTTTGCAGCTATCGGCGCGTGTCATGCGTCAGCGGTGCCACCGAGGCAACGAACGCCGCTCAGGTTTCGACCGCGTAGAGCGCATGGTGCGTCAGGATGAACAGCGTCCGCCCGTTCGCGCCGCCGAAGATCAGTTGCAGCGGGCGTTCGGGGACGTCGATCCGTCCGGTCTCGCGTCCATCCACGTCGTGGACGAACACCTGGCCGTTGGCGAGGTAGACGCGGCCGTCTGGTCCAACCGCGACGCTCTCGCCGCCGCGATTGGCGAACGGCTTCAGATCGGTGATGCTGCCGCCTGCGCCGACCAGCCCGCTATAGGTCTTGGCTTCGGAGCCGTTGCTGACGAACACGCGTTCGCCGAGCTTGGCCTTCACGAAGCCGTAGGTGTCGAGTGCGTCCGAGAAGCGCCAGCCGAGATGGTTGGGTGGCCCCTGCTGGACAGTACGATATGCGGGCAGGACCAGCGAGCCGTCTGGCGAGACATATTCGCGGGGTTTCGGCACGGCCATGTCGCGCGCGAACATCTCGCCGAGCGTCGTGAACTGATAGGTCGTCGGATCGATCTGATCCTTGAACTCGCCATTGACCCAGAAATTACCGGGTAGCGCGACGCTCGCATCGCGGTGCGGAGTGACCGGCGTCGGGGGGATCACGGCGATGCTGTCCGGATCGCCGGGCTTGATGCTGTAGACCGTCCCCGCCGCGCCATCGGACGACAGCACCATGAGGTTACCCGAGCGATCGACCGCGAGATTGACCGGATCGACGGGCGCGTCGGCGACGACCGACAGCCCCTCGCTCGCGGTCCAGCCATAGATGCGGTGAGTATTATACTCGACGAAGTAGAGCTTGCCCTTCGCATCCACCGCCGCGCCTGCGATCGAGTAGAAGCCGTCTTCCAGCTTGCGAACGGCCGGGCCAGTGGTCGTCGCGACCGGCGTAGCGCCCCGCTTCACGTCCAGCACCGCGAACTCGCGTTCGCGCACCTCCGTTCCGGTGGTCATGTCCTGGATCGCGTTCTCGTACGGGAACTTGCTCGCACGCAGGTCCGTGCCGCAGCCCTCCGCATCGCAGAACGCCAGCCCGCTCTCGCCGTTCACATGCACGTTGCGGAAGCGGATATCGTCGGAATTGTAGATCCGCACCGCCGATGGCGCCGGCTGGAGCGACCGCGTCACGCGGTAGGCGTGATAGTTCGCGAACAGGATGTTGCTCGAATTGCGAACCTCGAGCGACAGCGCGTTGCGGCTTTCGCCCGCCTCTTCCTCGGTCTGCGGCGCAAGGAACTCCCAGTTCTTGACGCCGTCAAGGACGATCTCGGCGCGCGTGTGATGCTCGGCCGACATCTCGTACACATGGCCCGGCGTGCTCGTGTTCGAAACGTGGAGCCCGGCGGCGGCGAAGGTGTTGGGGGTCCACAGATTGTTGAACGTGCCGCCGCCGCCATCGGTGACCGAGAGGCTCGCATATTGCCCGTCCCAGCGCTTGCGCGGATCGGCGTCGCCGGTGTGGTCGACATTGTACGGGTCGATCCGACTGCCATCGGCGCGGCTGGTGCCATGACCGCCGTGGAAGCGGACGTCGTCGACCAGCGAGTCCGCGCCGGCCTTCCATAGCAACGCGGTCGCGCGCGGGTTGATGCCGCCGGTGGTCAGGCCGATGCCGGAGACGATCGCGGCGCCACCCTTCGCGCTTTCGATCAGCCCCTTGGCGGTACCGATGCCGCGAAAGGCCGGCGTGTCGTCGGCGAGCACGATCTGGGTCATGTCCGGATGAAGGCCGATCAGTACCGTGTCGGGCCGCAGCTTGAGCGTATCGGAAACGCGGTAGAAGCCAGTGGGGAAATAGACCACGCGGTGCGTATCGATCGCGCGCTGGATCGCCGGCGTATCGTCGGTCGCGTCGTCGCCCTTTGCGCCCGCGCTCCGCACGTCGAACCACTGCGCGACGGGCGGCAGCGCCCGGATCGCGGGCGGTATCCGCTTCGGCATTGCCGGGATCGTCGCGACGTCGACCCGCGTCTCGTACTTGCCGGTCGCGCCGAGCCCCGGCAGCGTCAGGCCATAGCTGAGCGCCTTGACCCGGTATTTTGCGCCCTGCCCCGCCACGGTCTTCCCGCTGTCACGGAACCGCGCGAAGATCGGCACGGCGCTGGCCGTGGCGTCCTGGAAACCGATCTGCGTGTAGACATTGTCCTCGTTGCTGATGACGACGGCGGCGTCCGAGACGTTCTCGAACCGCACGTCGCGGCCCCATAGCCAGTCGCCATAGCCGCGGTCGATCTCGATCCCGACGGGGACGTTGCGGATGCTGGTGTTGACGAGTGTCAGCCCCGCCTCATGCTCGCGGATCGCGGCGTCGCGCTGGCCCTCGAACGACGAATCCAGCAGCGTGTACTGCCACGCGGGCGAGGTCTTCTCGCTGAGGATGCCGTAGCGTCCGCCGAAGAAGCGCAGGTCCTGCCCGACATTGCCGACCTGGTAGATACCGGCGAGTCCGGAGCCGATGTGGAAGTCGACATGGCTGAGATATGCATGCTGCGCCAAGTGGAACCGGACCGCAGTCGCGGCTGGGTTGCCGTCGCCTATCTCGAAATCGACGTTGCTGAGCGCGGAGTAGAACGTCCCCGAATTGGCGTCGGCGATGGTGGCGTCGAACGGTACGCTGGTCGGCGGTGGCACCGGCACCTTTGGCGGTGCGGCGCGAGTGTCGGCGCGCGAACCGGTGAAGAACAGCATGTTCGCCACGCCGGTTTGGAACCCCGGGGTTGCCGCGCCGAGCGTGATGACTGGGCGCGTCTTGCCCGTGCCGAACACGCGCACGCCAGGCCAGACGAAGATCGTCCGCGAGATGCGGTAGCGGCCGGCGGGCAGGAAGACGATGCCCTCGCCGCCTTTCGTGCTCGCCGCGCTGTCGATCGCGGACTGGATCGCGGCGGTATCGTCGGTCCGGCCGTCACCACGGCCGCGAACCGTCACTGCGCGTGGATCTGCCGGTGCGGTGACAAATGCCGACTGAGACGGAGAGGCCGAACGGGGTGCCGCAAACGCTGGAACGGTCGTCCCGAGAAGCGCGATCGCTAGTGTCAGTTTCACAGGCTCACCCGAGATTGTTGTGGGACGCGCCGGACGATGTCCGCCAGTCTGCACCGCAGGTAGTGGCGCATGCGACCATAGGCGATCACGACCAAGGTCGTAGTAGCCGATCCCGCGTCCACGGACGATAGACGGTGACGAACCGACCGCGCGCAGCTTATGGAGAGCCAGTGCCTCCTTCCTCCGAAACGATCCCCAATCCGGCCGACGCGCTACCCTATGCCATCATCGTGATGGGCGTCAGCGGCAGCGGCAAGTCGACACTGGGTGCCGAACTTGCGCGACGTCTGCGCTGTGAATTCCTCGAAGGCGATGCCTTCCACAGTGCCGACAGCGTCGCGAAGATGCGGTCGGGCCAGCCGCTCGACGATCTGGATCGCTGGCCCTGGCTCGATAGGATTGCGGCCGGATTGCACGATGCCGCGCGGATGGATGGTACTGCAGTTGCAGCGTGTTCGGCATTGAAGCGCGCCTATCGCGATCGACTGGCGGACGCCGTCGGCATGCCGTTGCTGTTCGTATTCCTCGATACGAAGGACAGCGGCGAACTCGCCCGACGGCTGGTTCACCGTGCGGACCATTACATGCCCGCCAGCCTGCTCGCGAGCCAGCTCGATACGTTGGAAGCACTGGGTCCCGACGAGCGCGCCGTCACGCTCGATGCGGAAGAAGCGCCCGATCGGCTCTGCGCCGAAGCGCTCGCGTGGATCGGACGCGAGATGTCCGGCGCGGCCGAAACAGCCGGCGACGCACGACGAAGGTCGTAATAGCCAAGCCGGCCGACAAGGCCGACACTCGGTGGCAGTACTCGCGCAGGAGTGCGGTCGAGGGTCGTTGATGTCGCTACGCGTTGCTTTCGCCCTCATGCTGGTTGCAGCGCCCGCCGCCGCGCAACAGGCGCCCGTCGTGGCGCTCTGGCCGAACGGTGCGCCCGGATCGGAAGCACGCCGGACCGACGCCGAGACGGTCAAGGACAGCTATGTCAGCAACGTCCACAACCCGACGCTGACGATCCACCGCCCCGCCCCGAGCCATGCCAACGGCGCCGCGATGATCGTCGCGCCCGGCGGCGGTCACTGGATGCTGGTTTGGATCAACGAAGGCGAGGTGCCGGCCAAGGCGCTCAACCGCTACGGCGTCACGACGTTCGTCCTGAAATACCGCCTCGCGCGTGATCCCGGCTCATCGTACGATATCGAGCGCGACGCGGCAGCCGATCTGCGGCGCGCGGTCCGGTGGGTCCGCGCGCATGCGAGCGACTATGCTATCGATCCTGCCCGGATCGGCGTGATGGGCTTTTCGGCAGGCGGCGAACTCGTGTCGCTCGTCGCCGACAACCCTGCGCCCGCACAGACGCCGACGGACTCGGTCGACCGCGTGAGTGCACGGCCGAACTTCCAAGTGCTGGTCTATCCGGGGCCACTCGGCACGCCGGCCAAGGCCGTCGCAAACGCGCCGCCGGCATTCCTCGTTGCGGGGTCGCTCGACCAGTGCTGCGCGACATCGGCGATGGCGCTGTATTCGCAGCTCCGCGCGGCGGGCGTTTCGGCGGAGCTGCACCTTTACGCGGACACCGATCATGCGTTCAATCTCGGCACGCGGTCGGAGCGCATCTCGATCCAGCATTGGCCCGATCGACTGGCGGACTGGCTTGCCGATGGCGGCTGGCTCATTCCGCGCGGATCGGCAAAGATGCTTCCAGTTTCTCGAAAGGAACCCTGATGGAATTCGGCAGGCGTGATCTCCTGGTCGCCGCGGCAACGCTGGCCGCCACATCGAGCGGCGTGGCGCGTGCGGCGCCCGATCGGAAGCTTGGCTATGCGATCGTCGGGCTCGGCTATTACGGGCTGCAGACGATCCTGCCGCAGTTCGTCAATTGCGAGCATTCGCGCGTGACCGCGTTGGTCAGCGGCGACCGGACCAAGGCGCTCGCGACCGCGACGAAGTACGGCGTGCCCGAGCGATCGATCTATAGCTATGCCGATTTCGACCGGATCCGCGACAATCCCGACGTCGACATCGTCTATGTCTGCCTGCCCAACTCGATGCACGCCGAATACACCATCCGCGCGGCGAAGGCCGGCAAGCACGTGATGTGCGAGAAGCCGATGGCGGTCTCTGTCGCAGAATGCGAAGCGATGATCCGCGCGTGCAAGACCGCGGGCAAGAAGCTGATGATCGGCTATCGCTGCCACTTCGAGCCGTTCAACCTGGAGGCGATGCGGCTGGCGAAGTCCGGCGCCGCGGGCAAGATCCGGTATGTCCGTTCGGAGCACGGCTTCGTCCAGGGTGATCCAAACAAGTGGAGGCTCAAGCGCGCCTTGTCGGGCGGCGGGTCGCTGATGGACATGGGCATCTACAGCCTGCAGGCCGCACGCTACTTGACCGGCGAGGAGCCGATCGCGGTCACGGCGCGCGAATCCACCGATCGTCGCGATCCGCGGTTTCGCGAAGTCGAGGACATGATCGAATGGACGCTCGAATTCCCGTCGGGCGCGATCGCCGGATGCCAGTCGATGTACAGCGCCAATCAGAACCATATCCTGTTGATGGGCGACAAGGGCCGCATCGAGCTGGAGCCGGCGACGCGCTATGACGGCAACAAGATGTGGACCGGCCGCGATGGTCGCGAGACCGCGATCACCAGCCCCCCGCCCGGCCCCGGCAAGACGCAGTTCGCGGGGCAACTCGATCATCTGGCCGAATGCATTCTCGACGGGCGCCAGCCGATCGTCTCGGGCGAAGAGGGCCTGCGCGACATGCGGATCGTCGAGGCGATCTATCGGTCCGTGCGCGAAGGCCGGACGGTGAAGCTGTGATGCGGCCGTTGATTGCGGTCGTGCTTGCCCTTGGCGCGACCTCCTCGCTGCCCGCACAGACTGCGGGCGATGCTACGAGCTTCGCTGCATCTGCCGACGTTCGCGCGCGGATCGTTGCGTTGGAGAAGACGATGAAACCGGGCCAGGGGTTCGCCATGGCGCCCTTGGTACAGGCGGACGGGACGAGCGTCTCGCTCGAATATTGGAAGGCGCCGGGCAAACCTGCGGTGCATCCGGACGAGGCCGAATATGCGACCGTGATGGCGGGTTCTGGAACGCTGGTCTCGGGCGGTACGCTGGTCGCGCCGAAGCTGCGCTTTCCGGGGCTGGTCGAAGGTGATCAGATCGAGGGTGGCACGACGCGGAAGCTTGCAGTCGGCGACGTGTTCCTGATCCCGGCAGGCACGCCGCACTGGTTCGGCATCGATGGCAAGCTGGTGATGCTTGGGACGAAGATCAGGACGTCAGGTCACCGGAAGCCCAGCCAGTAGAGCAGGCCGATGTTCACCGCGAGCAGCGGTAGCGCGGTCGGTATCTGCGCGCCGATGACCGCGTTCTTGTCCTTGAGATCGAGCAAGGCGGCGGGGACGAGATTGAAGTTGGCGGCCATCGGCGTCATCAGCGTGCCGCAGAACCCGCTGAGCATGCCGATCGCCGCGACCACCGCCGGGTCGCCGCCATAGTGACGCACGAGCAGCGGTATGCCCATCGCTGCGGCCATCACCGGGAACGCTGCGAACGCGTTGCCCATGATCATCGTGAACAGCGCCATGCCAAGCGTGTAGGCGAGGACTGCACCGATCAGGCTGCCCTCCGGGATCGCATGACCGGCGAGACCGCCGACTACGTCGCCCACGCCCGCGAGCGCGAACACTGCGCCCAGGCTCGCCAGCATCTGCGGCAGGACGGCGGCCCAACCGATTGCGTCCATCAATCTGACGCCTTCCGCGAGCGGTGTGGCGATCCGGGGGCGGAACCATAGGTGCATCGCGACCAGCGCGATCAGGACGCCGCAGGTCAGCGCGACGAGGGTTGCCTGCTTGGGGTCGACTAGGGTCGGGGCGGCGCGGAACAGGACCGTTCCACCGAGTGCTGCGGCCGGGATGATCAGCGCGGGGAGGAATATCCGGTTGCCGAGCCGGGTGGCTTCGGCACGCCGTTCGTCGAGCGTAGTCGTAGCACGCCCGCCCCGCCCCATCGCGCCCGAGCCGGCGATCGCGACCAGGGCCAGGACGAGAACGCCGTTGCCGACGTCGCCGAGCTTTCCACCCAGCAGGAAGCTGATCGCCAGTACCGCGTAGAAGGCCGCGTTGCCGAAGCGCTTCGGGTTGGCGTTGTCGGTCGCGCTCAGGATCGCGAATGCCGCGAACATCAGGCCGGCGATGCCGTAGATGAAGCCGGTGCCGATCATGCCGATCATCGGCCGCGCGCCAGTCGGCGGTCGAGCAGCCAGAGGCGGAAGCCGTGGATCAGGAATGCGGCGATCGCGGTCGGGATTGCCCACATCGAGAGGTGGAGCGGCTGGATGACGATGCCATAGCCTTCGAGCACGCCCTTCATCAGCAGGATCGAGCCGATCGCGATGAAGATGTCCTCGCCGAAGAAGAGTCCGATATTGTCGGTTGCGGCGGCCATCGCGGGGATGCGGTCGCCGCCGGGTGGCACTCCCTGGGCTTCGGCGGCGGCTTCGGCCATCGGCGCGACCAGCGGGCGGACGCTCTGCGCCGGGCCCGCGATCGAGGTCAGGCCGAGTGCCGCGGTGAGCTGACGGAACAGGAGGTAGCCGATCAGCAGCCTCCCTACCGTGGCGCCGCGGAGTTTGCTGATCGCGAGCCGAGCGCGTTCCTGGAGTCCGTGGCGTTCGAGCATCCCGATCACTGGGAGGACGATGTAGATCACCGTGACGTAGCGGTTCTCGTTGAATGCCTTCCCGAACGCGGCAAGGATCGCGAGGGGGGCTATCCCGGCGGCAAGGCCGGTAACGAGTGCGGAGACCGCTACGACGAGCAGCGGATTGAACCGGAGCAGGAAGCCCGCGACGATCACCGCGATGCCGCAAAGGACCAGCATGCCGTCTAGCGTGCCTGCTTGGCGAGATCGGCGTCGAACGCGATCTTGGCCTTCGCAACGATCTTCGGGAGCAACGTCGGATCGACGAAGGCGGTCGTGTCGCCGGCTTGGCGTAGTTTGCCCTTGGCGATCACGTCAGTGAGTTCGGGGTGCGACGGCAGGACGATGTCGGCGTGCAGCGTGCCGAGCATGGCGATGCTGCGGCGGTAGTCGGCGACAATACCGGGATACGCGCGGTTGCCGATCAGGCGGTTGCCGGCAACGCTAACGCTGCACGGGAAGACGACGTCGAGCGGGCGCGGCTTGGCAGGGATTTGCATCGTCCAGGTCGTGCAGCCGGGCGTGTGACCCGGCGTGGCGCGTGCGGTCAGCGTGGTGGTGGCGAGCGTAACCTTGTCGCCGTCACGGACGCCGCGATCGACATGGACGGGTGGGAATCGGATGACGCCGTAGCTCGTTTCGCCGGGTGGCGTGCCGGTTTCGAGCGCGGGGACGTCGCGGGCACCAGCTACCACGCGAGCGCCGGTCGCGCGCTTGAGCGCGGCTACACCCGCGGCGTGATCGAAGTGGGCGTGCGTGACGAGGATCAGCTTTACGTCGCGCGGGCGGACTCCGGCGGCGATGATGTTGTGTTCGATCATGCCGGCATTTTCGGCGAGCGTGCCGTCGATCAGGATCGCGCCTGCGCTGGTCTTGATGAGGTAGGCGGCGATGCCTTCGCTGCCGACATAGGTGATCGGACCGGCGATCGGGAACGGTGCCTGCGGGCGCGTCCAGGCTGGTGGGTCGGCCGTGCCGAGCAGCAGTGGGGCGGTGGCGACGATCGCTAGAGCGCCCATCAACGACCGCGGGCGGAAGCTCAGCGATCCTCCCCCGCCAGGGGGAGGTGGCAGGCATAGCCTGACGAAGGGGGCGGTTTGCGATGCCATCTGTTTCGTATCCTCCCCCTCCGTCTGGCAAGAGCCAGCCACCTCCCCCTGGCGGGGAAGGATCGCGTTGTGTGCAGTCTACCTTATTCCCACTCGATCGTACCGGGCGGCTTGGACGTGTAGTCGTAGGTCACGCGGTTGATGCCCTTGACCTCGTTGATGATCCGGGTCGCGACGCGCGGGAGGAAGTCGCCGGGGAACTGGAACGCCTGCGCGGTCATGCCGTCGGTCGAGGTGACCGCGCGCAGAGCCAGCACGTTGTCATAGGTGCGGCCGTCGCCCATCACGCCGACACTGCGGACCGGGAGCAGTACCGCGAACGCCTGCCAGATCGTGTCGTAGAGCCCCGCCGCGCGGATCTCCTCGAGATAGATCGCGTCTGCCTTGCGCAGGATGTCGCAGCGTTCCTTGGTGACTTCGCCGGGGATGCGGATCGCGAGGCCGGGTCCGGGGAACGGGTGACGGCCGACGAAGATCTCGGGAAGGCCGAGTTCGCGCCCCAACACGCGGACCTCGTCCTTGAACAGCTCGCGCAACGGCTCGACGAGCTTCATGTTCATGCGCTCGGGCAGGCCGCCGACATTGTGGTGGCTCTTGATCGTCACTGATGGACCGCCGGTGAAGCTGACGCTCTCGATCACGTCGGGGTACAGCGTGCCCTGCGCGAGGAACTCCGCGCCGCCGAGCTTCTTGGCCTCGGTGTCGAACACGTCGATGAAGGTCTTGCCGATGAACTTGCGCTTCAGCTCGGGATCGGTGATGCCGGCGAGGCCGCTCAGGAACAGTTCCTCCACATTCACGTGGATCAGCGGGATGTTGTAGGCGCCGCGGAACAAGCTGACGACCTGCTCGCTCTCGCCCGCGCGCATCAGGCCGTGATCGACATAGACGCAGGTGAGCTGCTCGCCGATCGCCTCGTGGATCAGCACGGCTGCAACGGCCGAATCGACGCCGCCCGACAGGCCGCAGATGACGCGGCCCCTGCCGACCTGTGCACGGATCTCGGCGATCTTCGTCTCGCGGAACTCGGCCATCGTCCAGTCGCCGCTGAGCCCGCAGACGTGGCGCGCGAAGTTGGCGATCAGCTTGCCGCCATCGGGGGTGTGGACGACCTCGGGGTGAAACTGCACGCCGTAGAAGCGCCGCGCCTCGTCGGCGACGATCGCATAGGGCGCGCCGGTCGAGGTGGCGACGGGGGTGAAGCCGGGCGGGATCGCATCGACCTTGTCGCCGTGGCTCATCCAGACCTGGTGGCGCTCGCCTTCGGCCCACAGGCCGTCGAACAGCGCGCAGTTGGACTTGACCTCGATGAAGGCGCTGCCGAACTCACCGCCATCGCCCGAGACGATCACGTTGCCGCCGAGCTGTGCGGACATGACCTGCTGGCCGTAGCAGATGCCGAGGATCGGGATGCCCGCCTCGAAGAAGCGCTGCGGCACCCGCGGGGAGTTCTCGGTGGTGACCGAGGCAGGGCCGCCGGACAGGATGATGCCCTTGGGCTGCATCCGGTCGAACGCGGCCTCGGCCGACTGGAAGGGGGCGATCTCGCTATAGACGCCAGCCTCGCGCACGCGGCGGGCGATCAGCTGGGTTACCTGGCTGCCGAAATCGACGATGAGAATGCTGTCTGGGTGCTCCATGTCGGGCGCATAGCCGGATGGGACCCGTAACGAAAGAGGCCGCGCCTCCCGGATGGGAAACGCGGCCTGCAATTCGACTAACGAGAGGCGGGGATTATGCCGCTTCGTTGTAATCCTCGTCCGACATCACCGGACCCGAATCCTGGCCCTTCGCCGAGACGTCGCGGTCGACGAACTCGATGACGGCCATCGGCGAGGCGTCCGACATGCGGATACCGGCCTTGATGACGCGGGTGTAGCCGCCGTTGCGATCCGCATACCGGGTCGCGAGCGTGTCGAACAGCTTGATCAGCTGCGCATCGTCGAGCAGCTTGCCGTGCGCGAGACGACGGTTGGACAGGCCACCCTTCTTCGCGAGCGTGATCAGCTTCTCGACGTAGGGACGCAGTTCCTTCGCCTTGGCGACGGTGGTGGTGATCTGCTCGTGCTTGATGAGCGCGGCGCTCATGTTGCGGAAGAGAGCAAGACGGTGGGCCGAGGTCCGCTGAAGCTTACGGCCGCCTACGCGATGGCGCATGTGTCATTCCTTACGTTCGTTATGGGGCCGTGTGAGGTACCCCGTAGCAGGCGGTGTTGAAGGCCACCGCCCATAGCCTTTTCGAAAGGTC
>Ga0247809_1000514_pt1 | contig 17908 bp, 14 predicted proteins | sample UWRJL104311B1_FD_180951 | JGI IMG/M metagenome (GOLD analysis project Ga0247809, IMG submission 180951) | Plant litter microbial communities from Arlington Agricultural Research Station in Wisconsin, United States - UWRJ-L104-311B-1 | ecosystem: Environmental > Terrestrial > Plant litter >...
GTTGTGCACGGTCAGACCGTACTTGAGGCAATGCACGCCGCCGGCGTTTTCGGCGACATTGCCGCCGATAGAACAGGCAATTTGTGAGGATGGGTCCGGCGCGTAGTACAGGCCGAACGGCGCCGCCGCCTGGGAAATCGCCAGGTTGCGCACTCCCGGCTGAACCCGCGCGGTGCGGGCGGCGGGGTCGATGTCCAGAATGTTGTTGAACCGCGCCATCACCAGCAACACGCCTTTTTCCAGCGGCAATGCACCGCCGGACAAACCCGTACCGGCACCACGGGCAACCACCGGAATGTGCCGCTCATGGCAGACTCGAAGCACGCCCTGGACTTCGTCGAGGTGACGGGGCAGCACCACCAGCAGAGGTGTGGTGCGGTAAGCGGAGAGCCCGTCGCACTCGTACGGCCTGAGTTCTTCCTGCTGGTGCAGGATTTCCAGATCGGGCGACCGCGTGTGCAGCGCCTGGAGCAGGGTGGCTTTATCGACGTCGGGCAAAACGCCGTCGACGCGTTCATCGTAAAGAATGTTCATCGACTGATCTCGACCCTCAGTTGTTTTTATTCGAGGTCTTCCGGTGGCAGCTAATGTGCATAATTGGCCTGGCGGGTTTTTCTGTCTACGGGTTGTTTAACGGGCCGTCTGGCTGTTTTCAGGCTGATAGAAAAAATATCCTTCAAAACATTAGCTTATCGATGACAGTTCGCCTCCACTGCTGGATGGTAGACACGCCAAAGCTGCGTCTGTATGAGCCTTTCAACCACCCAACCCTGTTATTGAAAACGTCGCGACTGTCGTGAAAACGACCTGTTTGCGCTGAACGCGTAGCATCGCGACTTTTCTGTTGAACGACTGTTCAGCTTCGATTATGTTGGTGGCCACCTTCCCCGGCTGGTTGCGCGGGCTTGCGTTTCTTCAATTCGAACGAGGCACTGGCATGCGGTTTTCACCCTTTGTTGAGCGGATTTCGGGCGACGGAGTGGCCGCCTGGGATATTCACAATGCAGGCCTTGAAGCCCAACGCCGTGGTGAGGATGTGATCATTCTCAGTGTCGGTGACCCGGATTTCCCCACGCCCGATTTCATTACCGATGCCGCCATTGAAGCGCTGCGCGAGGGCGACACTCATTACACCGAGATCGCCGGGCGCCAAGCCTTGCGCGAAGGCATCGCCACCCGCTACAGCCCACTGTTCGACCGTGAGGTGCCAGCGTCCAGCGTGATTGTCGCGGCCGGGGCGCAAAACGCGTTGTTCATCACTTCGATGTGCTTGCTCAACAGCGGTGATGAAGTGATTGCCCTGGACCCGATGTACGTGACTTACGAGGCGACGCTCAAGGCCTCCGGTGCAACGCTGGTGCGGGTGCCGTGCTCGGCAGATTCCGGTTTCAGGCTCGATGCCGCCGTGCTGGCCAAGGCCATCACCCCGCGCACCCGGGCGATTTTCTTCTCCAACCCGAACAACCCCACCGGCGTGGTGCTCAACCGCGAAGAACTGCAAGCCATCGCCGACCTCGCCATCGAACATGACTTGTGGGTGGTGGTCGACGAAGTCTACGAAAGCCTCGCCTTCGAACGCGCACACCTCAGCCTCGCCGCCTTGCCGGGCATGGCCGAGCGCTGTGTGGTGATCGGCAGCCTGTCAAAATCCCATGCCATGACGGGCTGGCGGATCGGCTGGATGGTCGCCAACGAAGCTTTGATCGCTCACGCCGAAACCCTGGTGCTGAGCATGTTGTATGGCTTGCCCGGGTTTGTCATGGAAGCGGCGCTGAAGGCGGTGCAGGCCCACGACGACGTGACCCACGGCATGCGCGACATCTATCGCCGCCGTCGCGATCTGGTAGTCGCGAGCCTGGCGGATTGCCCGGGCATTTCGGTGCTCAATCCCGATGCCGGCATGTTCGTGCTGGTAGACGTGCGCGACACCGGGCTGACCTCGCTGGAGTTCGCCTGGCGTCTGCTGCGTGAGGCACAGGTGTCGGTCCTCGATGCGGCGGCGTTTGGCGAGCCGGCACAAGGTTTTGTGCGGCTCTCGTTCACTCTGGGTGAAGAACGTCTGGCCCAGGCCTGTCAGCGTATTCGCGATTTTGTGCTGGTGCTCAAAGGTGAAGCGCCACGGTCCGTGATCAGCTGCGTCACCCGCCAGGCCAGCGTTGCACCGGTCACGGCCAAAACCATGATCGAGGTCGATGGCCTGCACAAACGCTTCGGCAATATCGAAGTGCTCAAGGGTGTGTCCCTGACGGCCCGTGAAGGTGATGTGATTTCCCTGATCGGCGCCAGCGGCTCGGGCAAAAGTACCTTGCTACGCTGCATCAACATGCTTGAGATACCGGACCAGGGACGCATTCTGGTGGACGGCGAAAGCATCAAGCTCAACCACGACCGTCCCGGCGCGCCACTGGTGTCCGACGCCAAACAGTTGGTGCGGATCCGTTCCAGCCTGGGCATGGTGTTTCAGAACTTCAATCTCTGGCCCCATCGCACGGTGCTGGAAAACCTCATCGAAGCGCCGACCCAGGTCCTGCGTGAAAGCCGTGCCGAGGCGACCGAGCGCGCCGAAGCCTTGCTCGAACGCGTAGGGCTGGCGGCCAAGCGCAACGAGTACCCGGCGTTTCTCTCCGGGGGACAGCAACAACGGGTGGCTATCGCCCGGGCCCTGGCCATGCGGCCCAAGGTCATGCTGTTCGATGAACCCACCTCGGCGCTCGACCCGGAACTGGTCGGCGAAGTGCTGCGGGTGATCCGCTCTCTCGCGGAAGAAGGCCGGACCATGATCCTGGTGACCCATGAGATGGCCTTTGCCCGCGATGTCTCTTCCAAAGTCGCCTACTTGCATCAGGGGCTGATCGAGGAAACCGGTTCGCCGGATGAAGTGTTCGTACACCCACGCAGCGAACGTTGCCGGCAATTCGTCAACGCTCACCAGACTCGCTAATAAATCATAAAAAAGACGGGGAAAAATCATGGGAAATCGACGTTTGGCAAACTGGTTTACCGGCGCGGCCTGCTTGTTGCTGGCCGGCATGAGCGCGGCCCAAGCCCAGCCGATCAGGTTCGCGGTGGCGGCAGAACCCTATCCGCCGTACACCGAGAAGCAGGCCAACGGTGAATGGAAAGGCTTTGAGGTCGACCTGATCCACAAGCTGTGCAGCGAAATGAAAGCCGAGTGCGAGATCAAGGAAGTGGCGTGGGACGGCATCATTCCATCGTTGCTGGCGAAGAAGATCGACGTGATTTTTTCCTCGATGTCGGTGACTGAAGAACGCGAAAAACAGATTGCGTTCAGCAAGGCTTACTACGACTCGGTGATCGCCATAGTCGGTCCGAAGGGCGCCTCGGTTAAGAAGTACCCGGATGACCTCAAGGGCAAGATCATCGGCGTGCAGAACTCCACGGTGAGCGCCAGCTACCTGAAGACTTACTACGAAAAAATCGCTGACGTGAAGTACTACGACACCCAGGACTCGGCCAACGCCGACCTGATTGCCGGTCGCATCGACCTGATGATGGCGGACGGCACGGCCATGGCGGCCTTTGTGCAGACACCGGATGCGAGCAACCTGGACTACCTCGGCGCGGTGCCTTATGACCCGATTTTCGGCAAAGGTGTGGGCGCCGGTCTGCGCAAGGATGACACCGAGCTTAAAGCCAAACTCGACAAGGCGATCCAGGGCCTGCTGGCGAGCAAGGACTATGAAGACCTGTCGCAACACTACTTCGGAACCAGCGTGAAACCAGCGTTCTGACCTGAACACCGTTCCCTGTGCAGGAATGAGCCTGCTCGCGATGACGGCCTGTCATTCAACATTGATGTCGACAGACCCACCGCCATCGCGAGCAGGCTCACTCCTACAGGGGAATTGCGTCAGGCAGTGATTGCGCTAACTGGAGAGTGAAATGCCGGCAATGTTCGAGTTGATCAATTTCAGCGAGCAGGGATGGGGCAGTGCGCTGTTGAAGGGGCTCTGGATGACCCTGCAGATTTCCGCCGGGGCGTTTGTGCTCGGGCTGATGATCGGGCTGGTGGTGGCCTGCCTCAAGCTGAGCGCGCCCAAACCGATCGCGGCGCTGATGCGTAGCTACACCACAATATTTCGCGCGGTTCCGGAGTTGTTGCTGATCCTGCTGCTGTACTACGTAGGCTCCATGCTTCTCAATTCGCTGATGGTGCAAATGGGCTACGACACGGTGGATGTCAGCGGTCCGCTGGCGGCGATTGTGGTGCTGGGTCTGGTGCAAGGCGCCTACGCTTCGGAGATTTTTCGGGCAGCGATCCAGGCCATTCCTTTCGGCCAGATCGAGGCGGGCAAGGCGTTTGGCTTGAGCGGGTTCGGCCTGTTCCGACGGGTCACGCTGCCGATCATGGCGCCTTACGCTATGGCCGGGATGGCCAACCTGTGGATCAACCTGATCAAGGACAGCGCATTGATCAGCGTGGTAGGCACCAACGAGCTGCTGTACACCGCCAAGCAAGGCGCGGGTTCGACGCGTCACTACTTGTTGTTCTACCTCACCGCCGCGGCGATGTATTACGCGGTGACGTTGGCATCCAACTACCTGTCTGGACGGCTTGAGCGACGCATCCGTCGCTGGATGCCTTTGGCTTGAGTGAATGAAATGATTCCAGCTTGGATAGTTGAATACGCGGCGCTGTTGGGCCGCGGACTGCAAACGACCATCACCATCCTGTTGATTTCCAGCGTGTTGGGTTTCGCGCTCGCGGTGTTGGTGGCGCTGGCGCGGATCTCGAAGAACAGAGTGATCGCCAACGTCAGCCTGTTTTACACCAGCGTGACGCGCGGTACGCCGCTGCTGATCCAGATCTACATTTTCTACTACGGCCTGGGCAGCCTGTTTGCGCAGTTCCCGTTGATTCGCAGCAGTTTCCTCTGGCCGTACCTGCGGGACGGTTACTGGTACATCGTGTTTGCCTTGGTGGTGTCGGTGGGCGCCTATGTGGGCGAAGTGATTCGCGGCGGTCTGTTGGCGGTGCCCAAAGGTGAGATGGAAGCGGCTTCGGCGTTTGGTATGACGGCGCGCCAGTCTTTGCTGCGGGTGCGTTTGCCTCGGGCGATGCGCCTGTTGTTGCCGACACTCGCCGGTGAGACAGTGATGCTGCTCAAGTCCACGGCACTGGCGTCGACGATTGCGATTATCGACCTGCTGGGCGCTGCCAACGTGGTGCGCGCCCAAACCCTGCAAGTGTATGAACCGTTGCTGCTGGTGGCCGGCGTCTATGTCTGCCTGACGTTTCTGATTGAAGCGCTGTTTGCCTTTGCCGAACGGCGCGGGACGCCCGTGCGCAGGTCGATGTAATGAACGCGCCACGGATCGTCGACCGGTCGTTGCAAGGCATCGGCCTGTGCACCTTGGGTTATACGTTCCTGGCGTTGCAGGATGCCGCCATCAAGTGGTTGGTGGCGGATTATTCGGTGGTCAGCATTCTGTTCTGGCGCGCCCTCGTGGTGGTGCTGGCCTGTCTTGTGGTGGGGCGCTTGCGCTTGGTCCAGCGTGCCTGGCACTCGCCGAGCCGGCGTTTGCTGGTGATGCGCGGATTGTTGTCGATTGTCGCGTGGGTGCTGTATTACACGGCGGCCCGGGACCTGACCCTGGCGGAAATGACCACACTGTATTTCTCCGCGCCAATTATGGTCACCGTGCTGGCGGCGATGATTCTCAAGGAGCACGCGAGCGGCTGGCAGTGGTTCAGTCTGATTATCGGTTTTGTCGGCGTGATCGTCGCCTGCCGCCCCAGCAACCTGGCCGATCCTGTGCCTGTGATCCTCACGCTGTTAGCGGCGATGTGCTGGGCGTTCACCTACATCCAATTGCGCCAGGTGGATGAGCAGACCTCCGTGCTGGAACAGATGTTGATCACCAATGTGGTGTTTGTGATTTGCATGACGGTGGCATTGCCCTGGACCTACACCCCGGCGCCGACCCCGGCCTGGCTGGGGATGCTCGGCGCCGGGCTGGTCGGCGGTATCGGTCAGTTTCTATTGTTCGCCAGTTTTCAGCGGGCCACTGCCACCTTGCTGGCACCCTTTGAATACACCGGGCTGATCTGGGCATTCCTGCTGTCGAGCCTGATCTGGGGCACGTTGATGGACGTGTCGCTGATGGTCGGTGCCGGGCTGATCGCGGTCAGTGGCACCCTGGCGATGATCTTCGGGCGTCATCCTTCGCAAGACGTGGTCGGTGCTGAATGCTCCGTGTCGCAACCCCTTTATCCAGCAACGACAGATGTGGAGGCCGTTGGCGGGGCTGAAGGTTTCGGGGGGCAGGCACCACTCGATCCAGAGTCCGCCGAGCATCGTCGATAAACCGATGGCTACCGTTCAATCTCCAGAGTCGGCCATGGCAAGATTTTCGGTTTTAAACGTTCGTGACGCGGGAGGACAAGCAGATGGCGCAGGATGTTTCGTTCAGTGTTCGCAACAATAACGGCGACCCGGTTCAGGTGGGTGCCTGGCTTTTCGAGGGCAATGGCAGCGGGCCGAAAGTGCACTTGCAGGCCGGGGTGCATGCCGATGAAATCGCCGGGATGCTGGTACTGCACCTGTTGATGCAAAAGCTCGAAATCGCCGAGGCCCAAGGTCGGCTCAACGGCCGTGTGACGGTAGTGCCACAAGCCAATCCGCTGGGTATCGGGCAGTTTCGCCAAGGGCGAATTCTCGGTCGTTTTCACGACGCCACCGGGCATAACTTCAACCGCGCGTTCGACCAGTCGGCCGCCATGGCCCAACCGTCGACCAACGTTCAGGAATGGCAAAAAAAACTGGTGCAATTGGCGGCCCCGGCGGATGTGATGCTCGACCTGCACACCGATGACGAAGCGTTGCCCTACCTCTACGTTCACCGGCGTTTCTGGCCCCGTGGCCGCGAACTGGCCGCCGCGATGAAAATGGACGTGGCGATCATCTGGGATGACGGCGGCGATGGCTCCTTCGAAGAAACCATCATTGCGCCGTGGCTGCGCGACGACGTCACCGATCAGCGCATGGCCGCGACGCTGGAGTTGCGCGGGCAGGGCGATGTCAGCGACCGGTTTGCCGAGCAGGACGCCGAAGGGTTGTACATTTGGCTGTGCGGTTGCGCAGTGATCGATGAAGCGCAGGCCCCCGCCGACTGGCCCGTCGAGGCGATGGAAATGGGCCATATGGAAACCATTCTGGCGCCGCAGCCCGGGGTGCTGATCTTTGAAAAAGAGCTCGGCGATTTCGTCGAAGAAGGGCAGCGCTTTGCACGGATTCTGCGGCGCCCGGGCGATCCGTCGTCCGAAGTGGTGTTGGTGGCTGAGCAAGCGGGGCGCATGGTCACCCGCTACCGGGATCGGCTGGTGTCCCAGGGCATGGTGGTGGCGAAATTCACCGGCAGCCGGGTCTCGCGCAACTGGAGCGGCGGGTTGCTGGACCCGAACTAGGTGATTGACGAACAGCATTGCGCCCAGGGGTTGTAAACTGCGCGCCTGATACGCGACAGCCCAATCATTCAAGTACGAGATCCCCATGGCCAATCACGACATCACGTTCACCCCTGACCCGGACCAGGACTCCATCTCCTCCGACGTCGCCGGTTTCGGCGGCCTGCTGGTCTCCACACAAATCCCTACCCGCGTTGACGGCAGTCTGGAATTGGGTGGGATCGTCGAGCAGAGTGAATGCACGCTGCAAGCGCTCAAAGTCGCGCTGGAACGCGCCGGCAGTTCGATGGATCGGGTGTTGCACCTGACCATCTACCTCACTGACATGGCCGACCGTGCCGCGTTCAACGAGGTCTACAAGCGTTTCTTCGCCAAACCGTGGCCGGTTCGCGCCGCTGTGGGCGTGGCCGCGTTGGCGGTCGAAGGCATGCGTGTGGAAGTCACCGCGATGGCAGCCAAGGGCTGATTCGTTGAGCGGGATTGGAGCGAGCAACGCCCCAATCCCTTCTACCTTTACGGCTGACCTGGCAGCGGCGGGGTACGCGGCGGAATCAAGCGTTTCGACCCGGTCGCTTCAAACGCCGACGCCAGGCGCAGCAGCGACGAATCGTCATAGGCGCGACCGGCGAAGGTCAGCCCGACGGGCATGCCGATGTCCGGCATCACACCCATCGGCACGGTGACCGTGGGCACACCGAGGTGGCGGATGGCGAGGTTGCCATTGGCGACCCAGATGCCGTTACTCCACGCGATGTCCGCAGACGCCGGATCGACATCGGCATTCGCCGGGCCAACGTCAGCGACCGTCGGGAACAGCACCGCATCGAGCCCCAGCCGATCCATCCACTCTTCAAGATCGATACGCCGCGTCTGTTCAAGCCCGCGCAAGCCATCAGGCACGGTGGTGATCTCGTTCCACGGCGTGATGCCGCGCTCGGCCATCCGCACATACTCGTCCATGCCCGCGGCAAGGTCGCCCTCGCGGTTGGGCAGCGTGCCGGGGTCGTGGGGGAAAATCAGCGGTCCGTCGACGTCGACCAAGCGGTTCAGCTTTGGATCGCCATTGGCCTGAAGGAAGTCATCGAACGCCCAGGCTGTCAGGTCCCACAACTCATGGTGCAGGAACTCTTTGGAGACGATGCCGCGATTGAACACCGTTGGCGCCCCCGGACGGTCGCCTTCGCAGTTGGAAACCAGCGGAAAATCGACCTCGACCACTTCAGCTCCGGCCGCTTCGAGCGCTTGGCGAGCCGCTTCCCACAGACCGATCACCGAGGCACGGGTGTTGATGCGCTGCCCCGTCGGCCCGCCGATACCCGGCGCCTCGCTGGTGCCGGCCTCGGGGTCTTTGTTGATGTACATGCGCGGTACGCCGAAACGCTTGCCGGCGAGAGCCTCGGGTTGCGCGGCCAGTTCATGATAGGAGGCAGGGCGCACCGAGGTGACACTCGGAATCGGCACCCAGGGTTGCATCCGCCACAGATCGCCGCGGGTGTCCGGGTCTTCGGCCACCACCACGTCGAGCACTTCAAGCAAGTCCGCCATGGTCCGGGCAAACGGCACGACTACGTCCATGGTCGGGGTCAACGGCCAGTTACCACGCACCGAAATCACCCCGCGCGATGGCGTATAGGCACACAAACCATTGTTCGAGGCGGGACCACGTCCGCTCGACCAGGTTTCTTCCGCAAGGCCGAACGCTGCGAAACTGGCGGCGGTTGCCGTACCGGCACCGTTAGAGGAGCCCGAGGCGAACGGCGCGGTAAGGTAATCAGCGTTGTACGGGCTCTCGGCGCGGCCATAGACCCCGCGCTGCATGCCGCCGTTGGCCATGGGCGGCATGTTGGTCTTGCCCAGGCAGAGGGCGCCGGCGCCGCGCAGGCGTTCGATGGTGAACGCATCACGATAAGCAATCAGGTTGGCGAAGGCGGGGCTACCGGACGCGGCGGTCAGCCCCTTCACCAGATAACTGTCCTTGGCTGTATAGGGGATGCCATCGAGCGGGCCCAGCGTCTCGCCTTTGGCCCGACGGGCATCGGACGCTTGCGCTTCCTTGAGCACGTCGGGGTTGCGAACCACGACCGCGTTGAGGGCGGTAGGTGTGCCGGCAACGTCGTAGGCATCGATTCTGGCGAGATAAGCCTGCACCAACTCGACCGCCGTTGTCTGGCCGGACTCGAGAGCTGCACGCAGTTGCGCAATGGAAACCTCAGTGACCTCAATCATGCTGTTACCGCCGGCTGTAGATGAGATACGTGGGATTGTGGGGCATCAGTAATCTGAAAATGGGCGTTCATATCGAATTCTCGTTGCACGGCATTACGCGGCAAAGGCTGGACGGGTGACCTGTGCGTTGTATTTTGGCATTAAGCCGCGAACAGAGGAAACGCTGTCCGCGATGCGAGCCTGAGGTAGGTGTCGTCAGTCGGCAGCACTTCAGTGGTGAGCGAGCGACAGCTACTGTTAGAGTCACTCCGATCCCGCAGTGGCCTGCTGAACTACGCGATTCCTGCCCGCGCGTTTCGCTTGGTAAAGCTGCTCATCAGCTCGCTCGATCAGCGCGGTCGCCGTGGTATCCGAGGGCGCAGCCAACCCGATGCCGATACTGACGGTGACGTGCCCGACCGAGGCAAAGGTTGTACCGGCGATGGCCGCGCGAATATTTTCGGCAACCACTTCGGGGCTCTCGGGTTCCTCGACTTCTGGCAGCAACACCGCGAATTCTTCACCCCCATAACGGGCCAGGAAGTCTGTGGCGCGGGTGTTGTCCTGAATCAGCCGGGCGAGCTGGCGCAGCACTTCATCACCGATGGCATGGCCGTGGGTGTCATTGATGTGCTTGAAATGGTCAGCGTCGATGAACAGCAAGGCGAACGGGCGTCCCGTGCGTTGGAATAACAGGCTGTTTTCGGCCAGCTTTTCATCGAATCGCCGCCGGTTGAACACGCCGGTCAGCGCATCATGAGTCGCCAGTTTCAACAGCTCGGCATTGGCCTGGGTGAGGGCGGCAGTGCGCTGTGCGACGGTGGCTTCCAGTGACGCATTGGCCTCTTGCAGCTCACGCTCTTTGCGCAGCAATGACTCAGTCATGCCTTGCAAGGACTGGCCAAGCTGGGCAAATTCGCGCACCGAATGATCCCGGGGAAACCTCGCGCCGCCCTGGTGGTTCTGTACCTGTTTGGCCGCTTTTGCCAGTTGCTCGATCGGACGACTGAGGTACAGCGCCAGGTAGTAGGCCACCAGGCCAAATACCAGTGCCGCTGCCACACCCAACCCCAGCAGTTTGAAAAACAACACACGTGCGGGCTGAAGTGCGATGTCCAGCGGTTGTCGAACCGCGATGTACCACGAAAGGTTCGTGCTCAATGGCGTGGGCACCGCGACCATACTGGTCAGGAAACCATCGCCCACCGACCAACCCGAGTCGGTGGGGGTCTCTATCGCAGCCGTCGGCATGATGGGCATTTGCTGCCCCAGGAGCTGTTCCGGGTAGAGCACTTTGCCGTCGTGGTCGACAATCAGCGCTTGCATTTCAGACGCCCGGTCTTTGCGCATGACCGCGGCATCCACAATCCGGGTCACCCAGCTCCAGTGCGCATGGGCGCCCAATACACCGACCACTTGACCCGCGCTATTGTGGATGGGCGCAGCGAAATCAATGAATCTCAACGGTTCGCCGGTAGCTGTCCCCGGCAACAGCTTGGCCAGTAATACCGCTTCATGAGGATCGCCGGTATAGGCATGGCGTAGCCCGGCCTGAAACCACGGGCGTTCTTTCACCGATTGATTGACCAGCAAACCATTCACGGCTTGTCGCACGCGCCCGTCGCTATCGGCTACGCCCATCCACGCGTACTCGGCGCGGGACTGAGAACGCAAATCCATCGAGGTCAGAATATCCGGATCGTCCAGGTTGCCACGTGTGAACAACGGGGCGCGGCTAAGGAGGGAAACTTCGAGCTGCCGTTCCTGCAGTTGTGCACTTAACAATTCGGCGGCGGACCGGGCGGTGCTCAACAAAGCATTGCCGCTGGCCTGCTTCATTTGCCCGGTGGCGATGTGGCCCACATAAAACCCGACGCTGACCAGCGTGAGCAGCGACAAACCCGCAAACCACAGTGTCAGGTGACTGCGCAGACTGGCTTTGATCATGGGTGGTTTCTAATGTCTGAGGTGCAAGTATGGTATGCGCAAAGGGTTGGATGGGGCCAGTGGCAGAGAAAATCTGCCCGGCTTTTGAACATGACGGCAACCGCTTAAACGGTCCCTGGCCTATGCTGTCGGCTTTTCAGCAAGCCGGTTTCTGGCGGGGAATATAGATGGAGCATCGGTGTGAAGTAGCAGTACTCGGTTTGGGGGCGATGGGCGCCGCCACGCTGTATCAATTGGCGAAAGCCGGGGTCAGTGTGACTGGCGTCGACCGCCACCATCCACCTCACGCCCAGGGTTCAAGCCACGGCGATACACGGATCACCCGCCTCTCGGTCGGCGAGGGTGCCGAGTATCTGCCGATCGTGCGCAACTCTCATCGTATCTGGCGGGAACTCGAAGCGCTGTCCGGTGAGTCGTTGTTCGAACAGTGTGGCGTGTTGGTCATGACCTCCAGCCCCGACTATGACGCCGACGATGACAATGACTTCACCCAGCGCACTATTCGTCTCGCGAAACGCTATGGCATTGAGCATGAGGTGTTGGCAGCCGAACAGATTCTTCAGCGCTTCCCGCAGTTTTCACCCGTGCTGGACACTGCTGTCGGTTACTTCGAACCGAGCGGCGGGTTTGTCCGGCCTGAGCGTTGTATCGCGGTACAACTCAAGCTCGCCGAGGAACGTGGCGCGACGCTGTTCAAGGGCGAAACCGTCACGCAGATAACCTCGGACGCGCAGGGCGTCACGGTCATCACCGATCAGCGCACGATCCTTGCCGACAAAGTGGTGATCAGCGCCGGCATGTGGTCGGCGGATTTGCTGGGCAAGCCGTTCGACCGGTTGCTGAGGGTGTGTCGGCAGAAGCTGTTCTGGTTTGAACTGGAGGAGGGCGCCCGGTTTGCACCGGTATCGCCGACCTTTATCTACTATCACGGCGCCGGCGATGAAGCCTCAAACTACGGCTTTCCACCGTTGCCCGGCGAGGGCAGCCTGAAGGTCGCCACCGAGCAATACAGTGAAGAATCTTCACCCGATACACTGGACAGAACCGTTAGTGAAGCCGAAGCACGCGTCATGTTTGATACCCACGTGCGCGGCAAGATTGCGGGTGTCACCTCACGGCTGGCCAAGTCAGCGGTGTGTGCTTACACCGTGACCCCGGACAGTCACTTCATCATCGATGAACACCCGACGCTGAAAAACACCCTGGTGGTGTCCGCCTGCTCGGGGCATGGCTTCAAGCACTCCGCTGCACTGGGCGAGGCGTTTGCGCAGTGGTGCATTCGGGGTAGCAGTGACCTGGATTTGTCGGCGTTTTCGTTGAAGCGGTTTGAGGGCCGAAGTGTTGAGTAAGTTTGGTGCTCAGTCCTCGGTCAGTAGCCGCTCGATCTGCGCCAGCTCCCACGCGCTGAGAAAACTGACCGGGTCGGTGCCGTAACGTTGCCAGCTGTCGAGATCACCCTCGCGGCCGTCGGGGCTGTGGCAGCGTTGGCAGTGGCGCACATGGACGCCGTCGACGTCGAGGGTCAGGCGCCAGCCGTCGATGTCGACTTGCACCTGGCCGGGCCCGGTCGGTTTATCGAGGCGTCGCAACGGGTGAGTGCCCAGGGCGGCATGGCGTAATGTCTGGTAAACCTCGCGGGCGGTCAGGGGTGGCACAGGCGTCTCCAGCAAAATGTTGGTCAGGCGCCGCTGCGCCGGGCTACGAAGCCAGCCATTCTTTGCGTAAACTTTTGCGCCTGCAAGCAGGTGCCCATTGATTCACTCGCGCCTGGCTCTACACGTTCGGGAACAGAACATGAAGCAATCCACTGTCATCATCACCTTCACCTGCCTTCTCAATGCAGGTGTGTTCAGCGTTCCGGTCCAGGCGGCCGGTGATGTTGAAGCGGGTGCGACACTGTTCAAACGGATCTGCGGGGGTTGCCACCAGGTCGGGGAATCAGCACGGGGTTCATTTGGTCCGCAGCTCAACGGTATCTTTGGACGACATTCCGGCAGCACGGCGGATTATCTGTATTCCGACGCCATGAAATCCGCCGGTATCGTCTGGACTCGCGAAACACTGACCGCCTACCTCGAAGCCCCGAAAGAAGTGGTCCCTGGCACTCGCATGATTTTCTGGGGGCTCAGCGATCCGGAAAAGATCGACAACTTGCTGGCTTACCTGCAAACCTTTCAGGCGCAGTAGCGCTCTACTGCACTCATCTAACTTTCCCAACTTTTGTGTTATCGACAACGTAGTTGTAAGGCGTAATGTAAATAGAAGTTTTACTCCGCCTTACAAATTCCTTACACAAAACAGCTGTACCATAAATGCCTCAAACCATCGCCTGAAAACCCCTCTTGCAAGTCCAGTGAGCCCGCTTGCGCGCGGCATCAAAATGACTGAACCCCGGAAGCTACGACTTGAAAAACCTGATCAATCGCTTCGCAACACCACTGACCACTGGCTTCTTTATCGTCTCTATGATTTCTGGCGTGGCGCTGTTCTTCCATTGGGCTCCGGCGCTGTTTCATGGCATGCATGAATGGCTCAGCATTGTTCTTCTGGTTCCATTTGCGTTGCACTTATGGAAGAACTGGGGGCCTCTAATGGGGTATATAAAACGCAAGTCACTTTATGTGCCTCTACTGCTTTCGATATTGGTTGCTGTGCCTTTCGTCGTTTCAGGCATGGGTGGCCGGCAGGGTGGTAATCCTGCATTTGCCGCCGTGCAACTGGTGACCAAAGCGCCTTTGACCGACAGCGCAGCCCTGTTCAAGAACACACCCGATGAGCTGGTTGCGCGGCTGCGCCAGCGGGGGCTTTCAGTGACGTCGTCGAGCGACACGCTCAATCAGGTCGCCCAATCAGCGAAGATGCAGCCCACGCAATTGATTGCCGAACTGCTGAATGAGCGGAAAGTAACCCAATAAGGGCCTCTTGAAAAATCCTGGCCATTGGCAGATTGACGTCGACAGGGCAGCCCTGGATAACAGCAGCTAAGCTTCCCTGCGCTGGGGTGCAAATGTAGCCTTGGGATGTCAATGAATGGCAATGGAGCCGCCCGCATGAGTACCGAACAGAATCATTACAGTCCGCCTACGCTGCTTGTGGTCGATGACACACCCGATAACCTGATGCTGATGACTGATCTGCTCAAGGATCGCTACCGGGTCAAGGTTGCCAATAGCGGTGAAAAGGCTTTGCGCGTACTGCAAGGCGACCCATTGCCAGACCTGATTCTGCTCGACGTGATGATGCCCGGGATGTCCGGTCATGAAGTGGCCGATCAGCTCAAGCGCGACCTGCGTACCCGTGATATTCCGATCATTTTTCTGACGGCCATGGCCGGGACCGAAGATGAGATCCATGGCCTGGAACTGGGCGCTGTCGACTACATCACCAAACCCGTCAGGCCGGCGCTGGTTCTGGCGCGGGTGGATACGCAGCTCAAGCTAAAGGCTGCGAAAGACTTCCTGCGCGATCACAACGACTATCTGGAACAGGAAGTGGAGCGCCGGACCCGCGAGGTGATTGCGATCCAGGATGTGGCCATCCAGGCCATGGCTTCACTGGCAGAGACTCGCGATAACGAAACGGGCAACCATATCCGGCGCACCCAGCATTACATCAAGGTGCTGGCCGAGCATCTGCGGGAATATCCGCGTTTCAGCCACTTCCTCAGCGAAGAGACCATCCAGTTACTGTTCAAGTCGGCGCCACTGCATGACATCGGCAAAGTCGGCATTCCCGACCATATCCTCCTCAAGCCGGGACGCTTCACCGAGGAGGAGTTCGAGATCATGAAGACTCATACAACGCTGGGACGTGACGCCATCCAGCACGCCGAGGATGCGCTTGGCATTCGCGCCGACTTCCTCACTCTGGCCAAGGAGATTGCCTACAGTCACCAGGAAAAATGGGACGGCAGCGGGTACCCGCAGGGGCTGGCTGCTGATGATATCCCCATCAGCGCCCGGTTGATGGCGGTGGCCGATGTCTATGACGCGCTGATCAGCCGTCGGGTTTATAAACCGGGGATGCCCCACGCACAGGCCGTCGAGATTATTCGTCAGGGGCGAGGCACGCACTTCGACCCTGACATCTGCGATGCCTTTCTGGTCTGCGTTGAACAGTTCCAGGCCATTGCCGAGCGTTTCGCCGATACAGATCACGACATGGCCGGCAAGCTGGCTGCCCTGGAACGTAGCGGCCAGACTTCGTGAGCCCGGAATTACGGGCCCCCTTTGTCAGTGTATTTATCAGGTTCACGAGGTTAGACCATGGCTGGATTGCGCACGCTGCTTGAGCGCCTCGCGCTTATGCACAAACTGATTCTGGGGTTCGCGGCGCTGCTGCTGTTGGTGCTGGTGCTCGGTGTGCAAAGCCTGCGCACCCAGCAATCGCTGAAGCAGGACATGCAAAACCTCTATCTCCAGGAACTGGTCGGCATGGAGCACCTGCAGGAAGCACGGGTGCAACTGCCTCATATGATGCAAGCGCTGCAGCGTGCGGTGGGCACCGACAGTGCGCAGATTCGCGTCGAATCCCTGCAGCAGCTGCGTGATAACCGGGATCGCCTGCAGGTGGCTCTAGCCCAAGCCAAAGTGACTCTCAGACGCCCGGAGAATCTGGCACGCGTCGCCGAATTCGACCTGCTGTTGCAACGGTTGCAGCGTCATAGTGAACAAGCCTTTCTATTGATCGATCAGGGCCGGCAAAGTCAGGCAATGACGCTACTCAATAGCAGTGAGTTCCAGCAACTTGCCCAGCAAGCTGACACTCTGTTGTACGCGATCGCCCAGATCAAGGAAGCCTCGATTCGCGACACGGCCAAGGATATTGCCGATTTTGCCGAACGCAGCACCAAGCTGACCTACGTACTGTTGTTCGGTGGCTTGTCGCTGGCGCTGCTGCTGGCCTGGCTGGTCAGTCAGTCGATCCGCAATCCGCTCAACCGGGTGCGGGCTGCTGTGGACCAGTTGGCTGCCGGGCAACTCGATCAGCCGATTCCCCACACTGACCTGAATAACGAAACGGGTGACCTGGCGCGGGCCATCGCCAAACTGCAGACCGAGTCCCAACAATTGGAGCGTCAGCGCTGGATCAAGGCGCATACAGCCCAATTGCAGGTCGATCTGCAGCAGGCAGAAACACCCGCCGAACTGGCGCAAGTTTTCCTGCAGCATATGGCAAGCCTGCACGGAATCTGCCAAGGGGTGCTTTACAGCGCACACGAGGACCTCGGCAAGCTGATGCTGATGGGCCGCTATGCCACCGATTCCGAGCGACCTCCCGAGGCGCAAGTCATGTTCGGCGATGGCCTGTTGGGGCAGTGCGCGGTGGATCGCCAGCTGCGTCAGTTTCAGGCGCTGCCGGAGCAATTCTGGCGTTTACGCTCACCGCTTGGAGAGACTCCTGCCACTTGCCTGCTGTTGCAACCCATCGTGCATGGTGAACGGCTGCTGGGAGTCCTCGAGCTGGCCGGACTGGAGCTGCTAGGCGAGCGCCAATTGTTGCTGTTGTACGAATCCACCCCACGCCTGGCTGCCGCCATGGCGATCATGGAGCGAAATGAGGCGGTCAAAAATCTGTTGGCAGAAACCCGTCGCCAGGCCAATGAAGTGGCGGAACAGGCGCTGAAACTGGAGGGACAGGCGCAGGCGCTCAAGGCCAATGAGGCGCAGCTGCGGGCAGTACTCGATAGCAGCCCGGTGGCCATGGTGATCAGAGACGTGGATGGCCGTCCGACCTACTGTAATCCGCAGTTCGACAGCTTGTTCGGCACCCGTCTCGCTGAACTCGAGGGTACGGATCCGGCTCAGTTCTGGGTCGACCCACAGGCACACGAGCGCTTTCTCGCAGCGGCGTCGCAAGGTCCGGTGCTGAACTTCGAGGCCCGTCTGCAGAGCGCTGGAGGCGAACGCTTCGATGTCCTGCTTTCGACCGTCATGATGACGCTGGGCGAGCGGGGCGTGTGGGCCAATTGGTACTTCGACATCACCGAGCGCAAGACCGCCGAGGCCGAGGTGCAGCGCGCACGCGAAACCGCAGAAGAGGCCACTAGGGCCAAGAGCAACTTTTTGGCCACGATGAGTCACGAGATCCGCACGCCGATGAACGCCATCATTGGCATGAGCCATCTGGCCTTGCGCACCGAGCTCGACCACCGCCAGCGCAACTACATCGAGAAGGTCCATCGTTCGGCGGAGTACTTGTTGGTGATCATCAACGACATCCTCGACTTCTCCAGAATCGAGGCCGGCAAAATGCACCTCGAACACATTCCCTTCCACCTTGAGGACGTGCTCGACGGCTTTGCCAACATGATTGGCCTGAAAGCCG
>Ga0247809_1000515_pt1 | contig 17907 bp, 9 predicted proteins | sample UWRJL104311B1_FD_180951 | JGI IMG/M metagenome (GOLD analysis project Ga0247809, IMG submission 180951) | Plant litter microbial communities from Arlington Agricultural Research Station in Wisconsin, United States - UWRJ-L104-311B-1 | ecosystem: Environmental > Terrestrial > Plant litter >...
ATGGAAATCACTTATTTTTTTTGATGGACTATACCAACCCAGCTGTACAACATCCAAAGTTTCTTCCTTAGCTTTAGCCCAATTTTTCCTTAGATCCGTCAGCAGCTTCAATTTAGATCTTTTATGATTATTGACCAGGAAAAATGAGACTAGAGCTAAAAAGGATACTATTGAAAACACATAGATCATATAATCGTATAATGGTAACCACAATTTACAGAATGGATCGGAAACCGCTTCAATTATTTATTTATTTTTTTCCAGAACTCCATACAGGTTTAAAACCAGAATAAGGTAGCACGATGCTATTGCAATTATTACCCTATATACCATAAACTTTGAGCCTGTTATGAGGTATATGTTATAAGAGCACAAGGTAGTTCGAGAGGCGACAATATGGACGAAAATCCTTTTATCAAGGTTTGAGAATAACCTATTTAAAGGTAATAATTTTAGAAGAGCATATCATTTATAGCTTCTACATGTCTTAAAAAGCGATTTAAACGTTCAGTATATTATAGGCGCTAGTTATTGAGCCTTGCTTACTGAGCTTTGTGAGTTTTTATGCAAACAGAAAGTCCTGAATTTTGAATCATTTAATTCAACATTCAGGACTTTGTATTTGAAAGAATTGTGCAGTCAAATGTATTGCGTCAGGTTATTTACCTGCCGCTTTTGCATGGTCGGCTAAGAAAGTGGCCAAACCGCTATCGGTTAAAGGGTGTTTTAACAAACCAACAATCGCAGCCAATGGTGCTGTAATTACATCGGCACCTAATTTAGCACAGTTTACAATGTGTAACGGACCACGGATGGATGCTGCTAAAATTTGAGTTTCATAACCATAGTTATCAAAAATTGTTCTGATGTCTTCAATTAAAACCAAACCGTCACTCGAAATATCGTCTAAACGACCTAAAAACGGAGAAACGTAAGTTGCACCTGCTTTAGCCGCTAATAAAGCCTGACCAGCAGAGAAAATTAATGTACAATTGGTTTTAATTCCTTTTGAAGAGAAATACTTAATGGCTTTAACACCATCTTTAATCATCGGAACTTTTACAACAATTTTTGGATTAAGGGCAGCTAATGCTTCACCTTCTTTAATAATCTCATCAAAAGTAGTTGCAATCACTTCAGCACTTACGTTATTATCAACAATATCGCAGATTGCTTTATAGTGGTTAATTACATTTTCTTCGCCGGTAATGCCTTCTTTGGCCATTAAGCTTGGATTGGTGGTTACGCCATCTAAGACGCCAAGATCTTGTGCTTCTTTGATTTGCTCAAGATTTGCTGTGTCAATAAAAAATTTCATGTTTATAAATTCTTAAAATGATTATTAGGTTCTGCTGCTAGAACCCCTGAAGAATTTAATATCCCCCCTTCAGGGGGTTAGGGGGTAAAAAAAAGGGCAAGCACCTTCTATCGCACCGCTACAACCTTCTACCCTTGCTGCGTTCCCACCCTGGGGGAGTTCAAAGGGAGCTGGTCGTAAAAGACTTGCCCGGCACAAAGGTAAAAAAAGATGTGGTTTCACAAAATTCATTTTTCTAATTTTTTAGTCATGATAGCTATATCGCTGATTAGTAATTTGATAAAATTAATTTGTGATGATTAATCCTAATTTAAATAAAGAAATACAGGTGAACTTAGCAATAACCCACTTGGCAGTCGTCAATGGGAGATGATGATCTAGTTCTGAGTGCGCTTGTTTGTGAGGAAAAACTGGTATTATTGAATTGTTAATTATTGTTTCGATTGATTATTAATATTTTAATTTAAACCTTTAATATTGCTTATTAACTAAAATTATTCTAAAAATCGTATCAAGTCTGTAATTTAAATTCGTTTTTTAGTATCTTAGTGTTTCCTATACACTAACAACTAACGAGCAAAGAATGGAACCAAACAGTGGATTGTATGATGCGCAATTTGAACACGACGCCTGCGGCATCGGGTTTGTTGCGCACGTGAAAGGGCGAAAATCGCATCAAATCATCTCCGATGCACTTACTATTTTAGAAAATCTAGATCATAGAGGGGCATGTGGAGCAGAACCAAATACAGGCGATGGTGCCGGTATTATGATTCAGATTCCCCACGAATTTTTTTACGATGAATGCTTAAAAGCGGGTTTTAGTCTGCCTGCAACTAATAACTATGGCGTAGGAATGCTATTTATGCCAAAAGACATCCGATCGAGAGAAGAATGCAGGGAACTTATTTACCGCGCTGCTGAAAAGCTTGGCCTGGAAATTCTTGGGTTCAGGAAAGTAGCTACCGATACCACCGACATCGGCAACATGGCACTTTCAGTTGAACCTGAAATTGAGCAGGTTTTTATTGCACGCCCATATGCCGTGAGTCTGGGCGCAGATTTTGAGCGCAAACTGTATATTTTTAAGAATTACCTGATAAAATTAATTGTTAACACCGTTCATGGTGGTAAAGACTTTTATATCGTTTCGCTTTCTGCTCAAACCATCATATACAAAGGCCAGTTAACTTCGCTCCAAGTGCGCACCTATTTTACCGATTTAAGTGATAAAAGGGTGGTTTCGGCTTTAGGTTTGGTGCATTCGCGCTTTGCCACAAATACATTTCCTTCCTGGAGGTTGGCACAACCTTTCCGTTTTATCGCCCATAATGGTGAAATTAACACTTTGCAAGGAAATTTAAATTGGTTCAGGGCGGGCGTTAAGTCTTTTGCATCAGCTTATTTTACTCCTGAAGAGTTAGATATGTTGCTACCTGTTATCGATGAAACGAATTCAGATTCAGGATGTTTAGATAATGTTATTGAATTATTACTTCATGCCGGAAGAACCCTTCCTCATGTTTTGATGATGCTTGTTCCGGAAGCCTGGGATGGTAATGAAGATATGGATCCGGTTAAAAAGGCTTTCTATGAATTCCATGCCACTTTGATGGAGCCATGGGACGGACCAGCAGCAATCGCTTTTACGGATGGTAAATTGATTGGTGCTACTTTAGATCGCAACGGGCTTCGTCCTTCACGATATGCGATCACATCTGACGACAGGGTGATTATGGGTTCTGAAGCGGGTGCGTTAGCCATCGACCAAAGTACAATTATCGAGAAGGGTCGTTTAACGCCTGGGAAGATGTTTGTAGTAGATATGGAGCAAGGCCGGATTATTAGTGATGAAGAAATAAAAACACAGGTTTGCGGTAAAAGCCCTTACGCAGACTGGATAAATCAATACCAGATTCGCCTGGAAGAATTACCGGAACCGCGTGTAATGTTCACCGGACTTTCCGAAGAATCTATTTTCAAATACCAGCAGGTTTTTGGTTATAGTAGGGAAGACATCGACTTATTACTGAAACCGATGGCCATCGAAGCCAAAGAACCGATTGGCTCGATGGGAACAGATACGCCATTGGCCATTTTATCGAAACGTCCGCAACACCTGTCTAACTATTTCAAACAGCTTTTTGCACAGGTAACTAATCCGCCAATCGACCCGATTCGTGAAAAAGTGGTGATGAGCTTAGCTAGTTTTATGGGTAGCAATGGTAACTTACTGGAAGAAAACCCTTTACAATCGCATTGTGTAGCCATTAAACATCCGATATTAACCAACCAGGAGCTGGAAAAATTAAGGAGTATCGATACCGGTGTTTTTCAGGCGAAAACTTTACAGACCTATTTCAGGGCGGATGGAAAACCTGGTGCCATGGCTAAAGCTTTGGATCGTTTATGTCGTTACGCCGTTGATGCAGTTGAAGATGGCTTCCAGGTTATTGTATTAACTGATAGGGCAATTGATTCTGAACACGCGGCAATGCCTTCATTATTGGCTGTTTCAGCAGTTCATCACCATTTAATCCGTAAAGGTTACCGTGGCGCCGTTGGAATTGTAATTGAGGCTGGTGATATCTGGGAAGTGCATCACTTTGCAACTTTATTGGGCTTTGGTGTTACTGCAATTAATCCTTATCTGGCGCTTGAAACAATAAATGGTTTCCAAAGTGAATCTGGCTTATCAGCCGAACAACTCACGAAAAACTACATATACGCCGTAAACAGCGGCTTGCTCAAAATATTTTCAAAAATGGGCATTTCGACCTTGCAATCGTATCAGGGCGCGCAGATTTTCGAAATTCTGGGCTTGAATAAACAAGTTGTTAATACTTATTTCACCGGGGCAGTTTCCCGCATAGGTGGATTAGGTTTGGATGAAATCGCAAAGGAAACTTTAATTAAACACCACCGTAGTTTCGGTCCGGCAACTCAAACCGAAAATTTATTGCCTGCTGGTGGTACCTATAAATTCCGTCGCAGGGGTGAGGCCCACCTTTTTAACCCTCAAACCATTCATTTGTTGCAAAACGCAACCCGTAAAAATGATTACACTATTTTTAAACAGTATTCAAAACTGGTAAATGAGCAAACACAGCAAGCTTATACCATTCGCGGCCTGTTCGAATTTAATTATAGTCGTCCGTCGGTTCCATTAAATGAAGTTGAATCGACAGAAGCGATTTTGAAAAGGTTTGCCACAGGCGCTATGTCTTTTGGTTCGATATCTCACGAAGCGCATTCTACACTAGCCATTGCAATGAATCGCATCGGCGGAAAAAGCAATACCGGTGAAGGTGGCGAAGATGAAATGCGTTATACCAAATTGCCAAATGGCGATAGCATGCGTTCTGCAATTAAGCAAGTGGCATCAGCCCGTTTCGGTGTAACCAGTTATTACTTAACAAACGCCGATGAGTTGCAGATTAAGATGGCCCAAGGCGCAAAACCTGGAGAAGGCGGTCAGTTGCCTGGTCACAAAGTGGATGACTGGATTGCTAAAGTTCGTCACTCCACACCTGGAGTCGGCTTAATTTCCCCTCCGCCACACCATGATATTTATTCTATTGAAGATTTAGCACAGTTAATTTTTGACTTGAAAAATGCAAATCGCGCAGCAAGAATCAATGTGAAACTAGTTTCAAAAGCAGGTGTTGGAACCATCGCAGCAGGCGTTGCAAAAGCACATGCTGATGTGATATTGGTGTCAGGATTTGACGGTGGAACGGGTGCGTCACCACTCACTTCTATTCAACATGCCGGTTTACCATGGGAGCTTGGATTAGCAGAAGCCCATCAAACATTGGTTAAAAATAAATTACGCAACCGGATTGTGTTGCAAACGGATGGTCAGCTAAAAACGGGTAGAGACATTGCAATAGCGGCTTTACTCGGGGCGGAAGAATTCGGTGTGGCTACAGCGGCATTGGTTACAGCTGGCTGTATTATGATGCGTAAATGCCATTTAAATACCTGCCCGGTTGGTGTTGCAACCCAAGACCCTGAATTAAGAAAACTTTTTACGGGTAATGCAGATCACGTTGTCAATCTATTTCATTTCCTTGCAGAAGAATTACGTGAGCTAATGGCTGAACTTGGGTTCAGGACAATTCATGAGATGGTTGGTCAGGCCGATATTTTAAAGGTGCGTGAATTGCCTGCTGAAGACTGGAAGTTAAAGCATCTGGATTTATCGCCAATCTTATTCAAGGCAGAAGAAAACGGGTTGCCTTTATTTAATACAGAAAGTCAGGACCATGGACTGGAGCATGTTTTAGACCACCAGCTTATCGCTGCTGCGCAACCTGCAATTGACCATAACGAACCGGTTTTCGCGAGTTTTGAAGTTAAGAACACCGATCGTGCGCTAGGCACCATGTTGTCTAACGAGATTTCTAAAGTACATTTGGGTGCCGGTTTACCACCGGATACCATCAACTTTAAATTTGTCGGTTCTGCAGGTCAAAGCTTTGGTGCATTTAATACCCGTGGTGTAACCTTATCACTTGAGGGAGAAGCCAATGATTACGTTGGTAAAGGCTTATCGGGTGCTAGACTCGCGATTTACCCTTTTGCAAATTCGACGTTCGTTCCTGAACAGAACATTATAATTGGAAATGTGGCGCTTTACGGTGCGACATCCGGCGAATTATTTGCCCGTGGAAAAGCCGGCGAACGGTTTGCTGTTCGTAACTCTGGTGCTACTGCGGTTGTTGAGGGTGTTGGCGATCATGGTTGTGAATACATGACTGGTGGAGAGGTGTTGGTTTTAGGGGATACCGGAAGTAATTTTGCTGCAGGAATGAGCGGCGGTATCGCCTGGATATACGACCCGAACAGAACTTTTGCCCGCAAGTGCAACAAAGAAATGGTTGATTTAGATCCATTGCAGGTTGAAGATGAAGAAAGAATTCTGGCCTTGCTTAAAACACATATTCGTTTGACAGATAGTAAAGTTGCTGAGTTTATCTTAAGCGATTGGAAAACACAGTCAAGCCATTTTGTAAAAGTATTCCCTAAAGAATACAAAGCAGTTTTAAGCAGGAGATCATCACAAGTAAAAACACACTAGGCCATGGGAAAAGTAACAGGATTTCAGGAATATGATAGAGTTGCGCCAACCAGAGAAGCGGCCGCAACAAGAGTAAAACATTACGGGGAATTTTTAAATGAATTGCCCTCAGACGAATTAAACAGACAAGCTGCACGTTGTATGGATTGCGGCGTACCATTTTGCCAGTCGGGTTGTCCGCTCGGCAATGTGATACCGGAATTTAACGAAGCAGTTTACCAGGCTAAATGGGAGCTGGCAGCAAATATTTTATTAAGCACCAATAACTTCCCTGAATTTACAGGAAGGATTTGCCCGGCGCCTTGCGAATCGGCGTGTGTACTGGGTATTAACCGGCCGCCGGTTTCCATTGAGGAAATTGAAAAGCACATCATCGAAATTGCTTTCGATAAAGGCTACATCAAAGCGAAAGCACCGCTGATAAGAACAGGTAAAAAAGTTGCAGTAATTGGTTCAGGTCCGGCAGGTTTAGCTGCTGCTGCTCAATTGAATAAGGTTGGGCATGAGGTAACGGTTTTCGAACGTGACGATGCTCCGGGTGGTTTGTTAAGATACGGTATTCCGGATTTTAAACTTCAAAAAAATGTTGTCGACAGACGTATTGATTTGATGAAAGAAGAAGGGATTATTTTTAGATGCAATGCCAATGTTGGTGAAAATGTTGAAATCAGTACTTTATTGAGAGATTTCAACGCCGTTGTTTTAGCTGGCGGTTCAACCATACCAAGAGATTTAACGATTCCAGGAAGAGCTGCAAAAGGTGTTCATTTCGCAATGGATTTTCTTAAACAACAAAATAAGCGTGTTGCCGATAGAAAATTTGAAGTGGAGGATATTTTAGCAAGCGGTAAAAATGTAATTGTAATTGGTGGTGGAGATACAGGTTCGGATTGTATTGGAACTTCGAACCGCCATGGTGCAAAATCGGTGACACAGTTTGAAATCATGCCTATGCCACCGCAGATTCGTAATGAGTATATGCCTTGGCCGAATTACCCGATGTTATTAAAGAATACCTCTTCACATGAAGAGGGTGCACAGCGCGCATGGTCGGTAAATACAAAGAACTTTATTGCTGATGAAAATGGAAATTTAACTGCGCTGAAAGTTGTCGATGTGGAATGGGAAATTGATGCAAATGGAAGACCTGTGAGTTTTAAGGAAGTTGCCGGCACTGAAAGGGATTTACCTTGTGAACTGGTTCTGCTAGCAATGGGCTTTTTACATCCGCAAAAGGAAGGTTTAATTGAAAAGTTGGGTATAGAGTTAGATAACCGTGGAAATGTAAAGGCTTCAGAGCATACTTACCAAACTAATATTGCAAAAATTTTTGCAGCAGGAGATGTTCGCCGGGGCCAGTCGTTGGTTGTGTGGGCAATTTCTGAAGGTAGGGAAGCCGCCCGTAAAGTTGATGAATATTTAATGGGAACAACTAAACTAGCATCCAGAGACGCAGTAGCCTACGCATAATATATTTAATATTGAGTTACTCATAAATAGGTCGCAGTAGCATATACTGCGACCTATTTTATTTAAGCAGGAAATAATACAGCCTTTTATTAGATCAGTGTTTACAATATTATAACTTATAGCCAATTATATTTTTGTTTCCATTTTTCAGAAAGATAAGGTTATCCGTATTATCAGCAATGTAATCGGGTTTCTTGTCATTCAATACCACTTTTCCCTCGATCTTGCCGGTGTCCTTATTTACCCTAACCAATCCATAACCACTTTCATCGCCATTTTCAACCTGCGTTAATATGATTTTGTAGTTTAAGGCATCCTGCGAAGCAGTAAAACGTCTTTTCATATCAGAAAGCGCAGCAGTACCTAAATTCGCCCAGCGATCAGAAGCCGCCATGTTACTATTGTAGGAAGTAGTGTTCGGGCCCGATAAGCCTGCCTGGAATCCGTGGGAAGCAGAGTTTCCTGCCGAAACAGCTATAGCGGTTACATTCATGATTTTATTAGCTAAACTTGTTCCGGGTGCTTTCTGATAGAAGCTATAAATTAAATTTCCGTTCCAGTCAAATAATGCCATGTTTTGAGAAGAACTTACCAATATGCCTTTTTCTCTTGGTTCAACAGTATTTGGCGATTCATCTCCGCCGAACTTCAGCTCTTTACTGATTGCTTTATAGTCGCCTGTTTCATTATTCATTGTGTACAGCTGGTTGTCAGCAAAGAAATAGGTGGTGTTGCCTCTTTCTATCCCAATTCCGCCGCTTTTGAAGGTCAGTGATTTCTGCCATACGTCTTTTCCGCTGGCGGGATCCTGAATATTAAGCTCCCTGTCGGTTCTATAAATCAATCCCTTATCGTTTTGCTTAATGTCCATGATGTAACCGGAAACTTTCATATCAGATTTGGATGCTGTGGAACCGGAGTTCATATCGATTATGTTAACGTAGTTAGTTCCTGATTCTTTTGCAGATGCAATAGCGAGGCTGTTTCCCTTTAATTTTAAGGCTGTGATTCTTCCCCTAAGGCTAACCGGTTTCCATTTCTGAGTTCCGGTTTTGTAATCCAGAAGCATAAGGTCTGCGCGCTTATCGTCAGTTGCAATTAAAAATCCCCTTTCATCATAGAGTACGTGTGCTACCGGATCAGAAAATTTTACGGTCTGCCACACTGGAGCACCACTACCAAGGTCGAATGCAGACATCTGCTGATTCGAATAATAATAAACAACATTTGGCTGATTATCTAAAATCAAAAATTTCCCGTAGGCAGCATCGGCCAATGCGGCAATACCATCTTTCATACTTCCGCCCATTCCAGCCATTTTACTGCCTGAATTTGCTGCACCTGCAGCACTTCCTACAGCGCCCAGGCCAGGTACTTTTGCGAGTCCACCGAGTGATTTCATTAACCCGCCCTTTTTCTCATCCGCCCTGGTACTTTCTTTCTCTTCAACCTCTTCAGCTTGTTCAGTTGCTAAAACACCTTCATCAGTATTGGTTTTAAAGTCGGCTTTCCAGATAATGTTGCCGGACGATACGTCAATTTTGTATAGCCTTTTGTTTGTCGCCAGCAATAAAGCGTTTGGCCCATCAGCTAATGGTTTGGCTACCATCACTTCACTGTTGCTATCAAATACTTTGCTCAGTACCCATTTTTTTTGTCCGCTGGCGGCATCGATAAAAACCAGTGAGGGCTGATTATTTAAATACCCGGAAAATATGATCCCACCCAAAGAAGGTACAGTGTACCTTTTATTAACCATTTTCATTCCTAAATCAGCTGTGTTGGCAATGATTTTTCCTGATGAAACATCCAGGATAACCTGTTGCATGTTGAACATGCTACCGGTTACAATGGCAATGAAAGGAGAGCCCGTAATCGGGTTATAATTTGTTTTAGAAATGTTCTTTAAAAACTCATGTTTCCAGGCAATTTTTCCCGTAGCAGGCTCCACGCCGAATAGGCCACCATTTGTTCCGGCAATCAGTTTTCCGGTAGGACTTAGTCTGTACCAGTCTATACTGCCTTCTGATTCCATGCTCCAGGCTTTACCGGCAGCCGCAACGGCGTTCGTGTTGGATTGAGCAACATCAGCCGCTGAATCTGTTGATTCTTTTGTAGCCGGTGTAACCGTATTTTCTTGTTGTGCCTTGTCTTTTTTACCCACCAGACTTTTCAGTTTGCCAAATTGGGCAGATGCAGGTGCCGCCAAAGCCAGGCAGCAGGATGTAATGATGTAAAATTTTTTCATTTTGTTCTTTATATTTTTTATTGTCTTTATTGCATTTTTGAGTTCAGGATATCTTAATCTATTTTCAATTAGAACGCAGATTTGCCTGATAGCTGCCAGTTAGTTTTTAAACATTAATTTGCTGGCTTGCATCCTGATAGCGTAGGAGAAAAGCATATTTTTGTTTATTCCGCTGGTGCGTGCTTTTGTCGATACAATTTTGCCGGATGTATACCGGTTTGGGTATCGTCGAGTAGTTGCTCTAACAATATTTTTTCGTGTAGGATGGTCGAGGATGATAGCGTTTAATTCCATACCCAAAATTAAAACACATGGAATTTTGAGCAATACCGTGCTAACGGTATATTTTACAGGAGTTTATGTTCGTAAGCCCATTTAACCAGACCCAGCAGATTATTGGTGCCTGTTTTTCTGAAAATATTTTTTCTGTGGGTTTCAACCGTGCGAACGGATATGAAAAGCTGATCGGCGATCTGTTTATTACTGCGGTCTTTTTCCATTAAGGCAATAATTTCTTTTTCCCTTTGTGTGAGTCGAACAGCAGAAGTTTGTTGTTTCAGTTTGATGTGTTTGGAAAGCTCATCGAGCACGGTAGGTTGAAAGTAAGTACCACCGGAAAATACCTTTTCGATTGCATTACGCAGTTCATCGATTCCACAATGCTTTAACAGGTAACCTTCTATGGCTGCTTTCGTCATCATTTCTTCCACTAAAAGCCCGCTGCCGCTCATGCTTAATGCAATGATTTTGATAGCCGGAAATCTTTTCTTCACTTCCATAGCAAGCCCAACACCACTAAGTTGCGGCATCATTACATCTGTCAGCAGAATGTCGATGGGGGTGTTGGTGAGTTCCTTCAGTAATAAAAGCCCATCCGTATTCGTTGCATCAATACTTAGGTCAGGGAAATTCATTAGCGCTGCACATAAGCCATCGATAACGATCTGATGGTCATCGGCAATGGCGAGGCGAATCTTTGTATGCGTGCTCATAACGGTACGTGAATGGCCACTAAAGTTCCACCATTTCCGGAACTCGTGTTCCATTCCACAGTTCCTTTAAGAAAATGGACGCGGCTGCAAATGCTGTTTAAGCCCATTCCCTTATTAGAATTCTGATCATCGATGTCGAAACCGATGCCATTATCTTCAATCATCAATGAAATTCCTCCAGAATCCTGGTTTATTGAGATATCGACTTCTGAGGCCCGGGCATGTTTAAGGATGTTTTGGAAACATTCCTGAACCACCCGGTATAAGCTAAGTTCCTGCATTTTGTCCAGTTTAACCTGTTGTTCATCTGCCGATAAAATTACGGATAGGTTTTTTTGAGCACTGTTACTGGTGAGGGCTTTCAGTGCGGGTATTAATCCTTTGGAAAGGAGCACATCAGGCATCATATGGTGACTTATACCCCTGATTTCATTACAGCTGTCCCGCACCAGTTGGGTTGTGGTTTCCAGCAAGGATACATGCTTTGTGTTCATATCCGGGTCGGTAGTGATGGCCTGTAAGTTCAGCCAGGCAGCAGTCATCGTTTGGCCAACGCCATCGTGAAGCTCGGCGGCAATGCGTCGCCGCTCATTTTCTTCGGAATTAATTAAGGCCGCTGCCGCCTCCTGCTCTTTCTGGTAAGCACGCTCGTTAAATATTTTTTCTTTTTTTAACTGCTTTCTTTTTGCTGCAAGATAAACGGCCAGGGATGCTAAACCGGAAATAGCAACAAGGCCGTAAATGATTAAGTTCTTTCTTTCGATTTGTATTTTACTTAGCCTGATTTCCTGCTCTTTCTGTTCAGTCTCAAATACGGCTTTCCACTCTGCTATAGCCGCCTCTTTTTTTTCTCCGGATACGCTGTCTTTGAGTGTATAAAATTCCTTCTGAATTTGAAAAGCCTGTTCATATCGTTTATTTTGCTGATAAAGCTCACTGAGCGTTTTCAGCGCATACATTTCACCCTCCCTGTAGCCCGCTTTTTTTGCCAGAGCGATCGATCGTTTAAGAAATATCTCCGCAGAGTCCGGCTTTTTTTGCATCGTGGCTAGTATGCCAAAATTCAGCCAGGTATCTGATTGTTGCTTTATGTTACCTAAGGTAATATCGATGGCAAGCGATTTATTGAAATAGATCTTAGCACTGTCGGGCCTGTCGCTATACATAAAACAATTAGCCTTATTATCCAGGAACATGGACTCATATTCAGGCAATTTCAATTTATGGGCGAGGGTCAAACCTTCTTTGTCTATCATAAGCGCACTGTCGATAAGATTGCTCTGCCCATAAACATTAGCCATTGCGTGGAGCATTAACAGGTAAGAGCTCGTGTTTTTTTGATCGCCCAGCAAAGATAAACCCAATTTATAATGCTGTCTCGATTGCGCATTATCGCCTTTAAGCTGGAAGAGTTGGGATAGGTTGGCATGTATGCCCGCTTGTGAATGCTTATCGCCGATTTCAGAAAAATAATTAATACCTTTTTTATAAAGCTTTAAAGCCTCGGGATACTCACCAAGGTTGAATGCGGCATTTCCAAGGCTATTATAAATTTTACCTACCGCGAATTTATCTGTCGTATCTACTGTTTTTTGTGCTTCCCTGAACAGATGTCTTGACAGCTCATACCTCGCTAATTTGGCATGGTAATAGCCCATCGCCACGAGGTAATCTATATTTGTTTTCAAATCTGCCGCCGACGAATTTTTCTTAACAGAATCTGCAAATAACAGCAGGGAATCTTTCTGCAATTTACCCAACCGACGGATTTCATTACCGTCGGTCCGAACAATAGGGCTTTGGCAGGCGCTGATTAAGCATGTAATCGTCAGCGCAAATAAAACAATCTTTGAAAGCATATGAATATAAAAGCCGGTAAGCTTAATTTCTAAATTTAATTGAAATATAGTTATTGAGCGTCAATTATTTACAGTTTTTGAAATTAACTTCTTGCATTTATCAACTGTAAACAAAACTATGCGATTGCTATTCCCTCGCAATACCTTTCGAACGGTATTTTTCAGACAGCTTGATCGCCGGTTTGCAACTTGTACCGACGGCTTTTATTCTGTCCTATACTGGAAAAGGTTTACAATCTGACAAACAACTTTAAGAATGCTAATCTCTATATATTAATAAATACAGGATAGTATAGGTTGCCAGAAAAAATGATTTTTCATATTCTTGCATGATATGAACAGAGTTACATTGATTAAAATTCACTATTTCCTTTTTACATTGTCAGTCCTATCCTATGCATTTCCAAGTACCGCGGCCCAGCCTGCAGCATTAAAATGCGAATATATGGTTCGTCCAATCGGTATTGATAATCCATCACCAAGACTTTCATGGCTAATGTTGGATTCGAGAAAGGGCGCTTTTCAGCAGGCATACAGGATTTATGTTGGAACAGATTCTATTCAGCTCGCAAATAAAACAGGCATTGTCTGGGATTCCGGAAAGATTCCCTCTCAGAATAGTTTAATAACTTATAGTGGTGTTTCGCTTCGGCCATTTACAAAATATTTCTGGCGACTGGAACTCTGGGATAAAGATGGAAAACTTTTACCCCTTGCTGCATCCAGTTTTGAAACGGGCATGATGGGGATGGAGAACTGGAAAGGTACCTGGATTAGCGATAGAAATGATATCAATACCAGGCCTGCGCCTTATTTTAGAAAAGTTTTCGAGCCGGCAAAGCAAATAAAATCGGCAAGGGCCTATATCGCCGCTGCCGGTTTGTATGAACTGTATCTGAACGGGAAAAAAGTTGGTGACCATCGCTTAGATCCAATGTACACCCGTTTTGACAGAAGAAATTTATACGTAACTTACGATGTAACGTCAAACCTGAAACAAGGTAAAAATGCTGTTGGCGTATTGCTGGGCAATGGCTGGTATAACCATCAATCCTTAGCCGTTTGGAATTTTGATAAGGCGCCATGGCGTGCAAGGCCAACATTTTGCCTCGATTTAAGAATAACCTATACGGATGGCTCAATAGAAGTCATCAAATCCGGCGATGATTGGAAAACAAGCTTAAGTCCCATTATTTCAAACAGCATTTACACGGCAGAACACTATGATGCCCGTCTGGAGCAGAAAGGCTGGAACACAACAGATTTTGATGATTCAAAGTGGCGTGGCATTACTTTACGGGCAGCACCATCAAAAAATATTGTTTCACAGGTGATGCATCCAATCCGGAATGTAGAAGAAATTACTGTAAAAAGCATGCGCAAATTCGATGATACCACCTACGTATTCGACCTGGGGAGAAATATTGCCGGCGTAAGTAAAATTAAAGTGAAAGGCGAAAAAGGCACTGTGATCCGTTTACGGCATGCAGAACGTTTGTATGCCAACGGACATACAGATTTATCGAACATTGATGTTTACCACCGGCCAAAAGACAAATCAGATCCTTTCCAGACAGACATTTTCATCCTCAATGGTGAAGGTGAAGAAACGTTTATGCCGCTCTTCAATTACAAAGGTTTTCAATATGTCGAAGTAATGAGCTCTAAACCCATTACATTGAATGAGAAAAGTCTGGTGGGCTATTTTATGCATAGCGATGTGCCGGTTGCCGGTAAAATAGCGTCTTCAAATAACCTGGTTGATAAGTTATGGTGGGCCACCAATAATTCTTATTTATCTAACCTATTTGGTATCCCAACAGATTGCCCGCAACGGGAAAAAAATGGCTGGACCGGCGATGGGCACTTCGCTGTAGAAACGGGCCTGTATAACTTTGACGGAATTACGGTTTATGAGAAATGGATGGGCGACCATCGCGATGAACAGCAACCCAATGGAGTTTTACCAGATATTATCCCGACAGGTGGCTGGGGGTATGGAACGGCTAATGGGACAGACTGGACAAGTACAATCGCCATTATTCCATGGAACATTTATATGTTTTACGGTGATAGCAAACTGCTTGGCGATAACTATCAAAGCATTAAAAATTACGTAAACTATGTTGAAGGGACTAGTAAAGGTTACTTAACTACCTTCGGAAGAGGCGACTGGGTGCCGGTAAAATCAACATCTGATTTAGAATACACATCTTCAATTTACTTTTATGTTGATGCCGATATATTGGCAAAAGCAGCCAAACTTTTCGGTAATAAAAATGATTACCTGCAATACAGTGCTTTGGCTGATAATATTAAGAAAGCAATCAATGCCAAATTTTTTAATTCAGCTACAGGCATATATGGAAAAGGTGTTCAAACAGAACTATCAATGGCTTTGCAGTGGCACATTGTTCCCGATGCATCCAGGCAGCTGGTGGCAGATAACCTTGCGGCCAGGGTGAAAGCCGACGGCATGCACATCGATGTCGGCGTTTTAGGTGCAAAGGCCGTACTAAATGCATTAAGTGATAACGGTCACTGCGATGTTGCTTATAAACTTGCCTCGCAGGATACTTACCCGGGTTGGGGCTGGTGGATTGTAAACGGCGCTACTACATTACACGAAAACTGGGACATGCAGGCAACGAGGGATATTTCTGATAACCACATGATGTTCGGAGAAATTGGCGGCTGGTTATTTAAAGGAATCGGTGGAATTAAAATTGATGAAAAGCAGCCGGGCTTTAAAAATATTTTGCTACGGCCACATTTTGTAGAGGGATTAGACCATTTCGAAGCGTCGCATAAAGGGCCTTATGGTGAAATTTTATCTTCATGGAAGAGAACGGCTAAAGGTGTGAAATATAGTATCACAATCCCTGCGAACTCAACAGCAAGTGTAGAAATTCCACTTATGTCAGGTGCAAATATATTTTTAAATGGTAAGGAAACTACCAGTAAAATGAATATAGGTGCGGGGAAATATGAATTTGAAGTCAGATAAAATACAGTCAGGTAGGCGGTGTTTGTAGATGAATCAGCTTTCTCCTGTGGATTTGAGAAATTAGCTGCTGATTAAAGTGAATAATGCTAAATAAACCTGAACGAAAAATGAACGGTCCAATTTCATAAAATGAACAATTGGAATGAAAGAAGAATAGCAATTACCAACTACATTTGTGATGTGAAAGGTGAGAGCGTCACAAAGCGATAGATTATTTGGTATAGGTAGGGGTAGACATTAATTTGTTTACCCTTTTTTTTAAAGCAGTCATGATTACGTTACTGCAGGAGTATTTCCGTCACTCATCTTAGAACAGTCGCTTATAGCTTACCTATTCCATTTGGCTTGAATTTGTTACTGAAGATAAAATGATGATTTCTATTTTTAAACCAAGAAGATTGGAAACCCGTTCTGGAATAAGCAGATCTTACATTTCAAAAAGGAAATTTTACTTTCTATCCGGATATATAGAAGTTGATTTCAAGGAATAAAACTTATCGACAGCTGCAAACGAGAATACGACACCAACAAGAAGTACAAGTGATCTCACCCAATTCATAGTACTCCATTCGGATGATAATCTTTTAAATGTTTCAGTGTCTGGAGTTGGCTGAGACATCATTATATCAGTTCTGGGATGGAAGTAAGTAAATGCAAAAATATCTCCTGCAACATAACAAATCAAGGCAACCCCAAGAAATAACCTGATGTTTTTTGTTTCTTTCCAACACAAAATGAGTGAGAGCAAAGTCAGAAATTGACTTGCCGGAGAAAATATTTTAAAAAAAATTTCCAGGATTTATAGTCTTAAAAAAAACTTTAGCAGCCAGAACAGAATTTGGAATATCACTATCGGTGGCAGCCGCAATAACCATTGAATTAAAAATGTTTGCAAACAAGACTCCGCTTGCTACCGCAACCGAACTTAACAGAATTACTTTTTTCATTATCCGATTAATTTATGAAATAAATCTATTAAAAATATATAATAATCAGGTATACAATATATTATGATTTAATATTTAGTCTTTATGCTAGTCGGTTTTAATCTATTATTATGAATTAAATAGTTAATTGGTGATAAACTATAATTATGGAAAGTTATAAACGCTTTAAAATTGAAATCGCAAAGAGTTCCATTGGCTTGCTTCTGCCTTTAAGCAAGGTTTCTCCAACTGAAGTTATCGAGTAGCCTGCAGGTAGCTGAAGTAATGTAACCAGGTCTTCCGATACCAGGAGGTCTGCGCCGAATTGATTACATAAGCCCTGTATCCTTGCTGAAGTATTGAGCACATCTCCGGTGAATATAATTTCCTTTTTCAGCGATCCTATATCACCGGCAGTTACCGTACCATAATGCAGGCCCGCTTTAAACCCCGGAAGTAAACCAAATTTGCTGTTGTATTGCTCCACCTGCATTTCTAGCCTGCGTTTCATAGCGAAGAAGCAATTGACACTGTTGTTCTGTTTTAAACCGTCCTTCAGCTTCCACGTTAGGATTACTTCATCACCGGCGTATTAATAGATTGCACCCGCATGGTCGATAACGGCACCGGTCAGGTCGGAAAAGTAATCTTTTAACATTTCGAAATACTTAACATGTCCTAAATTTTCAGCAATTGAAGTGGATGACTTCATATCTACGAACATAAAAATTCGTTCCTCCTCTACGGGATGGTGGTATTTCCCCAGAAAAAAATTGATCAATGTGCCGGTACCAATACTATCGCTAAACTCAGTGTAGAATTGTGTAATAACAAGTATCGAAAAGATGTACAGTAAAATGCCAGTTAACGAGTAATTCGTAAAAAATGTCCATACAGGCGATGACAACGTAAAGAAAGATTGCGCATCATGCGCAAAAAAGGCATTTACAAACGAAAGGATAATCAGAAAAACAATGAAAATGATGAGGTAAACAATTGACTTA
>Ga0247809_1000516_pt1 | contig 17900 bp, 10 predicted proteins | sample UWRJL104311B1_FD_180951 | JGI IMG/M metagenome (GOLD analysis project Ga0247809, IMG submission 180951) | Plant litter microbial communities from Arlington Agricultural Research Station in Wisconsin, United States - UWRJ-L104-311B-1 | ecosystem: Environmental > Terrestrial > Plant litter >...
GTCGCGCAGGTGCTTCAGCGTTTCGATCAGGCGGTCGTTGTCGCGCTGGTGCAGGCCGATCGACGGTTCATCGAGCACGTACATCACGCCGGTCAGGCCGGAGCCGATCTGCGACGCCAGGCGGATGCGCTGCGCCTCGCCGCCCGACAGCGTGTCGGCGCTGCGGTCCAGCGACAGGTAGTCGAGGCCGACGTTGTTGAGGAACTTCAGTCGCGAGATGATCTCCTTGACCACGCGGTCGGCGATCTCCTTCTTCGCGCCCTTCAGTTTCAGCTGCTCGAAGAACGACAGCGTATCGCGCAGCGGCTTCTCGGAGATCTCGTAGATCGCCTTCTCCTGCTTGCCGGTGCCGACCTTGACGTAGCGCGCCTCGACGCGCAGGCGCGCGCCTTCGCACGACGGGCACTTCTTCTCGTTGATGAATTTCGCCAGCTCCTCCTTGACCGCCATCGAATCGGTCTCGCGATAGCGGCGCGACAGATTGGTGACCACGCCCTCGAACGCGTGCTCCTTGACCACGGCGCGGCCGCGTTCATTGACGTAGGTGAACGGGATGCTGGTCTTGCCCGAACCGTGCAGGATCACTTCCTGCGCCGTCTTCGGCAGCTGCTCGTACGGCAGGTCCAGGTCGAACTCGTAGTAGGCCGCGAGGTTCGACAGCATCTGGAAGTAGAACTGGTTGCGGCGGTCCCACCCCTTGACCGCGCCGGAGGCCAGCGACAGGTTGGGGAAGGCGACGATGCGCTTCGGATCGAAGAACTCGATGTGACCGAGGCCGTCGCACTCCGGGCAGGCGCCCATCGGGTTATTGAACGAGAACAGGCGCGGCTCCAGCTCCTGCAGCGAATAGCCGCACTCGTTGCAGGCGAACTTGCTGGAGTAGACGTGCTCCGCGCCGCTGTCCATCTCCAGCGCCACCGCGCGGCCGTCGGCCAGGCGCAGCGCGGTCTCGAAGCTCTCGGCCAGGCGTTGCTTGATGTCGGCGCTGACCTTGACGCGGTCGATCACCACGTCGATGGTGTGCTTCTCGGTTTTCTTCAGCTTCGGCAGGTCGTCGACCTCGTAGATCTTGGCGTCGTGGGTGCCGCTCTGCACGCGGAAGCGCACGAAGCCCTGCGCCTGCATCTGCTCGAACAGGTCGGAGTGCTCGCCCTTGCGGTTGGCGACCACCGGGGCCAGGATCATCAGCTTGGTCTCGTCGGGCATGGCCAGCACCGCGTCGACCATCTGCGAGACCGTCTGCGCGGCCAGCGCGTTGTCCGGATGGTTGATGCAATACGGCGTGCCGACGCGGGCGTACAGCAGGCGCAGGTAATCGTGGATCTCGGTCACGGTGCCGACCGTCGACCGCGGATTGTGCGAGGTGGCTTTCTGCTCGATCGAGATCGCCGGCGACAGGCCTTCGATCAGGTCGACGTCGGGCTTCTCCATCAGTTGCAGGAACTGGCGGGCGTAGGCCGACAGCGATTCCACATAGCGGCGCTGGCCCTCGGCGTACAGCGTATCGAAAGCGAGCGATGATTTACCGGAGCCGGACAGCCCGGTGATCACGATCAGCTTGTTGCGCGGCAGGTCGAGATTGATGTTTTTCAGATTGTGCGTGCGTGCGCCGCGGATGCGGATGTATTCCATTGATTTTGGCCTCTAGAGTCAACCCGTCACTATAGCCGGGTTTGATTACTTGCGCCGACCTTGAGCTGGATCGTGTTCGCGGCGCTTGACACTGTATATAATACCAGTATTTTCTTGCGTCGGTTCAACTCGGCGTCGAACGCGTCATGTGGGGACGACAACGGAATTTGCTAGTCCGGCGATGCTATAATCGCCGTTTCGCATTGCTTAAACCGCCCGCCCCGCGCGGCCGCCGTTACTCAGGAGTTTTACACATGGCATCAGTCAACAAAGTCATCATCGTCGGCAATCTGGGTCGCGATCCGGAAATTCGCTACATGCCCAGCGGTGACGCGATCGCCAACATTGCCGTGGCGACATCGTACAAATCGAAGGACCGCAACACCGGCGAGCAGAAAGAGACGACCGAATGGCACCGCATCTCGTTCTTCGGCAAGATGGCCGAGATCGTGGGCCAGTACCTGAAAAAAGGTTCGTCGATCTACGTTGAAGGCCGTCTGCAGACGCGCAAGTACACCGACAAGGACGGCGTCGAGAAATACGCGACCGACATCGTCGCCGAGAACATGCAAATGCTGGGCGGCCGTCAAGGCATGGGTGACAGCGGCGGCGGCATGGACGACGGCGGCAGCTACGACGCTCCGCCGCAGCGCCAGGCTCCGGCCCCGCGTCCGCAAATGGCCGCACCGGCCCCGGCGCCACGCCCGGCCCCGCGCCCGGCGCCGAACTTCTCGGATATGGATGACGATATTCCGTTCTAAGATACACCTCAGAACGAGTTGTAAACAAGGCCCCGTAACTCTTTGAAGTTACGGGGCTTTTTTACGTTTGATACGTTTTCGGCGTCAACAGGATTCGCTCACTTATGTACACCTAAGAGAAAGTGTAAACAGCTCCCGTAAAAAAGCAGTTGATCTGACTCGGCGGCCGTCATTCTTGGGAAATCGTATCTGCATCGTGCTGATGAGCAAACCCTTTCACCGCAGTCCTTCAGTAAAATCATTGCGAAAGATAGGCTAACGAAAGTAAATAACCTATTGATTTATATGAAAATTTCGCTTTTGTAGGCGAAATAGTCGCGATAAAATTGGTTGGAAAACCTAACTATCGAGGCTAACCAGGTGACACCGTTCGGCTTATTCCTTCAGCACATCAGGGGCGAAAGAAACCTGGCGCAAAAGCAGCTGGCAGGAATGTTGGGCATTGACCAGTCATATTTGAGTGGTCTCGAGTCCGGACGAAAGGGCGCTCCGTCCCCTGGCATCGTTACACGTCTTAAGGATGCCCTAGAGCTTAACGAGCGCGACACCATCGAACTTCAGTTGGCAGCCGAGCAGTCTCGGCGGAAGTTCGAAATTCCTATTGCCGCAACCCCTTCTGAATACGTTTTCATACATGTCGCGGCTGGCAAGCTTGGTCACCTGCGGCCAGGGCAAATCCGAGCGATGATGGAAATTCTGAGTCTCTAGGGATAAGAGAAATGCGGAAGGGAGAACTGACCATGTAAAAACAAAACGGGACAAACCTTTGACAGCTTGTCCCGTACGTGGACAACTGACGCTGCCCAGCTCGCACTGCCAGTATCGTCAATCACCCACGTCCGGTCAAGCCTCCAATTACTTTGCTTTTCTGAAGTTTTTCCACTTCAGGAGCCTTCGTGCGCCCATTTTTTTGGCGTAAAGGGAGATATTTTGCGTCCAAAGTCCACAAGCTTCCCAACTATTGTCGTGACCAACAACGATCCCGATCCAGCCGGGCCTTCTGGCAGGCCCGAGAAATATCGCATCAGATACACCGTGACGAAAACTGGAGAGCGGATTCCGTTGCTTGTCGATGCCGTAGGGGCCCCAGTCTTGGCCGCCACGGTGTATGTTTTTTCGGAACTTCGTGCTCGAGGTCGCGCAGTGAACACGATAGATGCCACGCTGAGATCGATACTGCTTTTCTCCCTGTTCTTAGATATCTATGAGATCGATTTGCAGGAGCGCCTGAGGGCTGGACAGCTACTTAGGTTAAGAGAGATCGATGCGTTGGTGCAGATATGTCGCCTGCCTGTTGATCAAGTCCGCGCCTTCATCAAACCGATCGCTTCTTCAAATGTTCGTCTCCTCCGTAGAGCGAGTTCTCAAAGGTCATCGCCGACTTCTGTGAAGTCGGCATTTTGTGCGACCAGGCTACGCTCGATCCGGGACTACGTCGAATGGCTCGCAGTCTCGGGCTTCGCGACAGGTTCTCGCTACAGCGGGTCAATGGCTGTCACGCTGCAGGCCTTTACCAAAGCGTTGAACAGCCGCATGCCTGTCAGCCACAGCAGATTGCGATCAGAGCGCGAGGGCCTTGATCGAAACGAGGTGGATGAACTGCTCCGTATCGTAGATCCAACTGCGCCAGACAATCCTTGGACGGACAAACACACACGAGTTCGTAACCAGCTAATTGTCTGGTGGCTCGTTTATCTAGGCGTCCGTCGCGGAGAGTTGCTAGGTGTTCGCGTTTCTGATCTCAACTTCAGGAACGAAACGGCGACGATTCACAGGCGTGCTGACGACAAGGATGATCCGCGGCTATATCAGCCAAACGCCAAGACTCAGGCACGAGAGCTGCCAATGTCATCGGCACTCGCTCAGCGCACTAGGGAATATGTCATATCGTTTCGAAATTGCGTTGAAGGCGCAAGGAAGCAGGATTTCCTTTTTGTCGCCACTGATACTGGTCGACCGCTGTCGATAAATGGATTTGCAAAAATCTTTTATGCCCTTCAAGAGCATCCACTGCTACCGCAAAAGCTATTCGCACATTTACTACGCCACACCTGGAATGATCGTCTATCAGAACAAATGGATGAAAACGCGACGCCTGAAGAAGCAGAAAGAAAGCTGCGCTCTTACTTGATGGGCTGGTCGGAGACCTCAGGAACTGCATCCACCTACACGCGCCGGCACGTCCGTCGTAAAGCAGCTGAAGCATCTGTCGCGATGCAAAACAGTTTGTTCAAGGGGCGAGCTCAATGATCCCGCATTCTGTCGCTCATCGTCCCACCTTGGTTTCCTCGTCGCTACAAGCACGCACGCGAAGCGGCATTGTGTTTGATCCATTCGCGGATACATGGCGATTTAGAGATGAGGTGAAAAATATTTCCATGAGGTTCGACACGCTACTGATTTCCGCTGAGCTTCGAGCCCATGTAAAGTGTGTCTTCGCCTGGTATCTGCAGAATCTTTCGTCTACAACGGCAGAGACATACCTGACAAATTTCCGCCACTTCCTAAAGGCGTTGGCGGACCTGGGGTGCGCGCCGGCGGATGACATAAGTGTTGAGGCACTCTTGACCTACCGGTCATCGTTGAGTCGAAATGACATGTGGCGGTTGGGTTCAGTGGCGGTAATTATCAGGAAATGGCATGCGCTCGAGATCCCCGGTATAGCCGACGGGGTCGTGAGCTTCCTCTCAGAGCTGCGAGTTCCTGGAAATGCCAAGGGTGTAGCTGTCCTTACTAGAAATCCCTATACCGGCCCATTGAACGACCTGGAATACGAGACGTTGTTGGCCAAGTTGCACTCGAACTTCTCTGCGTCGCGAATCTCGCTGAAAGCATATTCGCTGGTACTGCTTGTAGCCGCATTGGGGCAAAGGCCATCTCAGTACGCCTCGCTTAAAGTTATGGACCTGACTGAAAGTAGGACCAAAGCCGGAACGAAGATCTTCACGCTGAACGTTCCTCGTTCTAAGCAACGCGGCCAGCTCCATAGGGATCAATTCAAAGTTCGTGTTCTGAACGAGGAACTGGGCGAGCTGCTTGCCAAACACGCAGCCCAAGTCAAGCAGCAGTTCTCCGCCTTGCTGCCGTCTCCTGACGAAGCCCCACTATTCCCAAGCCAAACCTTTGGGACTCAACCCCAAGGATTTGAATACCACCTAACGAGCACGGCCTTCACCAGGAGCTTAAAGAGGGCTGTGAATACGCTGGCCATCATATCGATTCGCACGGCAAGCCAAATGAACATAAGCACGTATCGCCTCAGAAGGACTGTGGGAACACGGGCTGCGATTGAAGGACTAAAAGCATACGTGATCGCTGAAATGCTCGATCACAGTGACACTCAAAGCGTAAGCGTATATGTTCAAGCGGATCCCACAATGGTAAAACGCATCGATCGCGCACTGGCATTTCACCTGGCTCCGTTAGCGCAAGCTTTTGCTGGCGTCCTGCGTCGACCTAGTGAGCCGTTGCCGGGAGATAGTGACCTACCGGAGATCTGGTCTCCGCAATTTGGCCGAGATGGTGAACGGATTGGAAAATGCGGCGAGCTTGGTTTTTGCAAAGCATTGGCGCCGATTGCTTGTTACACGTGCAAAAGCTTTCAACCCTGGATTGATGGCCCGCACGACGCGATTCTCGACTACCTGCTCAGTGAACGGGAGCGGTTAGTCTCGTCGGCAGATCTGCGCATTGCTTCAATCTGCGATCGTACAATCCTGGCCGTTTCGGAGGTCATTCAGAAGTGCCAATCCCACAAGGAGATTGGGCAATGAGTCAGACGGTCGTATTTTGCGCTCGGAGCGAGAACACTGCCGTGGAGAACATGCAAGCGTTCATCGACGTCGCCCAGTATCATCTCGCTGTCTTTAGTGCCGCTCTTGATTTCGAAAGCGATGTGTGGGATGTCACGGAGTTTGTTCACCTCAGGGCTAAACCCAATAACAGACTGCGGCTGTTGTTTTTCTCCTGGCGATCAGGGCGGAATCATCAGCCAACTTCGATGATCGAGCCATTCAAGGACTTCGCGAAGGCATACCTACGCTACATGCAAGGACTTCGCCCTACGAAGATCTTGACGCAGCGACTGGTAGCCCTGCGAGCGCTTGAAGCTGCATTGATTGAACCTGGCGGAGTCGCGGATCCGATCTTGATAACAGCCTTTGTCCTTAACAGAGCTACTCAGATGATTGCGGCTCGATACGCGAAGGGTACTGCTTATAGAATCTCCCGCCACCTCGAAGCCATCGCTGACTTCATGCTAAAGAATCATCTGATGGCAGTGCCCTGTCGGTGGCGGACCTACTTGGTCCGGCCAAATGACTCCAACAGGGTGGGCGCTGAGTTTGATCGGCGTCGTCGTTTGAAGTTGCCCTCTCAAACTGCCCTCGATACGTTGCCAATGGTCTTTAGAGCTGCTATTGCGCCAGCGGATGTAATTTTCAGTTCGGTCGCAGCACTTCTTGTATCCGCCCCTGATCGAGTATGCGAAGTCTTGACCCTCGACGCAAACTGCGAGATATACGAAAAGGGACTCGATGGGGAAAGTGTCTACGGGCTACGCTGGTTCCCAGCGAAGGGAGCCGAGCCAATGGTGAAGTGGATTATTCCCTCAATGGTTTCTGTAGTGAAGGAGGCCGTGGCGAGAATACGAAATACCACCGAGGCCGCCCGGGTGGTGGCGCGGTGGTATGAATTGAATCCTACGAAAGTATATCTGCCGGCGGAACTTGAACACTTCCGCGGCGATACGTTGTTGACCAAGTCAGACATGGTGCAGCTGTTTAACTTGACTTCAGAAGATAGCGTCAATTTGACGTGCGAGACCTTTGGCGTCGTTCCACTTGCGCGCGGACGAAACTGGTGTGTTCGCTTTTGCGACGTCGAGAAGTCGCTGCTCAGACATTTGCCAGCAGGTTTTCCTTACTTGGATGCGGAACTTGGACTCCGCTACAGCGAGGCACTATTTGTGGTGCGGCGAAATGAGCTTCATACGCAACGCAGTGCAAACCCTTGTCTCATTGGTGCGATCACATCAAACCAGGTTAACTCCGCGCTCGGCGGAAAAGTCGCTCACGGCTGTTCATCCATATTTTCCAGACTTGGCTTTTCTGAGAAGGACGGCTCGCCCATACGAGTCTCCTCTCACCAGTTTAGGCACTATCTAAATACGTTAGCGCAAATGGGCGGGATGAGTCAGCTCGATATCGCGAAATGGTCGGGGCGACGGGATGTCCGCCAAAATCGAGCGTATGACCACATGACCACGACGCAACTGTTGGAGCGAGCTCGTCAGGCCGTTGGGAATGGGAGCGATATGTTCGGCCCATTGGCGGCACTCCCAGAAAACTTGCCGGTTCGTAGAGAAGAGTTCTCAAGACTACGCATGCCTACGGCGCACGTGACTGAAATTGGATTCTGCATCCACGACTACACTATGTCGCCCTGCCAGTTGCATCGGGACTGCATTAGATGTGACGACCTCGTTTGCATCAAAGGAGATGAGTTAAAGACAGTCCGCTTACAGCAAGCGTTGGAAAACACTATCGATTTGCTTCGTAAGGCAGAAGATGCGGTAAAGGCAGGCTACGTGGGAAGCAATCGTTGGTACGACCACCACAAGGAGGCGGCCGCTCGGCTCGCACAGCTGCACGCCGTGCTAATCGATCCAACCGTACCAGATGGGGCAGTCGTTCATCTCGGCGCGCCGAAGGCTTTACTTCACAATGATGCAGCGCCCAACGTACTCGAGAATCGCTGCGGGGCGAGCGAATGACGAAAAGACGGTCCAGGAATCTCGATGATGAAATCATTAAACAAATCGTCGAGCTCATTGATGGTTGGGCCGGGGACCTGACATGGGCCAAGTTGATTCATGCGATTGAGCTTCGGTACTTCGCATGCTACACCCGACAGGCCTTACATAATCACGAACGAATTCGTGAGGCGTTCAGGTTACGCAAGGAAGAGGCTGCATCATCCAGAGACGCCCCGACGACGCGAAACACCAGACTTCAAATTGCTTTAGAACGAATTGCCCGTCTTGAGGCTGAGAACCGCCGGCTGAGTGAGGAGAACCGCCGTTTACTTGAGAAGTTCGCGACTTGGGCTTACAACGCGTATTCGCATGGGTTGAATGAGGAAGCGCTTAGTCGGCCGTTACTCGAAGTTGATCGAGGACAGACAAGATAAAGGCATCTGACGTCACGTTCGCAACCAAGTACGACAAATCCGCTGGCGGCGCATCTATGACTGACTTAGTCGGTCAATTCTCAGGAACTCGCCTGACGTGCCAAAAGAACACTTAATTTACCGTTTTGATCCGTATAAGTGGTCGCTGTTGTTTTAAGAAAGAGCCCCCCAACGGGGGCTATGTTCTGCGAAGCGTGCCGATGAATGCACCGAAGGATTGGGTTAATTCTTGATGACTCCTGTAGGCGAAGTCGCCAAGTAGTCGCGAAGCTGGAATCCGAGCGACGACCCAGCATCGACAAGTCGATCAAGGATGTCGAGTGTTGCCCTACGCAGGTTGACGTCTCGAATTAGGGTCTCTCGATGTTCATGCACTGCTACATGGCAGATGGTTTCGGCGTGCCACAGACTGTTCCCATCGTCGAATAAGTCGACGGGTGATTTGGCCAGGGAGTCGCGTAACTGGGGTAGCGCCGACGGCACTGCGGACATCCTGCCGACGCCCGCCATCAGTCGCAGAAGGTTCTCCAGGCCCACTCGGCTGTCGCCAACGGCGGTGAGGCAGCTGGCGACGAAGTGTGGACGAGACTTGAAGAGTTTCAGATCGACCCACGTCTTCGGCCAAGGTATCGAACACAGTAGAAGCGTCGTGAGCACTTTATCGAATCGGCTGTAGGACCTTCGGCTCTTGCTTCTAAGCGAATCGTCATGGAAGACCTCAACTGTTGCTAGGTCCCACACCCGCCAGAAGGACGCCGCGTTTGCGAACTCCTGATTCATGCACGCCCCAAGTACTGCTTCCAGAATCGTTTCACTCAGCTCAGGCGCCTTCTTGAGGCAGTAGTCGAGCGTTTCGAACAGGGGGGAGCCATCATCTGGCTGATCCATGAGCTCATAAGCTAGCAATTGGCCCAGTTCCCTTCGTGTCTCGAAATCTAGATGTTCAGGATCATGTTGCTGCACTCTGGGGCCATTCTCTTGGTCCGCCACGAGCTTTGCGAGCGTCATGAGCGATTGAATTCGCCAGGTGTTAGGAGTTTCGTTGCGTGCCGCATCGAGAGCTATCGTCCACTCCTTTACGGCAGCTAGGCTCCGCGGTGCCGCACGTAAACCCGGTGTCATCTCACGCAACGCCTGGCTGAGTGCTCTGATAGTAATCGTCCGAGCCTCATCGACGAAGTCGTGAGTCCGCCCGCGCGGGCGCTTAATCCTGACGTCCAGTGCTTCGGCGAAGTGCGCAAGGCCAGTAGTCAGTACCTCAGCCAAGATAGGCTGTCTGGGCCTCAGTTCGTCGGAGATTGCCTTTGCCGCAGCTCGACGCAATTTCCACATCGGCTCGGTCGCAATGTTTACCAATGCGTCAACCATTTTGGGGAGGAATGGGTCGACGGCGGCAAGCGAGATGACCGCCCGTGCTCGTTGCTCTCCAATCGAAGGGTCTTGGCGCAACCAAGCATCAATGTCCTCGCGGATTGCAGTGCGCTCCAGCAAAGTGGCCCGAGCCCACTGCAGCGCCTGCGAGGTGTCGTTGGGCCACTTACGAATCAGGGCACAAGTCAGCTCATCTTCCAGCCCGGTGAGCATAACGATTTCTTGGTCTTCAATCTCATCGCAAAGGCGAACGAATTCCTCATAGGGCTCAGAAGGTGCCGAGAACCGCTCTACAGTCCCTGGTGCTGCTGTCGAGAAACGCCCCGTGACCGCTGCGGCCCAGGTACGCACTGCACCTATGCGGTTAATACGCTGCATGCCAGCTTGGGCTTTATCGCTGGCTTGTTGAAGTTCTGGTTCGAGGTTGGCGATCTCGAGTGGAGCCCATTTGCTATCACCGGAAGGTTCACCAATTTGCAAACTGCGGGCATCCATGCGCTTGAGTCCGATGCGCCAACCATCTGACACTTCATCCGTACCCTTCAGAGCTTCGAGGTGGTCGTCTAGAATCCTATAAAGGGCCTCGTGAAGGTCTGGACGGTTGAACTGCAGTTGAAGAAACATCACCTCCAAGTACTTTCGCCGATGCGGCAGCCGATTGCTCGCCATGCGCTCCTTCTGCCTGGATGCATCCAATCCGTCGTTACCTCCATGGATCGCCAGCGCAGTTGTTTCTTCTACGCTGCGGGCAATGTCGTCGAAGAAGAACTGCGGGCACTTGAAGATGGAAAGCAAGTTTTCGGTTACGAGTTCAGGGTGGGCCATCAAGACCCCTGCCACGATTCCCGTGGTGAAGCTCGACTCTCCTAGCTGCAAGATAAATTCTAGTATTTGCGAGATGACCTTAGTCTGCCCCTCAGCCTCGATGAGTAGGCGCTCTTCCAGCGCCATCAAGGCCGCGTTCAGGACGTAGCTGGTAACTGAGTGCCCACGATATGCAGCCCATAGACGAAAGTCGTGAATGTGGGGCCGACCGTTTGGACTTTGCCCTGGCGGGATAATCGACACTTCACGCTCACTCTTTTTTGCAAATGAAGTCGCCGCGTGGTTGCACAGCTCAACTATAAAGCGGACGCTCTTAGGCCATGCGTAGAGCAATAGTGAACGAAATGGACCTTGCAAGACTGATGGTGGGAAAAATTCATGAGCTGCGCGATTGCTCAGCCCCAGCTCGGCCTCCCACCCCATCATGCCGAATTCTCGGACAAGATTTGGCTCGTGCTCTGTGTAGAGGGTCCAGAAAACCTTCCACGCTAGGTCAGGTGTGAAGAAACTCGCCTCGCGGCAGTTCTTGACGTTGACAATGAATTCGAGTCGCTCCTCTGCATAAAAGTCACGTATATCCGGGCCAACCGAAATGCGTTGCAAAAGCGGCTCGATAAACGCCGTGAACCTATTAGTGTCTGCGCCGGCGCAGCGACACAAGAGCGCATAAAATCGCTTGCCGACAGATTGCTCGCGATACCAGTTCTCTTGATCGCGATGGCAGAAGTGCTCAGCCATGTTGAATACATCGAGCACTCTTTGGGTCGGCTTGTGCCAGTTCTCGTCGTGAGAGGTGGCGTCTTCTGCAAGCTGGACGACCCAAGAACTACATTCTGACGGCATGTTCGGGAATGCTCTTGCAACTAGTCCGATGACCACGTCCCAAGCTTTGCCAACCGGCGCAGCCATCCCGATCCGCAAGACGATCTCCTTGTTGCCAGGATCGTCCGCCAGACTGGAGTAGTCGATAGAGGTCGGTCCTTTGCAAGCAACTCGCAGCAAGTGGCTCAGGCGCTGCAGAAGGCTTGCACTGTCTAAAGAGACACTGCTTCCGAGCTTTGCGACGAGCTCCTTAACCCGCTCTGAGCGCAGGAGTCCAATGGCTACCTCATCTCGCCAGAGCTGCGGGATCGTTGAGTCTTGTCTGAGGACAGCTTCGAGTAGCGCATAGGCATCCGCATCGCCCTCGGCTGAACGCTGGGCTGTCCATGTGCGCAGTGCCCTGCGCATGCCGGCATGTGAGCCGAGCTTGCTGAAGAGCATTCCCCAGTCGCGCTCGGTTCCCCGCACCTCTCGTTCAGCCCTGAAGAAGAGCGACCAGTCTTCCAATACATCATGGGCGGGAGCTACCCGGTCCGTCGCATCCTTTGTTAGCACAGCATCTTGCACGAGCGAGGCTACGGCCTCAACATCTTTTGGCGCATCGATAAATTGAGCAAAGCGTTCCGTGCGTGCATAGCAGACATCGTCGAATGCTGCTCGCCGGCGTGCGGCGAGCCCCGCTGGCAGGCTTCTGCTGGGAGCAACTCGTTCTATCCACAGGAGCAGCCGCAAGTCGTTACCGGCAGCTATGGGTAGAACTGCTCCGGCCGAAGTGTAGTTGAACGCAAGGCGCAGATAGTAGGGGGCTCGGAGAACTTCTCGCACGCCCTCATCCTTGGCAGCAATATCTTCAAGGGCGGTTCCAGCCACGGCCGCAGAGATCTCTGCGTTTGTCAGCAAAGGAACGTCCACAACCTGGTACGAGAACTCAGAGAGGAAGAGTGAATAGAGCGCGTTTAGTGCATAGGAGCGGGTCGTGACGCAGAGCCTGGCCGTTTTGTTCCGACGGACCAACATCAGCAGTTCCTCAAGGGCGCCTGGGTTTCTTCCTTCGAGGGCCTTCTCCAGCGAATCGATAAAGACAGTTGGTGTGCCACTGCACAAGATGCTCGCCATGCTGGAAACGGCGTCAGGCATACCATTGAGTGACTGAACACCAGCTAAGCTCGGCTCATCGAGCTCATCCGCCCGAAAGAAGAACAGTGGGGAGGACTCGCGAAGCAGTGGTGCGAGTTCCGCGATGACCGCCGATTTACCCACGCCCGGGCCGCCTGAGACGATGACAAGTTGCCGTTGATCGAATCCGGCCAGCACTTGGGTAACGCATTGGCTGCGGGGGATGTGCATGCCGTTGGGAAGCTTTGTGGAGATGAGCGATAGCTGAAGACTTGCTTGGTCGCTGAAGCGCTCGGCTATGTGGCCGAGGCCCCTTTTCCCGGTGAGACGATCGACTGCGTCTTGGATGCCAGCCTGTGCCGTCGTTCTCCAGGTCTCACGAGTGATGGTCCCAACATTGATGCCTTGCTCGAAGACGTATGAGAACAGGCCGTTCCATACTTGCTCGCCGGAGTCTTCAGGCTGGCCTGAGGCTAACAGGGCTTGGACAAGACTCAATTCTTGCGACCCCTCGTTACCGAAGTCATGTATATCGACACGCAACCGTCGCAAGAGGTCGAAGACGAGCTCGTCGGTGTAATTATCGGCTAGAGTGTTTTTGGAGATGTCCTTAAAGGCATTCCAGGTACGCTTATGCTGCGCGTCAAAGAGCTTGGACTCGACTTTATGAACAAAGTCTGACAAGTTGAGCGAGGATCGCGATAGCTCGCATAAACGCTTGGCTGCCCGATTGGCCGGGGTCGCTGGGGCTACTGTTGCTAAGACCAACACATCGCTGTTCCGGTCGAAGGGGCTTCCTTTCGTATCAAGGAAATCTCTCCACGCGCCTTGCAGTCCATCGATGAAATCGCGGTTGCCGGGAGTTGCGTCGAGTCCTCGTTTGCACTGGATGAGCTGAAGTCGGGTGCCCTCGCTGTCACTTAACTGACAGTAGATGTCGTCTGTGTGGGCTCCGGTATAGCGAGCCTCGAAGCGAAGCGTCTCGACCCGAGCTCCGTGCAGACCGAAAGTAGTCGGCAGCCCTGTCAGCATGTTTGCAAGGTACAGCGCCCCGACTCGGGCCTGGAATACGCCACCTCCGCCGCCAGTGGCAACGGTGCTCATGACTTGTGTGCCCTCAAGCGGCCCTCGTTGGATCTTATGTTCCTTGCTCATGTGGAAAGGCTTTCACCGCTGCTAGACACCTCCTGCCAGCGACCGTAAATGGTTTTTTTTGAGACCAACGATTTCAACCTCATTCCCTTTCGTTGATTGATCGGTGGTAATCTGGACGTCAGAACACGAGCCAATTCGCTGTAATTCGTCATAATTCGCCTCAGGTACCAATGGTTGCTCTTGGCGTGTGCTGGTGACCTATCGCGATCGCTGCCGATGCTTGAGCCGCAGACCCGAATGCCTGTGATTGCCCTGAAACACCCCTTCGGCGATGATTCTCCTAACATCCGCTGGCGGCTGAAGACGAATTATTGTCTGATCAACTAAAGTACTAGACACTTCAGGCCTCGGAACGGCAGAGTCGCCTGGCTATCCAAGCGTTGCTTTTACCGCCTCGGTCATCTTGGATAGATGCTGGTAATCCGCATCACGCGCAGCCCTGATCAGGAAATCCCTCATTTCCTCGGCGCTCGGACGCTGATCGAAATCGAAAAAATCCTTCAGTTCTACTCCAAGTTCGACTCGAACTTTTTCTAATGTTTCGAGAGAAGGAAAGTGCGCCCCTCGTTCAAGGCGGCTTAAGGACTTCGTGTCGATTCCAATTTGGCCGGCCAGTTCCTCCTGAGATAGCCCTTTGCGCTTTCTCAGCAATTGAACTCGCTCGCCCACTAGGCGCTTTGGATCATACATCAGACAACCTTCAAAGTAGAATTTAGCTAGTAAATCAACTTTGTAGGTTTATTTGAACCTCACACTACGTCTATAATTGGCAAAAGTGGTCGTTGTACGTTTACTTTACCAAAAAGGCATGTGCATGAGTCAATGGAAAACCGTAATTGGAGAAGTTCGGCATGTGGGGCGCGTCCAAATGCGCGGTGGCCAAGAGGACTGTTGCCTACTTGATTCCTTGGTGATCCTAGAGAGCAATGGTCAGACGGTTCGAATGGTGAACGTCGTCGTTCCTAGCGCGATCTATGATGTGTTGAAGCCCGGCGACATCGGAGATTTCGACACATTAGTTCTAAACTACCCGAAGCCTTTTGGCAGCGCCGCCCGCACCTTTGTTGTTCGCTTGAAATCCGCAGCGGAATGCATTGATGGCATACAAAACGTGAAGGCCTGGGTGCGTGGTTCCAAAGGAGCGGCATTTCACTTTCTTTGGTATGGCATTGTCCTAATGCCGGCGTTCGGATTTGGCCTGTTGCTTTGGATATGTGCAGGTAGACTGCTCGCACTGAATGTGCCGCGAGAGGTCGCTATGTCTTCTTCACAAGGATAGCCGTGTACTTCATTGCCGAGGAAGCGTGGGAGATCACCAACCCACTGGTGAAAGCATTGCCTGGCTCAACAGGCAGTCTGTTTTCTTGTGTTGAGGTGGACCTGAACATACCGTTATGGCACCTCGATATCTTAGTGGAAGCAACGACCGGAATGAATTGCTGGCGTCGATTCCTTTTGACTTCACTTGAACAAGCCGCCGTAACAGCCGCTTTGCACAAGGATAAGTGCGTCCTGTATTTTCAGAGTTCCCGGTCCAGTCAATTAGAGAGCTCTTATGCCGTTTTCCCGGTTAAAAAAGTCTTGGCTGGCCATGATTCGAATGGTCGCCCTGTTCACAAGGTGATATTGCCACAACAAGAGTTGCTCTTTCCTCGTTCTTGTGGCAACTCGAAATTCTCTGAACATTGCTGCCTATACGAGGCATCCGAAATTTAGATACTCAAGTTATTGGTGTAATCATGCCAATCAAAATATTGCATTGGCCCATCAATAGGCCAGCATTGTGACAATTGGTGTATTTTTCACCTAGGCAAAATGTTATTCTCTGTAATCAACTATTCAACAACAGTTGGACTGGCCCTACTAAGGGAGTTGCCTATTAATTAGTCAATTCACATCAACAACGGATGGTGTCGCTCCAACGCTCTACTGATCTCACGCACCATGCTAAGCGAGTACAAACACGCACCTGTTCTGGGCCTTCCACCCTCCCTGTTGCAGGCGGACGGAAGCACCGTAGCCGTTATTGCACTCATGCAGCGTAAAGCGGGGCTCAATCGTGAGAGCAAGCGCGAACTGCAGTCAGGCACTAAATCTGAGTGGGGTGCTCGTCAAGTAATCGCGGCGGCTATTTCAAAAACTGATCGAAACGTATTGACCTACTATCTGAGCGCCGGTGACCGATGGGGTAGCTTTTGGCGTGCGGCGCGAATGTCACTTCGTCGACGGCCCGTGGTGGGGACCAAGGCATATTGGGTTGCCGTTGATATTCAATTGCTTAATGCGTATGCCCCTGATTGGCAGGGATTATCGCTTGATCCCTTGGCACTTAAGTCAGTCTGTTCCGAATGGGATCGTATTCAAGAAGTGCTTGAGCGGTTCTGGACCGACAGTGGAAAAGGGCAAATGCCACTCGGCGTTTTCATGTTGTGGCCGAGGTTAATTGAAGATTTGCAGCGTTGGTCGAATTTAGATACCGAACTTCAGATTCGAGTAAGCCATGCAATATTTTCTCTCTCCTCTATCGGATGGACGCGCTGGTTTATTGATGAAGCAATTTCGATTTGTCCCGCGCTACAGCAAGAGCTTGGCGAACTAAGTAGCCAGTCATCGGTGGTTAGGGAAGACGAGCCTCCTGAATCGCTCAACCATGAGCATGATGCAGGAGACGTGACGGACGAATCGACTTTTAGCGTTGAGTCCCGCTGGACTTTGATCGGAGAGGAGCTTATTCGCATTGGGGGCGAATGGGGAGCGCAACCATCCCGTGAACTACTTAGCAGGGTGATTTCGCTTGGGAGTGAGGCTTCCAAATTGCTTGATGTGATGCCAGACGACCGTATTTCTCCGCAGCTAATATTGGAGAATCGGGTAAGAGCCTTGCGCGACCACTTGAATGAACTCGCCATCGGCACCGAGTTGTCCTGGTTAACTACCGACGATGTGAACGGGATCATGGCCCGATGGGGGCTCACAATTGCTGATAGCTCAAGCGATGAACTGGCTATTGAGCTTGCCGACGATGTGGAACTCACAGAGGATCGACTGGCCATCGCAATAAGAGAAATGAAGTCTACTCAAGAGGGTGTTGATCAGGCCAAAAATGCGGTGGCAGTTCTTGAAGAGGAGGCGGCACAACAACTGTCCGCCATCCGTCGTATTGAGCTGGCTAGTCGCCAGCATCAAGCCAGGGAAGACGTTATCGCTGCCGAGCGCAAGCAGACAGAAGCGATGCTCTTCACCTTGGCATCTGCATCACCTAGGGGAGAGAGATTTGATCCGACGGTTGATTATGCTAAGTTGCTGGCCAGCCGATTTATTGAGAACGAAGTGCAATCGGAATCAACAGATAGTTATGATCCGGGTTCTCATGACACGAGTGCAGTGCAGAAGGACGAATCTGCCAACTGCATGAAGAATGAAGCGACCGAAAGTGAGTGCATCGGACAGACCGACGAGCTGTTGAGCGCCACTTTAGATACAAAAAACGAAGACAAACTCATTGAATCATTAGTGGACTTAGAAATTTCGGAGTCAAGCGCGAAGGCCTGCATTGTTGAGCCTTTGTCTTCCATTCCTGAAACGACTTTGTTGCCGCAACTTGACGAAATTAGCGCGGTGACAGAGCAAACGGACTTTACCGTTTCCGCAGGTGATCAGTGCCGCCCAGTTTGGACCTTGCTAGAGAAGGGACGGCCATCGCTTGCATATCAGTTCGCGAGCGCATTAAATGCGAACATTCCGATGTTGAAAGTCCCCCCTCCTTCGTTGCTGCGCTCGGTAGCCCTTGCGCCTAACCTGATTGCAAGTGATGGGCCGTTGGCGCTATCAATTGGTGAAGCATTCGCGGAAATTGATCGCGCCTGGTTCGAGCCTGGCGAAACCCCATCAAATTGGCACACCGCACTCAATCTTCTCTTAATTGCGGCGACGTTGCGGCCAATGGTATTGGCGCCAGCAATGGGAGCGGCTGCTATCGCTGGCTATCGCCACTTGAATGGGCGGTATTCGGCGCTATTGGAGTTGGTG
>Ga0247809_1000517_pt1 | contig 17897 bp, 19 predicted proteins | sample UWRJL104311B1_FD_180951 | JGI IMG/M metagenome (GOLD analysis project Ga0247809, IMG submission 180951) | Plant litter microbial communities from Arlington Agricultural Research Station in Wisconsin, United States - UWRJ-L104-311B-1 | ecosystem: Environmental > Terrestrial > Plant litter >...
CGGTGTTGATACATTAATTGATTTTCAGGTTTGTGATTTCGAAGAAACACCTGTTCCCGCAGACGGAAAAGGCGTTGTTGTTTTCAATCCGGAATATGGGGAACGATTGGGCGTTCACAGCAAACTGGAGTTGACATACAAACGCATGGGTGATTTTATGAAAAAAGAATGTAAAGGCTTTACAGGCTACATTTTTACCGGCAATCCGGATTTAGCAAAAAAAATCGGGCTAAAAGCTTCGAAAAAAATAGAATTTTATAATGGAAAACTTGATTGTCGCTTACTGGAATATGAATTGTACGACGGAAGCAAAAGGGCACCTCTAATCGCTGTTGCGGAATAAATCTGGCAGTATTTTATTTTTTAAATAAAACTCAAATCAGTTTTTTTAAGCAGGATTGTTGCAGAAAGTGATTTTTCAAAATCCTTTCTGTAACAATTTTCGTTTATAAGGGTTTAGAATAAAATCCTTAATTATGGAAAATCTATTAGCTTTAAAGATGAAGAACGTCGCCGGGAATATTAGAAAAATTAGAGAATATAGAGATTACACTCAAGATTACCTTGCAGCGAAATTGAAAATATCGCAAAATGCCTATAGTAAAATAGAGCTTGGTTACAGTAAATTAACCCTCGAACGTTTGTTTCAAATTGCATCAATTATTGATGTTGATGTAACTCATTTACTTACGCTCGATCATAAAGAGTTAATCAAAAACCTTTCCGAAACGGAAGAAACGGAAGCGGTTCACAAGTAAATCTTGCCAAAGATTTTAAATTCAAGGTCTTTTCCTGTACTTTTCACATTATTATTTAGATAATCATATCAGATGCAGGAATACATTAAAAAAACCATAGACTTCGTAAAAAAAACACTGGAAAATGCTGAGGCCGGACATGATTGGTTTCATATAGAACGTGTTTATAAAACGGCATTAACCATTAACCAGGTTGAAAAAGGAAACGAATTAATTGTAATTTTCGCTGCTTTACTACATGATATTGCAGATCCTAAATTTAACAATGGTGACGAAGAATTAGGACCGAATTTAGCAGAGACATTTTTAATTTCTATAGGCGTTGATATCGAAACCACTTCTCAGGTAAAACTGATTATTCAGCATATGTCCTTTAAAAACAGTTTTGATAGCTCCACTTTTTCATCAAAAGAAATGTATATCGTACAGGATGCCGACAGGCTGGATGCCATAGGCGCGATAGGTATTGCACGTGCTTTTACCTATGGCGGTTTCAAAAACAGGGTCTTATACGATCCTGAAATTAAACCCGAACTGCACCAAACAAAGGAGACATACAAAGATACGACCGCACCTACTATTAATCATTTTTACGAGAAGTTGCTTCTTTTAAAAGATATGATGAATACGCAAACAGGAAAACAAATAGCTCTTCAGCGCCATAATTTCATGTTACAGTATCTTGATCAGTTTTATAAAGAGTGGGAAGGAAATTAATTAAATTAATTTCAAAGTTACTCAAACTGGCATACGGATATCTGGAAGCGGTTAATTAAATCCAGGCTAAACATCTGAATTATTCTTAAAGGGAATGCTATTTATATTGAAATACTAATATTTTTAGTTTTTTAAAGCTATATTTGTTAGCAAATGCTACCCTATGTCGTTTGATAGAATTCGTGAAAAACTAAATATTCTCGCTGATGCTGCAAAATATGATGTATCCTGTTCATCCAGTGGCGGAACCAGAAAAAATAACGGCAAAGGACTTGGCGATAGTCATAGTTCGGGTATTTGCCATACCTATACTGAGGATGGCAGATGCGTTTCTTTATTGAAAATTCTCTTAACAAACCATTGTATTTTCGATTGCCTTTTTTGCGTATCGAGAAAAAGTAATGATGTTAAACGTGCAGCCTTCACTGTGGATGAAGTAGTTGAATTGACCATGAATTTTTATCGCAGAAATTATATCGAAGGTCTTTTTTTAAGCTCCGGTATTTTTAAAAATGCGGATTTTACAATGGAGCGTTTGTTGCTAGTGTGCAAAAAGTTAAGGTTAGAACAAAATTATAACGGATACATTCATTTAAAAACAATTCCCGGTGCCAGCGATGAGTTAATAAAAGAAGCGGGGTTGTACGCCGATAGAATGAGTATTAATCTGGAAATGCCAACAGAAGCAGGATTGAAGCTTCTCGCGCCCGAAAAAAGTCATGAGGATGTTATTAAGCCGCTGGCATTTGTACAACAGAATATTGCTCAGTTTGCAAAAGATAAAAAGTTAATTAAACACATCCCTAAATTTGTTCCTGCCGGTCAAAGTACACAGATGGTTATCGGTGCCACGCCCGAAAGTGATAAGGACATTATGTACACCGCTAACGCATTCTACAAAAACTTCTCTTTAAAGCGCGTCTATTATTCAGGTTATGTGCCTATTAGTAACGATACCAGAATGCCGGTTTTAGGAACGCAACCTCCGCTTTTGCGGGAAAACAGGCTATACCAGACAGACTGGTTAATGCGTTTTTACGGTTTTAAAGTCCAGGAAATTTTAAACGATGCCAACCCAAATCTGGATGTAGATATTGATCCTAAACTAAGTTGGGCAATACGTAATATGCAACATTTCCCCGTTGACATTAATAAGGCAGACTACAAAATGATTCTTCGCATTCCTGGCATTGGTGTAATGTCGGCGCAGAAAATTGTTCAGGCCAGGAAGTTTGGAAAGTTAAGAATTGACCAGCTTAAAAAAATAGGTGTTGCTTATAACAGGGCCAAACATTTTATTACCTGCGTTGATAGTCCTTATCAGTTAAAAGATTATCAGGGAACACAGATTAAGGCTTTCATTCTGGCCGAAAGCCAGAGTAAATATTTAAAAACGGATAGCAATCAATTAATTTTGTTTTAATATATGCCACGGCATCATAGAAAACACGGACTCTGGTAACGCCCTTCCACGTTGCTCAATAGGATGACTAATATTAAATCAATCTTCTAATGACTTACATTTTTGATGGTTCATTACCAGGGCTTTTAACTGCCGTTTTTGAGTGGTTTGAACGTAAGCCGGGAAAAGTTGAACTCAAGTCTGTTGAAATGTTTCAACCCGAAGCTTTTGCTGAAAGTTTTACAGTGACTACAAATTCAAAAAAATCGGACCGGGTTTGGGCTGGTCTCCAAAAGAAATTAAAGAAAGAATGGTTGAGGAAATTTTATTGTTCCTACCTCTCTGAAATTAATGAGGCTTATAACCATCTTTTTCATTTTACAATTTACATCTTCCAGAGTGAGATTGGTGCCGAAACAAATTATGGCAATGATCATGTAATGGCTCTATCTAAATATGCAAGAAGTGTAGAACGCGAAAAACATCGAATGGAGGCTTTTATTCGTTTTCAACATACGGCAGATGGGATTTTCTATACTAGCGTAGATCCTGACTTTAATGTGCTCCCGTTGATTTCAAACCATTTTAAAAATCGCTACGCGGACCAGCAATGGATTATTTATGATTTAAAGCGAAAATATGGTCTTCATTATAATTTAAATTCAGTAGAAGAAATCACCATTGATTTTACAAGTGGTGTAAATAGTAAAAATCCTGAAGCCATTTTGCTGGATGAAAAAGAAGAATTGTATTCCGTTTTATGGAAAGATTATTTCAAAAGCGCCAATATCGTTGCCCGTAAAAATACGAAGCTTCATGTAAGGCATGTACCCAAAAGGTATTGGAAATATTTAACTGAAAAGCAATTGAGTTAACATACCATTAACATAAAACTACTAAATTGCAGGATGAAATTAAGTGTGCTGGTTTTATTTACTGCTCTGGCAGTTGCCCTTTCTATTGGCATGGTGAACTTTTATTTTCAACACAGCTGGTATTATCTGGCCATTTCGTTTGGTGTTTCTTTTTTAAGTAGTTTTCTGGTTTTCTATTATTTGCTGGAGAAATACATTTACACGAAAATTAAACTGATTTATAAGCTTATCCATAACCTGAAACTAGGCAAGGATTTAAAAGATGCACTTGGTGAATACGTTAGTTCGGATCCGATTAACGATGTAGAGCAGGAAGTTAAGGAATGGGCCGGCGCTAAGAAAAAGGAAATTGATTTGCTTAAAAAACAAGAGCAGTTTCGCAGGGAATTTCTTTCTAATGTTTCTCATGAGTTTAAAACGCCGCTCTTTGCCATCCAGGGCTATATCGAAACTTTACAGGATTGTATTGAAGACGATCCGGAAATGGCAGTCAAATTTCTGAAAAAAGCAGAAAATAATGTGGAGCGTTTAAGTTATCTAATCAATGATTTAGATGCGATTGCAAAACTGGAAACAGGTGAATCACCGATTAATTATCAAAAATTCGATTTTGTGCAACTGGCAAAAGAGGTAATGGAAAACCTCGAAGACCGGGCTAAAGCAAAGCATATTAAGCTTTTTTTTAAGGACAAGTATACAGCCGTTACTACAGTTAATGCAGATAGGGAAAAGATTCGACAGGTTTTAATTAATTTAATGGTGAACAGCATTAAATATGGCATTGAGAATGGTGAAACAGCTATTAAGATTTTCGAACTTCACGACCAGTTTTTAATCGAAGTTACCGACAATGGAATTGGTATTGAAGAGAAACACCTGTTTCGTTTATTCGAACGTTTTTACCGCATTGATACGCATAGAGCAAGAGAAGTTGGCGGAACCGGTTTAGGTTTAGCCATTGTGAAACATATTTTAGAGGCACACCAACAAACAATTTCAGTTCGCAGCACGCCAGGTATAGGAACAACTTTCGCTTTTACGTTGCAAAAAGGTGGGTAGTTTATTTAAAATTTTTTCATACAATACTATTTCAAAATAATAATTGAAAGCAGGTAAGCAATGCAAATAATACCGAAGATGTACTGTGTGAAAATGTAAGTAAAAACAATAGGATGTTTTATTTTTAGAATTGAAAAATCAATTTTGATACCCCAAAAAACATAAATTGTATAAACAAAAACACCAAATAGCCTTGATAACAGATAAGTGAGCTTTTTACAAAAGTCTCCCATACCTTGTGGCATGGGGGTGCTATAAATGTATCCTTTTTGAAAAATGTTATATTTCCAATATTCTTTCTCTATACGCAGAAAATAAACCTTTATAGACTTAGGAAAGTATAATCGCCTCAACCATCTAAATTGAATGTAATTAAACAGGAAGAAAAATGTGAACACCCATGCTATATTCTTTACAAGCAAAGTTTTATTTCTTCCTTTCTCCCACCATTTTTGATTTACCCAGTTTGTAATTGGATTATGAATTCTAGAATCCCTTATATCGTTATATTCCTGCATATAATATTTCACCTTAGAAGTAATCTTTTGTTCCTCAAGATGTTTAATTAACTTTTCATATACCCAGTTTACCCTTGCTACATCATTTGATTGTTGTATTCTAAAATTGAAACGATCATAGGGTATTATGAATTTATCCAAATCGAGATTATTTATGTACATTTTCTTTTCTAGCAGAAATAATTTTTTATTGTTTCGTAATGTCGTAAACCTAAGGGTACTAAAATCAATCTTATCATCTACATAAGTTAAATCTATAGATTCCATAGAAAAATGATCTGGCAAAAGTGAGTTATGAAAATCAGCTCCATCCAGCTGTATCTGCTCCAGTGCAAAAGCATTGTTCACCTCGGCATGCCGAAGATTAAGAAAACTTACGTTACTTCTTTTTAAGACTAGCGAGCCAATTTGCGCCAATTCAAAATCAGCTATGCGCAAATTAACGTTGTCAATACCTATCGAGCTGGCTTTAATTTTAGATTCATTTTCCAAGCCCCGGTAAATAAATACCTTTTTTCCTAACCCACCATTTATCAAAAGTGTATCTACATGTTTTAAATAAATATGTAATTCTTCAGTATTACCAAATTCATTAATATCAATACATACATTTTTACCAGTATTTATTTCCAACCTTATTTTCTTATCCAGAATTGTAATCACACTATCGGACGAACTTATTGAACGCTTATTTCCTTTTGAATTGAGTGATAATCCGGCAAAGCACTTTAAGTAAAATTGTCTAATATCTGGGTTTTGATTTATCTCCTTTTGAGCTTGATAATCACAAATCCGGTAAAATTTCTGAGCATTAGAACATACATAAGCACAGCTAATTAAAATTAACAGAGAGAGGTGTTTAAACATGGAGATATTAGGATGAAAAGCGTTAAATTGAATTTAGCAGTTTTTTTTAAAAAAATTATACGTACAAATCTAAAATACACTATTTAAGCCGATTGTCAAACGGAAAAAAACAAATCTTTGATTATGATATCTGATTAACATCGTAAATATTTTTCTACAATGGTTACAGCGTTTAGGGGACTGTTTCTCCTGAACTGCCACCGTCTTACATTTTCAAATCTTAATCATTTTTAATCAAACAGTTGAAATGAAACGGGTGTGACAGACTTAGCGGGTACTTCCTTAATATAATTAAGAAATTAACATTAACTTAACATTGGGCGCGTAGCTTTGCAACATATTAAAAATTGACATGAACAATATTTTTAAGTTCTTTACGCCTCAGGATAAAAAGTTTCATCCTCTTTTTGAACAAGCCGGCAGCAACGCACTAAAGATCGCTGAAACGCTATTAGAAATGGTTAGTACAGGTGATGCTGAAGCAAGAAAAACCATTTTCAAGGAAATTGAACGCTTAGAACACGTAGGCGATGACATTACCCATTCGATTTTCCTGGAATTGAGCAGGAACTTTATAACGCCTTTTGATAGAGAAGACATTCACCAATTGGCAACAGCTGTTGATGATGTTGCCGATTATATTTACGGTACTGCGAACCGCATGCAGATGTATAACATGAATACCATCAATGAGCCGATTGTGAAAATTGCCGAGCTTCTGGTAGAAATGTGTACCGATATTGATAAGGCGATTAAAGAATTACGCAGTTTCAAAAACATCCGCGTTATTGCTGACGCTTGTATCCGCATCAACAGTGGCGAAAATCAGGCTGATTATGTTTTTACATTAGCTGTTGCCCGTTTGTTCGAGTACGAAACCAATGCAATTGAATTAATTAAACAAAAAGAGGTTTTACAAACGATAGAGAAAGCGACAGATAAGTGCGAAGATGTGGCGAATGTGCTTGAAACTATCTTGGTTAAAAACGCTTAATAAAACACAAACATGGTAACTACCTTATTGGTTGTTGTTGTAATTCTGGCCATTGCTTTCGATTACATTAATGGCTTCCACGACGCCGCTAACTCGATTGCAACGGTTGTTTCTACAAAAGTTCTTACGCCTTTCCAGGCGGTTTTGTGGGCTGCACTTTTCAATTTCGCAGCTTACTTTTATTTTACCGACCACAAAGTAGCAAATACGGTTGCTAAAACAGTAATCGAAAATTACATCACTTTAGAGGTTATTCTCGCGGGTTTAATTGCAGCAATTATCTGGAACCTTTTAACCTGGTGGTACGGTATTCCATCAAGTTCATCACATACCCTGATTGGTGGCTTTGCAGGTGCAGGTATGACGCATGCTTTACTTACAGGCGCTAGTCCCCTTGATGCTGTAAATATGGGCTATGTAGTTAAAATTGTTTCTTTTATAGTCTTAGCTCCGGTTATTGGTATGATTATTTCTGTTGTAATCACCTTAATAATTATTAATATTTGCAGGCATGCAAAACCTGCTACAGCAGAGAAATGGTTTAAACGTTTACAACTTCTGTCATCTGCAGCGTTGAGTTTCTTCCACGGTGGTAACGATGCACAAAAAGTTATGGGTATTATTGCAACGGCATTAATTGCGTCCAAAGTTATCCCTAATTTTGAAGCATTACCAGCCTGGGTACCTATTGCCTGTTATTCTGCCATTTCTTTAGGCACCATGAGTGGCGGCTGGAAAATAGTGAAAACGATGGGTTCCAAAATTACTAAAGTAACTGCACTTGAAGGCGTTGCCGCTGAAACAGCAGGAGCTGTAACTCTGGGTATCACGGAACATTTTGCAATTCCGGTTTCTACAACGCATACGATAACAGGTTCAATTGTTGGTGTAGGCTTGGTTAAAAGTGTATCTGCAGTACGTTGGGGCGTAACGATTAACTTAATCTGGGCCTGGATTTTAACCATTCCGGTTTCGGCTACATTAGCTGCACTTATTTATGCCTGCATTTACTATTTCAAGTAAAAACAAAATTCTATAAATATAATCAGGAAGACTAAGGCAAATTGCTTTAGTCTTTTTTGTTTAACCGCAAAGGGCGCGAAGAAGAGCTAATTATGATGTTTTTGGAGAAGTAGTGTTGGATTCTAATATCCTGCCCCCTCTAAAGGGGGAATCTCCTCAAAGCTTGAAATAAACCTGAACTTAAATTTTTTTTCATCACAAGGTTAAAAGAACTCTGCGCCTAAATTAGCGTTCTTTGTGTTTTATCTTTTGCATCCTTTGCGGTTGAGCTACAATCTGTTTTTCATTTCTCTAGCTATTTCTTGAGCCAAAACATCATCACTTTGTTCTAAATTTTTGACAATGCTTTCTTTATTTGCAGCAGAATGGTTCTGACTCAATTTAAAAACGTGATTAATATTGCTCACCACAACTTCAAACCCGGTTATCGCTTTCAAATGTTTCTGGATATAAGCTTCATCCATTCTATTAAAAGCTGCCGGACTTGAATCCGGGTCTTCATATTTATCAGTCAATTCTCTTATTGCCTGGTAAGTTTCTTCTGAATTTAACAGCCTCATGATACCTTTGGCCTGAACAGTTTTATAATTCCAGGTAGAAACTGATTGAGGTTTTTCATATACCGATGCGCTAATGTATGCATGAGCGCCCGTGAAAATTGCCAATACGTTTGGGTTTTGCTCAAAAGCTTTGCAATGGTCGGTTTTAGTCATGATGTGACCGATAAGTTTAATAACCTCGCCGTCAACTATAGTTTTAACGGGAACTTGTGTAGCAACAGGAAATTCGCCATCAAAACCCACTAAAGTTATAAATGTATTTTGATGCATAAACTCAAGAACTTCTTCCTGATTATCAGTTGTAAAATATGGTGCTTTGTACATGGAAGGTTGCTAATTTAATTATCACAGAGAAAGAAGAGGTTTCACAGAGTACACAAAAATTTATTTTATTCTTCTCTGTTTCTCTGCGCCTTATCTCTGTGTACTCGGTGGTTTAATTTTAAAACTTAACGCTCAATTCCACTAAGCCATTTCCGTTTTTAGGTAAAACCCAGTCAGGGCCAGATTCGATGAGCCTTTTCGCTTCGGCATCGGCTTTTTTGTTTAGTGATTTTACAACCGAAATGCTGGTTGGCCGCCCGTTTTTTTTGATTTTGAAACTTAAAACAACATATTGCGCAGGTCCTTTCGGATTGTATAATTTATTGTTATTCTCTAAATACTGCTCATAATTTATAGTTGAAACGGGTACAGGTTGAGTGATTTCTCCATTAGTTTTATCCAGGTTTTCAACCGCTTTTAAAACAATCTTCTGTGGGGCTATGGTTTCTTTTTTCCGCCCGTTAGAACCTGTAATTAAAGCAATTTCGTTTAAAGATTTATCGCCTGTTAAAGCCATCCGAATTGCTTCGGGATTCGTTGCAATAGCCTTATCGTTAAAACCTTGGGCTTTAATTATAATTTCCTTGTTTTTATCAACGCTATCAACAGGCAGGACAAAAAAACCTGCCGCATTTGTTGCCGTTACTGCTTTCGAATTTTCTAATTTCACAACTGCGCCCCGCACAGGCTGTCCACTCTGGGAAACAATATTACCGCTGTAAATTAAACCACTTCCCGAACCTGCAGGCGCAGCTGAAACCGCTACTTCATCCGCAGTACTAACCTTCGCGCGCTGCATAGCCATTGGCGCTGTTTTTGCCATTTTTGACGCAGAATATTCTGCGCTGAGCTTTGCCGATTTCGATTCAACTATTTCTACTTTTCTAATTATAGGATCAATCTTTGTATTTTTTGCCAACTCGCCAGTTTTTGCTTCAGTTAAGGCTTTGTCTATCAAGGCAGATTTAGAAATTTCGTTTGCTTTAACCGATGTATCTCCAGCATTAGGTTTAGCCGACGCAATTGAATTTGAAGAATCTAAATTAACGATTATCCCTTTCGACTTTCTCGATGCGATTTCGGCATTTTTACGAGTTGTTTCACGCATAAAAAACAAGATACTCACCGCAATGAAAGCCACTGTAGCTGTTGCCGCAATACTTAAACGCTGCGTGGTAATGCCCCACATTTTACGCTTAATTGGTTTTTCAGAGACCCTATCGTAAAGTTGTTTCTGTAAAATAGATAATGTTTGCTTACGTTTTGGCGATCTGCGCAAACCCTCGAGTGCTTCGGCGACGAAAGGATCGTCTAAAGCCTGCCTTTCTACAAAGTGCATACCTTTAGCATCGAGCTTACCATCGAGGTAATCTTCCAGTACATCAATATCTAACCAGTCGTTATTCACTGCTATTTTTCTCTATACAAATCTTTAAATTCCGCTTCCCATTCTGGATGTAGCTCTTCACCTTAAGCATATCGTAGCCTGTAATATCGGCCACTTCTTTATAACATTTCTCTTGCAAATAAAATAAATCTACGCTTTTCCGCTGTTCTTCAGTTAAAGTTTCCATGCACTTTTCCATAATGGTAAGCTGCGTTTCCTTTGTGTTGTCAATATCCAGATGCACAAAGTCCGTGTTTTCCACAAAAGTATCATCTAATGAAACATTATTTTGCTTCGCAGATTTCCGCAGCGCCATTAAACAATGGTTTCGTGTGAGCACATGTAACCAACTTTTAAAATTCTGTACTTCATGAATTTTGAGTTTCGTAACCAGTTCCTCAAAAATCTGCATTACGGCATCCTTACTTTGCTCTTCATCTTTAAAATAGTTGAGGCAAACTCCGAAAACCAGATGCATATATTTGTTGTAAAGCGTACCCAAGGAGTCTAAATCGCCTGTATTTTTATACTCGGCAATCAGGTCTGCGTCTTGTTTCTGGTTATTTCCAGCTGTATTTTTTATAAACTTCAAAAAATTGGGTAGCTAAGGCAAATTATCTTTCAAGTATAAAAAATATTTCTGAGTGATGAGGAATAAACTAATCATTTAAGATATTGGTTTGATTATTTGGAAAACAATGGTGGGTACGTTTTGGTTGTGGTAATCTCAGTTTTTGTTCTAATCTTTCTAAAATCTATGAGGTTTTGAAACATTATAGATTTGATCAATCGGCAAAGCGATATCTTTGCACAAATAAACCCGAGCATCGATTTGTGGCAGTTGTTTTGCTTATCAAGGATTTAAACCCACACAATGAAAAAAATTAATATTTTATCTGCATCCCTGGCATTAATATTATTTTCAAACCTGAATGTAAATGCACAAATAAAATTAGGTGATATTTTCAAAAAAATAACAGAAAAAAATACCACGGCGAATATAGCAAACACGCCAACAACTTTCGAAATCGGACAAGGAATTAAAGAAGCCTTGCAAATTGGTGTATCGGCGGGCACCGACAGGCTCTCCGCTAAAGATGGCTTTCTGGGCAATCTTGCTGTGAAAATTTTAATGCCGCCGGAAGCACAAAAAGTAGAACGGACATTACGTAGTATAGGTTTAAACATACTTTGCGATAACGTAATTACAAGTTTAAACAGAGCTGCTGAAGATGCGGCAAAAGAAGCGAAACCAATTTTTGTATCGGCCATTAAACAAATGACTATAACTGATGCAACAAACATCCTTTTAGGAAACAGAGATGCTGCAACTGAATATTTCAAACGCGTAACTACATCGCAACTAATGCAGAAATTCAGTCCGATTGTAACCACAAGTTTAAATAAGGTAAACGCAACAAAGTATTACAGTGATTTAACCACACAATACAACCGTTTACCTTTGGTAAAACCCGTAAACACCAATTTAACTGAATATGTGACGCAAAAAGCGATTGATGGTTTATTTGTTGAGGTAGCTAAGGAAGAATTAAAAATCAGGGGTAATCTAAGCTCAAGAAGTACAACCTTATTGCAGAAAGTTTTCGGTTACGCGGATAAGAAAAAGATTTAGTACGGTGTGGTGGTTTTTGAATGGTTCGTGAGGACACGAACCACGGCGACTGATTAAGTTTTTAAGTAAAATATCATCCACCTATAGGTTTCTAATAAATAAAACTATTTGTAAAATTGTATATGACTAAAATCCGCAATAAAATTGTTTCCATTTTAATTCTTTGTGTGGCGCTAATTGTTTCTTGCAGCCAAAATAAATCTGGCGAAGAAAGTACTAAAGCGGTTTTGGATACGGTTTCTTTAAGGAATAAAAATTTCGCTTTAGCTTATCAGGATGGAAGGAAAATTGTGGCAACAAGCATCGATACAATGAAGCAGATTTCGTTTGGTGGTGCTACCGATCCGGCAATTTCACCCGATGGAAATAAACTGGCTTATACGCTTAATGATTCTCACGGGAACAGGTCGATCTGGGTTGCAGACATGGAAAATAAAAATCAGCTGCAACTTCAGGTAAACAGCCACAACTATTATGGCGCCAGTTGGTCGGCAGATGGAAGCAATATTGCTTTTAGTATTTTTAACAAAAAAAGTATTTGGAAAATAGGTTTAATTAAGGCTGATAATTCAGGATATATCATATTGGATAATGCTTCTAATATCAGTGTTTCGGAACCAACATGGAAAAATGAAAAAGAAATTATTGCACATGATCTGGATAACCTTTATACATTCGATCTTTCTGGAAAACTGATAGATACAAAATCTATTAAAGCACTAATCGGAAATGGATATTACATAGCAAGTAGCAACAATTTCTTTTATACCAAAGATGGCAAGAAATTAATCTTTAATGCCAGTAATGGCGAGGTGTTAGATGGCTTACATGATAGGGCTGAGGCTGCTTATATCTTTGATTTTTCCAGTAAAAAAGTATTACCTATCTCACCCAAAGGCATTCATGTGCCTTTCCTTTTTGTTACTGCCGACGATCGTATTTTCTATAGCGGTGAAGAAAAACCTTACACGCAAAGCAAAATTTATTTAGCAGATTTAAACGGTAATATTAAAACTGTGGTTGATAAAGGAACTAACCCAACCGGCGCACTAAAGTAGCGGAGAATTACGAAGTCTTGAAGGTCCGATGAGCCATAGAAGACTTCGAAAGTCTGAAAAGGATTGATTCTGTTTTCTTGGAGCGCAATGCTTATACAAGAAAATGAGTTGGTTCCCGTGTTCCGCTTGTACAATGCCCCCGCTACTCGGGATGCAGGGTATCGCTTCACCAGGGGCTAGGTGGCCTCAAACAGCATTTCATTTTAGAGGCTGCAGGGTGCAGTCAATTGTGCCTAAACCCGATTGTAATGAAAAGTCTGTAAGCGAGGTACGAGTGCGGAATGGAATGAAAAGCAGGGCTGAATTGCGCCAAGACCATCCTCCTTTCATTTTTCAAAAGAAAATAACTAACAATTATCTCCCTACTCAAAGTCTTTTTTAGACTTTCGAAGTTAGCCCTGCTCATTCCCGACACCAAACTTCGAAAGTTTGCCAAAAAAAATAAAGAAAATTTAAAGTAATATTGGCTTTCATCCGTTTACCGCTTTATTAAACAGAAATTTTGCCGACAAACGAAGCCCAAAATATCATTTCTACGGTTGCCAGTTATGGTAAGCGCCTATTTAGTTTCATCCGAGGGCGGGTGAACACGGATGAGGATGCGGAAGATATTTTGCAGGACGTTTGGTATCAATTGAGTAATCAGCCTGAAGCGGGAACCATCGAACAGATTAGCGGATGGCTGTATCGTGTAGCCAGAAATAAAATTACGGATAAGTATCGGAAGCAAAAAGATGTACTTATTGAGGATTTGAGCTATGAGGATGAAGATGGCGAAATCAATTTCAGGGAGATTTTGCTGGCAGAATCTTTCTCGCCTGAAGAGGAAAGTTTAAAGAAACTCTTTTGGGATCAGCTATTTTTAGCGCTGCAGGAATTGCCCGAAAATCAACGTTATGTGTTTGTTCAGAACGAATTGGAAGACAGAACGTTTCAGGAAATCGCCGATGAAACAGGCGAAAACATTAAAACTCTAATATCGAGGAAAGGCTACGCGGTGAAACATTTGCGTAATCGTTTACAAAATTTATATCAAGAATTTATTAACTATTAATTGAGCTGAAAATGATGAACAGAAAGTTTAGTAAAGGCAAGAAATTCATTTTCTTTTTACCTGTGGTGGCTTTAATTGCTACTGCTCTGGGTTTTATTGTAATGTATTTGTGGAACTGGATTTTACCTGAGGTTACACATGCTGGTCGGTTAAATTTCTGGCAGGCGCTTGGTCTTTTGGTTTTATGCCGATTACTTTTTGGCAATTTTAATAAAGGTGGTGGCGGTCATAATCGTTTCCGCGAAAAAGCAATGGGCATGCGCTCAAAATGGCAAAGCATGAATGATGAGGAGAGGGCAAAGTTTAAAGAAGAATATAAACGGCGGTGTGGCGGTTGGGGACACCGCAATAAGGAATAATTTTGGAGCCAGCTTTCAGCTGGCTTTTTTTTCATGGGCGTTATTTTTTAATCGCGTTTCATAATATATTTATCTCTGCCGTTTTTAATTCCTCTTCCTGGGGGAGGTGCCCTTAGAGTGGGGGCTTTTTACCTAGCGGGCATAATTTACCCTCTTCACAAAGCCTCCTACTATTTATCTATTTTCCATGCCTTGGGATTAAACCCATCTCCCCTCAATCTCCCTTATTAACTTTCACTGGGGTACGTCTTTTAACTAAGGTAATCTTAGGTTTCTAAGGTGGTGAAAACATTTTTATTTTTTTTTAAAGTAAAAATAAACTTCCTCCGTCTACCCTATTAAATAACAGGAAATTAAAAATGAAACAAATATTAAAATCAATAGGATTCGGGATTGTACTTGGTGCAGTCGCTTTCTTCATACCATTTATATTCAAATTTATCTTCGCCGTACTGATAATCGGTTCTGTATTCAAAATGATTTTCAGAGCCAGAAGGCACCGCCATTTTGCGAATAAGTTTGAGGGATTTGGCAACCACTATGCCCCGATAGTGCCCATCGATAATCAATGGTATAAACCATCGGTTCAGGGAAATGGTCTGGTTCAAAACATTAACGTAAATTATTAACCCTCATGAAAGCATTTAGAATATTATTAGCCTTAGCAGTTGCAGGAGTAACGTTTTACAGTTTAAACGCATTCGCAGTAAAGAATGGTTATCGCGATAGATTAGATTTTAAAAACAGACATTATCATGAGTCTGATTGCAATCAAGAAAACGATAGGAATCACAGTTTCAATCACCACAGCAGAAAAGCGGCTGATACTCCGATAACACAAATTGATAGCACAAACATTAAATAAAATAAGCCGATGTCTCAAGTTCTATTTTTAAGCGTTCCATCTGAAAGCGATGTGCAACCAAATTTGGGTTTAGCCAGCGAGCTAATTACCCGGGGTGAAAAAGTAACGTTTTTCAGTTCTGATGAATTTAAAATGCCAATCGAAAATATTGGTGCCGATTTTAAGGCTTACAATAAAGATTTGGATGTTTTCAATGCAACAGAAAATAGTGAGAAGCCTAAATCAGGTTTGATTACAGCGCTGCTGGAACCGATGAAGTTTATAGATGATATCGTGGTGCAAATAAGAGGATTGAAATTCGATTATGCCGTTTTTTCTCCCGCTTATCCGTACGCAAACATCATCACACAATTATTGGGAATCCCGAAAACTGAATATGGTGCTTCCAATTAAAATATTGGCTCAGGCCGATAAATTAACAGATTAAAAAACAATTAAATTTTAAAAATGTACAACGAAAATAGATGCCATTCAGGCAAAATGCACAGCCGCTGGGGCGGAAGATTTGGCGGTCATCATCATGGCAAATTTGCTCGTCACGCGGAAGAAATGTTTGGTCGTGGATTTAGACGCGTACCTGCGAACATTGAAGAAACGGACGAAAATTATATCATTCACCTTTTTGCACCGGCTTTAGTAAAAGAAGATTTGAAAGTGCTAACCAAAGATGATGTGTTAACGATTTCTTATACGCCAAAAGAGCATGCAGAATCTGCAGAAAAATTCAACAGAAGAGAATATAGCAATGGCGCTTTCGAAAGGGCTTTTGCTTTAAACGGAAAAGTGCTCAGCGAAAATATATCAGCTAAATATGCTGATGGAATTTTAAAAATCACACTTCCTAAAAACTCCGAAACTAACATACCTGCAAAAGATATTGCAGTAAACTAAGTTTCGTCTATTATAATTTCAGCGGCCCGGATTGTTTTGCAATCGGGGCTTTTTTGAGTTTAACGATTATTATTTACTACAAAGACACGGAGAACACAATGGTATTTTTGCAACGAAAATACAGAAGACACGAAAAATCGAACTTAACTTACGAAGTTTTAAGGGTAAAAAGTTCGAGAACTTCGAACGTTTAGTAAAAACTAAAGACTTACGAAGTTTGCCGCTACCTACCCCAACAAAACTTCGTATGTCGAGTTTTTGTGATTTACAACCGATTTACATTGATTATTGCTTTCCAAATCAGTAAACATATTGAGTTTAAATTCCGGTTTGCTATTCGCCGTATTTTAAGGTACTTTTGCCTAAAATATATAAACATAACAGATTGAATTTTAACGACTTTAATTTTAACCCCGACTTATATGAGGGCCTGATGGCCATGGGGTATAAAAGCGCTACTCCGATACAAGAACAAGCCATTCCTGTAATTTTAGATAATCACGACCTTATTGCCTGCGCGCAAACCGGAACAGGAAAAACGGCCAGTTACCTTTTGCCCGTAATGGATAAAATAATGAAGGCGAAAGACAGGCACAATAACACCTTAATTTTGGCGCCTACCCGTGAGCTTGCCCAACAAATTGATTTACAGGTTGAAGCATTAGCTTATTTTACTAATATCAGTTCGCTTGCTGTTTATGGTGGCGGTGATGGTATTGCTTACGAACAGCAAAAACGCTCGATGCGTGAGGGTGTTGATTTGATTATTGCGACACCCGGTCGCTTGATGGCGCACCTTTCTTCGGGTGTTTTGAAACTGGAACATTTACAGCACTTAATTCTGGATGAGGCTGACAGGATGTTGGATATGGGTTTTTACGATGACATCATGCGCATCGTTAGTTATCTGCCGAAAAAACGGCAAACCCTCTTATTTTCGGCTACGATGGCACCAAAAATCAGAAAAATGGCTGGAACCATTTTAAATGAGCCAAGACAGATAACCATCTCCATCGCAAAACCTGCGGAAGGAATTGACCAACAGGCCTACAATATTCACGATCAGCAAAAACAGGCTTTATTAACAGACATTTTTAAAGACGAAACATATAAAAGCGCAATTATTTTTGCTTCGACAAAAGAAAAGGTTAAAGCTTTATATAAAACTTTTAAAAGCTTGGGCATCAAGGCAGATGCATTCCATTCCGATTTAGGACAGAAAGAGCGAGAAGATATTCTCCTTGCTTTTAAAAACAGAAGGTTACCGATTATTATTGGCACCGATGTTTTATCGCGTGGAATTGATGTGGAAGGTGTGGATTTAGTTATTAATTATGACGTTCCCGGCGACCCTGCAGATTATGTACATAGAATTGGCAGAACTGCAAGGGCAGAGACAAAAGGGACGGCGATTACGCTGGTAAACGGAAGAGATAAGCGTAAATTTGATAACATTGAAAAACTGATTGAGAAACCAGTTCCACGGATGGCTTTGCCGGAGCACATTGCAACTATGGAAATAACACATGTGGAAGAAAAAAGGCCGCAACAGC
>Ga0247809_1000519_pt1 | contig 17820 bp, 15 predicted proteins | sample UWRJL104311B1_FD_180951 | JGI IMG/M metagenome (GOLD analysis project Ga0247809, IMG submission 180951) | Plant litter microbial communities from Arlington Agricultural Research Station in Wisconsin, United States - UWRJ-L104-311B-1 | ecosystem: Environmental > Terrestrial > Plant litter >...
CCAGTGGCCGAGATGTCACTGACCCAGTCTTATTCCTCGCGAACCATTGCCTATGCTGGATTTCTGCCTACTTGGGGTAGGGCAGTCTTGCGTCGGCACGTGGGTCAATTCGGCGTCAGCGTCTACAGTCAGGCTTTGTCGGCAAGTTCCACGCGTGATGAAAAACGATGCTGCGAGACTCTCCAGTTACAATCTTACGCCATTTACTGCTTAATTAAAGCAGTTGATGCCAAGCGCAAAATTTCAATGCAACGCTAAGCTAGTTGGGTGTTAACAGCCGGCGACCGGCATTGTTAAGACGGAAGAAATTGTTAGCTACAAAAAAATTGAGAATTACAGCTGACACGTACTTCCAGTTTTCAGCTACGTCCTCGCGAAAGTAGCCTGCATTGTGCATTTGCCATTCAGCATGAGTGCGAGCGACTGAGATGAAATCTGTTGATTCAGTCGCGGAGTAGTAGATGTTGTCAAAGTCGATGCCAGGGTTCTCATACAGCAGGCCTTGTGCTAATCCGATTATCACTCCGGCATCCCTTGTAGCCTGCTCACAAGAAAGTGGAGCAAAGTATCTTGAAAGCAAGCCGCTCAGACACTGCAAACAGGAGTTGCTGAGCGCAGAACCAAGCGAGGCAAAATCTACGTATACGGGGCAGCCTGGTTCCTTGGTGGAAAATAGCGATTGGTAAGTTAACAACTGAGACTTTGAAGGCTTACATGCCAGATATTTTTCGTTGCAATGTGTTTGTGGTACACCCAAAACAAATGAAGCCTGCGCATCACTTAGTACGTATGCGTAGATGAACATTTCACATAACCGGGATGCAATGTCTTTGGCGGCCTCTTCTGAGAACTCCATCTCCGCATTCATAAACCCTCTAAAGGCAATTAAGTCGTCTAAGGATAGAGCGGTTGGGGCGCACTCGGTGACTGTCAGGTATGCATCGTAAAGCTCAAAAGTTTGACGCATCCATTGATCATTTTTTTTGCCACTAACAGCGTAGGGCTCCAGAAGAATGCTGACCGAGTTTGGGTCAATAGTGCAGAATCCTCGTAACTGAATTTGGCCCAAAGTCACCATGGCTACTACCTGCGATTTAACAAAAGCTTAATGGTAGGTTGCAGATGGTTTATCGCCAGTAGCCTAGTTGGGAAATCTAAAAGCGACATCACTGTTAATGACCCATTTTGGGGTCATTAACCCGCGAAACGTTCGTTAATGTCCCATTTTGGGGTCATTACGAACTGTCCGTCGTAGTCGTGGATAGCTATGTTATTTCATCGACCTTCGATCAGAGTAGGTGCGACCGCGCCTAGGAACCCGGAGGTGGAGCTGAGCTGTTGGCAGCGTACTTCGCCCAAAACGTGAGTACGGAACCCAACTCCGCATCATCTTCCCACCCTGAACCCTGAACCCTGAACCCTGAACCCCGAGCCGGATCAAGCGCTACGCTACCTGGTCACCGGGCTCCGGGTAAGCAACTTGTATGGTTTACTGCGGCTACCTTGCCTGCACGCTCTGAAGGCGGCTCCTCCATGGCCCTATTTCCCTTCCTCCGGCTTTGGTCTGATACTTGGCGTTGGTCATAAATCAGGGCAGCGAAATGGCAACAATCTACTTCGATGAGTCGGGCAACACCGGGCGGCAGCTGGCCGATCTAGATCAACCGTTGTTTATTCTCGGCTCGTGTGACTTCAACGCTGAAGAATGTGAGCAGCTCCTCCGCCCGCTGCGCTCCAGACAGGCCCCTGAAATCCACTTCAAACAGCTTCGAAAGTCGCCGCGAGGGCGAGATCGGATCATTGAGCTGTTTCAGTCCGAGCTGGTGACGCCTCAGCGCTTTAAAGCGCAAGTGTTTCACAAGCGGTTCATGCTTCTGACCAAGGTGATCGATGACCTCCTGGAGCCGCTGCTGCATTACCACTACGACTTTAACCTCTACGAGAACGGCCAGAACATCTCCCTCTGCAACATGCTTTACGCTTGCCTTCCTCTGGCAGTGGGGGAGGCCTGTTTCGATCAGTGTCTTTCCTTCTACTACGACATGTGTCGGGAGAAGAGCGAGGAAACAATCACGGCGTTCTACGAGCACTTGGAGGTAATGAAAGAAGCTGCCGCCCAGAGCACGCTGCCGATGGAGTGGGAGCTCAAGGTGCTTTCGATGACCTCAGCGATTGTCCGTGATGCCCTCGACGATCTGCCCAAAAGCACCTTCAACCCAGCGATACCGGCATTCTTTTCGCTGTGTGTCGCGTGGGGCAGGCAACACGCCCGGTTCGACGCGATATGCGATGACTCGGAGCCGCTTGAACGGCAGGCCGAATTTTTCAAGGCAATCGCCGAGCTGGAAGAACAGGCAGAAGCGCAGCAAGTGATTGGATTCGGAAACGCCCAGATTGAGCTACCTCTCAGACTGAACACGCTGGCCTTCAGTGCTTCACACGATTCTGATGGTATCCAGCTTACCGACGTGCTCACGAGTGCGCTCTCCTACTACTACACCAAGCGGCAGAAGGGTGAAACCAATGATGAGTTCTTCATGAAGCTGGATGGCCTGGGCTGCATACATGATTTCGTTAGCGGCTGTGTTTGGCCCACGACAGATGTCACCGCAGAAGCGCTTGGGAGGGCTGGTGATGAGGGTGGTCACAACCCCGCGAATGCTTTCACTGATTTTATAATGGAGCGGAACAGGTAAGCTTGAGGCACCTAGGCAGGCTGGAAAGGGGAGTGGTTGTCTGAGCCTGAGCGCGATCGTTTTCCGCGTTTAGACTTGTCCGAAATTTTTGCTTGACGATAACTATGTATGAATATACAGTTATCTCAATTGCATTGACGGTGCCAATTCTGGCCGTAGCTTCTGTGGACGCCAGCACGGATCGTAATGCATGTCGAAAAAGTCCCTTCATTGGGGCTTTTTTTTGCCTGAAAATCGAGTCTGAATTTGGCGGCCCCTGCGCAATGCACCATAAGGTCGCTGAGCACGATGCCATTGCTGTCTTGCTATCGTTCCTTCGAGCCAGCGGCTCGGCTCAGTACGTCAGATGAATCCAGTTGGTCATCGCACGAATCACTTCAGTGACAGGCGACTCGCTATCACTTGCTCTCGTTATCAGATCATCGATATTTCGGGCCATCGCGGCTCGGCTCAATGGCTAGTTCAGACTGATATCTGGGAGCCAAGCCCAGCTAACATATAGATAGCCACCCGCTAATCAGTTCGTGAAGGTGTTGGGATTGCTTGCGTACCACTTCCCTCGATTCTTGAAATGAATACAGTGTGCCAGGAAACTCGTCTGTACTCCCACCTCTGGCCAAAAGGTGGAAGCTTGTACTGTCCCTCAACTCATTCGCTAACCGGTAGGCAATGGTTCGAGAGGAGCAGACTGGGTCGCTGACATCTCGACAGCTGGGCCAATTTGGCATTGGTGCCAACAAGAACCGGTTTCAACCAACTAAAACGGGCGAGTTTCCCCTTGGTTCCAGGGCAGCCTTTCAGAGGCTCACGATTTCTGCGTTCGATGCCCTCATTATTTTTGGCCCCTTGCTAAAGTTTTAAGCGCGGCGAACCGTTTATATCTGTATTCAATACTAATCGGTGGATGCTGTATGAAAGGTGAGTCTCTGGCTCCAAGCAAACTCGTATTTATGGTCGAGCGCTCGATGCTCAGTAACGGTTATGAGTCGTATAAGGCCTCTGTTGAGGTGGTGGAAAACCGCGTGTCATTTGTCGTTGATGATTCTGAATATGGCTTCACCGCGCAGCAGTGCGCTGAGGTGGCTAAAAATCTTGCAAGGATGTTGGTGACCTACTCGGGTCTCGGGATTTTCCAGGACGGAGCGGAATCGATCCCTCAATTGGAGGCATATACCTGCTGGTACCAACTGATCGAAGCGCGAACGTTGTCGACTCGGCGTGACTCATTGCAGACTTACGAATCGGAGAACAAAGGATTTGAGTTTTGCGCTTCCGGGTCATTTCGGTGCCCGGAGTCGCATCATGGTGAGACGGAGTATTACGAACTCGCGATTGCTTTGGATGATGAGCTTAACTGTCCAAGCTTGAGCATTGAAGGTCGGACATTTCCGTTTACTTTTGATGAAGCGTTCTGGCTGGTGGAGCAACTTTGGATCGCAGGATATCTGGTGGCTCAGACTGAGCAACAGATTAATTCCACTACGAAGGTGCCGAGGATAAACGGGGAAGGTCAACTCGTGTTTATGTAGCTGTGAGCGCCGCGTGTTGATCGCTCGTGCCAGCTCTGTCAGGGGGGCAACGCCAGAACCATTCATGCCTTTCTCAATGCTACGATTTTATGAGAGGCATCTTCGAGGATGAGTAGAAAAATTTCCTAGGCTATTTTTGTCGCCTGCGATGTCTCCGTGATCACTTACTGGCAGTGGGCATGTCCGAGATGCTTGATGAAGCTCGCTATCAGATGATCGATATTTCGGGCCCTCGCGGCCCGGCTGAATGTCTGGTTTCGACTGATCTCTCGGATTAAAGCCCAGCTAACATGTAGGTGGTCACCGCACGAAACGCTTAAGTGACTGGCGACTCTCCATTACTCGCTCTCGTATCTCGTCAGGATCTATCGACATACCGCCGTCTGGTGTCACGCGCAGAGATTTCAGATTGTTGAGGGCCGCTATGAACGCCCGATCTCTGGCTTGCTCTTGGCCAGATCTGTTGTCTCGACAAACGAGTCCTATCAATCGACCGAACCACTTCATGCGGCACTCCTGATTTCGTGTTCCATGGCAGCATATTCAGCGATGTGCAGGAGATGTTAAATGAGTGAGCGAGTAGCAGCCAGATACTGGAAAACTTGCTCCAGTCCCGTTCGGCATTTGATGAGATCACGTGGTCGACCACTCAGACCACGATTCTTGCTGCTTAGCCAGATCTTTGCATTTTGCTCGGTTCCTACGAGCGCGAGCAATAACTGATACAACTCAATCAAAAGCAAGGCTCGGCTCCACGCTTCAGTGCTAGGTTGAAGCAACTCATGTCCGTGGCGTAACAGCTGCACAGTGGAAACATGCTCGTCCAGGACAGCGGAAAGTTCAGCGTCATCAAGCCCCAGCGCTTCGCCGACCCTTATAAAAGCTTTGCCAAGTACAGCGCTTTCAGCGCTCGAAGCGGATTCCATGCTCCACCATATGGTCGGTGATGACTGGTCTGTAACGTAATTCTATGCTCTGTAACGCTGCTTACGTTACAAGTCAAAAGTTACGTTACAGTCTGTGATTAAACTCAAAAGGCAAGCGGAGCGCGCAGGCGTGCAGGATGTCAGCCCGAAGGGCCGAGACGTAGCCTGCTACGGCTTGGTTCACGACAACCCGCCGCCAACGGCGGCACGTCACTATCGAAACCCTGCTTCAACCAACCTCAAAGAGGCTAAAATGACCCACGATGAACTCAGGAAGCTGGAAAGCGCCAGGCGAAAAGCCTTTCGGGAGATCGCCTGATTCCTTCCTGGTGATTCGGAGGCAGCCGATGCCTTGGCCATCCTTGATAAGCTCGACGACAAATAGCTAAGCGGCAAACCCTTCACCGATAAGCCACTTGAGTTCAACAAGGTTCGTGACTCTGTCTCAGTGCAGCCTCACCAGTGCGGCCTCGACATAGTGTTGGAAATGAATATTCCCCAGCCATGGAGAGAGCGCTTCCTTCAGGCGAGCATCGGATCAACGCGACTCCCCGAAGCACCTTATGCTGGCGACTGGGAGAAGTTTCTGCGCAGGTGGGAATCCGAGATGGCCCACCTTGAGAGGCATAGAGCGCACAGGTCAAAGGTGGATAGCCCTAGCTAAAACACCGAGGTCGTATGGTGCCTACCGAGCATTGCATTTTACGAATGCAGGGCCATCGGTGCTTGAGGCTACTTATCCAACTCTGCATCCTGTCAGCTTTCGAGAGTGCCCGCCTGTGTGCAATTAGGGTTTCTACGGCCTCGGTGGCTGATAAACCTTCTCGCTCTCGTGCGAGTAAAAAATCTCGATCAAGCATTGCCTGGTTTTCAGCTACCAAGCCTTGGAATGGGGTAACAAGATCTCGAGGCGAGCGCCCGTCATCAGCATGGGGTCTAGCAGGATCGACCAGGAAATTTTCTTCATTGGGCAGCTGTAGTAGAGCTGCCCAAAGTCCATGGGGGACGGTAGTGCGACTCTCATGTCGATAACGATATGAGGGTAACCGCAGCAGCTCAGGAACTCGGCTAATTACGACTTCGCACGCAACGCGTAGCGCCTCAAAGGGGAGGTCACTCATTCCTATGACCGAGCTGTGCTGCTGCCTGGGTATAGATTGATAGGCCTCCTCGATTTTGACCGGGTATTCGTGAGCTAACTGAAAAGCCAAAGCACGGAAACGGTCGGCACCGAGCATAGAGCCGAGGACTTCGATAGCTTCAAGCTCATGCAGGTTGTCCCGTGTCAAAGCAATCAAATACCCCACACTTCCTCCGATAGCTCAATACGACTATTCACTGGTTCGTTCTCCGGCGGCCAACCACGCCATCTGCGATGAAACACGGCGACAACAATCGATTTTATTTTCAGTTCTGAGACATCCCGTGTAGATGGCGTAATGCAAAAGGATCGCAGAGCCTTTTTGGATAACTATTTCTTTTGGATCAGCTCCTGAAGGGCGTTGATTTGGGACTGCAACGCGGCGACTTCCTGGCTGAAATCTAAATTGCGCAATTTAGATTGGTGATGAAGAGACACGAGTTCTTCGCGAGCAGACTCTAATTCTTGGCCTGCTTGAAGCGTTTTGCTATACGAGGAATCTGATGTCGTGCCATTGTATTCGCTGTGAAAGTAATGGTAGAGCGAAGAAGGGTCAGCGTGACCTGTTAACACAATGACTTCACGACAGATCTCATCACGTAGGCCTATTGTCCACCCATTCTTTAGTTCTGGTGTCTTGGCAAATCTGGCCTCTAGACGAATGTTGATCTCTCGAGTAATGAATCGGTGGCGGAACATCGAATAACACACACGAATGCTCGACAATGTCGTACGCTCGCATAGACGGTCAAGTTCTTTGGTTAGTGATTCTTTTTTTAATGTACCCCCGTGATGACCGAGAAAAATATTATTTGGTTGCATTACTGTAATTTTGCGGCTTTTTAAGAACTCGATGTAGCGTTGGCGAGCGTCTAGGTAGTTCTGAAACTGTCTGGCTGCCGACGCATCTATCTTGAACCGGCGCACAGGAGGTGGCGTGCCTCGTTTTTTCGTGAAAGCCACTATTTCTCTGCTTGCTTTCACGTTCTGATTGAGAACTAAGTCAAGATCATATAGTTCCTCGGGGCGAATTCCCATAAGCTTCATCATTCTTATAGTAAACATGCGGCGCTCATATAAATATAAGTTTGAGGCGCGATAAAGCTCTGGGTCTTTAATGGATTTCAAACGTGACTTGGCTGGCAGCTCTTCCCAGTCATGTTTTCGAAAAATTTCATCTTGCAGAATTTGAATCGTGGACTCAGGGATCGGTGCTTTGTCGTCATTGTAAGGCACGGCAGAGACAATCTCTGGATGGTCTAGGTAATGATCTCCTGATTTGTAGCTGGTTTTCAACTCTATGATAATGTTTGCACCGCTGTTTTCCGCGCCGACGATTGGATTTGAACAGAACTCAGGGTGATTATTTGTTACCCAGTAGAGAAAGCTGAGGGTCGTATGTTGAATTTGGCTAGTGCGATTATTGTTTCTTTTATCTCGAAATCCTGTCGCCGTGGGTATGGTCTCTTCAACTAATAAACTCTTTAGCGCGACAAAATCATCCTCATTGAAGTCGAAGAAAGAGGTTTGTTTGTTGTAACAATACCTCACAAGGTGGGTGATTAAGCCGGCAAGTGTTTTTGGAGAGTCTCGAGCGGCAGTGCCTAAGCATTTGTGAGTCATCCACAGGTTTACCAAGTGGCAAGGGCGCCCATTCGGCCAGCGCAGCAATACAAGGTTCGTCACTATTCTCGACTTCTCTTGGAATTTCCCAGTTTTATATATCGGTAGGGCCTTGTCGGGAAGGCGAGCTTGAGGATATGAGGTGTAAAGCTTTTTACTCATGCTTTTTGCCCCCTTTTATGATGTGTAAGGTGTTGGTCTGGCTAATCGCGTTATGCAGTAAAAACGATTGGTACTTGGCTTTAGATGTGTCAATTTTTATCTTTATGCTGGATAATATGTCGTGCGCGTTATGAGAGTTTTGCTCTCTGAGCAGTACGAGAAAGTTGTAGATGTCAAAATATGCCATTGCACTTATATGTGCTTCAAGAAGAGCTATTCGTGCTTGATCTTTAGGGGCTGGCAGGGGAGAGTCAGTCGGTGTATTCGCTTTAGGAGTGTAGAGCAAAAAAGCTCGTGCACGGAGATCCTTGATTTCTGCCCAAAGATGTTCGAATTCGTTGGTAGATGCACAGCGCGATGCTGCATGCTTCAATGTATTAAGCGCCACTGGTGAAAACCATTCTGGTATTTCAAGTCTGCAGAAGTCCCGCATATTAGCAATCCCAAGGATCTGGGCTTTGGATGGGGAAATACCACGTCCCAAGACTTGCTCGAGCCATTTATGACGAAGCCTTAAATTGGCGGATGTTGTAGTTTTCATCAGCTTTCTCTCCGAGTCTAATGGCAAAATCGATTGTGGATATATTAAAGTCGTATTCTTCTAGATTGACTTTATAAGTTACTAAGTCGAAGTCGGATTGGCCAATTAATTTGTCTAAATAGCTGAGAAACTCAGAGTGCCTGATAGTTGAGATGCTAGTTACCTTGAAATGTTTTAGGACTTTTGTGTAAACTGCTACCAGTCCCTGATTTGAGCTCTCTGGAAGCAGGCCCTGTTCAAGAGCTATCAACTTGTCATCAATGCATTCGGACTCATACCGAATCGCCTCGGAATCAGAGATGTCGTAAGCTGTGTAGTCGTTGATGTGCTGGGCATTTGATTGGCCAGCCGTGAACCGGAGTAATTCTTTGCTAGAATCACCCTCATGCCGGTGAACGAGCAGCAGGAAGAATTTGCGCATCTCATGGACTCTGACATACCAACGTCTTCCGAATTTGTCTAATGGTATCCTGATCAGGTCGCAGAATATGTTTGTGCAGGCATTAAGTTTCCATTTGTTGCTCTTTAGGAGGCGAGGCATCATAAATCCTCGCGATGGTAGATAGAACAAGTCATCCGAATGTTCGGATATATCGCCATAGATTCGGCTCAGCGATTTTCCTAGTACCTGAAGTAGTTGGATCGCATACGCGGCCAGATATGGTATAGGTCGTTCGATGTCGGCGTTAATACCAAGATCACCAGTCTTCCCAGCATCATGTTTAATAAACGCGCCGCCTAAAGCCTTGTCGTAAAAAAGGCAGTCTCTTTTAAGTTTGCAAAGTTCTGCATTTCGAATAGGTTTGAGCATCCCGATTATTATTGCGCAAGCTCCATAAAATGCTTCCACGGCCATCATATAACTGGCTTCTCCTGGAGGCAGATTATTTTTGGTTTTGCTTTGGAGTCTGGTGATTTTAAGTGCTTGTACTAGACTCTGTGAAGGGAGACCATCCATCTCCTTTGTCGTCCACAGATGCTGAGTTTCCTCGAATAGCTCCTGCTTCTTACGGGATTGGCTGCAGGGGGGATACCTGAAATCTATATCTTTGAATTTAGGGATATAATAATCCAGTGATGAAACAATTGCTTCGCCATAGACCGTAACCCACATCGCGGCTTGATTTAAGCATTGAAAGCCAATGTCAAAAGGGATCAGCTTCGTATGGCCGGGGCTCTTCAAGTTGTGCGCGTATTGTAAGGTGAGCTCTTTAATGTCGACTTTAACATCTGGTATGTCGTCGGGAAGCCTTTTATGTTCGTCAAAAAATTGCCGTAACATTACAAGCAGGTCTTCAAAGTACGGGGCCGTGATGCTTCCAGACGATACTTCATCGATGGTTTGTGTGTTTTGCGTGGTGTGACGCTGTTTTCGAATGCCCACATGAAGTAGCTGGTCATGTTGCAAAAGAGGTTCGAATTGGCGGATGAATAAACGAAAGCTGCGGTTGTTAAAGGATAGTGGTGTTCTGCCTAACACCTTAGCAATAAACTCCCGGGACAACATTCCTTTCTCATAGCTGCTGTCCTTTCCCGATGTTACATACAGGTTTTGCGTTTCGAAATATAAAATCGCTGTGTCTATAAAGTTTTTTGGAAGATGGTTAACATCAAATTCCGTACCTGCTTCGAGGTCTGGATAATTAAGAACTTCACTAAGGTGCGCAAGAAATCTTTCCTTAAACAATAATGCTTCCCCCCATCCCCCCATGCTCAGCCCTTCGGCGATGGCTTTAAAAGAGTCGTTGGTAAGTTGCATGAATCCATATTCTTTAGGGTTGTATATTTCTTTATAGAGAATAGTCCATGCAGAAAGATTCATGGTTAAATGAAAGTATGCGACCCATCTATTGGGTGATGCCGCCTTTCCGTTGATACTCCCCATGCGGCAATGAAAAAGCCATTTTTGAACTGTGTGCAATAACCGGGCATTGCAGTCGTCAGTCAAAAAGCTGCCATCTGGCATTGGTTGGCAAAAATCGACATTGCTTAATTCTGCACTTCCTGGGATTGTAGTTAACCATTCTGAACTGCCAATCTCGCCCCTCACTAGCCAGTCTGCTTCGTAGTTAAAATTGTTCTTGTGCAATCGGCTACGAATCTCTGCTTGTTTAATAAGCGCTGCGATGCGGCGTTCTTCTAGAGTGGAATTATCCATATTAATGTCCCAAGTCGATTTGTATCAGGGGTCTCAGGTTTGGGGCAATCCTGAGTGCTTGGGCATGTGATTTTCTGATTTCACTAAGTGATTCTCCCGCTATCCTGTCAGCAACTGCGATTTCTGCATTGGTCGCAAGATCAAAGTCAAGCTCTACCGTTTTAACGAGCAAGTCTTTGATGGCAGGGAATATCCATAACGGAAGTTGGGTGGCTTCATCAAAAGATGACGCTTGGTCAGCCGGCATGTGAGCGACAGCATCTGCATAAGCATAGATTGCGGCTAGGCTAGATGGACTGCGGTCAAACAATAGTTCGCTTTCCAAAAACATCTCAATTATCGAGTTGGCGTCAGGTGAGTAATGGCTAAGCTTACAACGCATCGTTTCACTCAATGCATCGCCTTTATTAAGCCCTAGCAAAACTCTGCGAATGAACGCCTGTAGTTCATCTCTTGTTTCAAAGTCCGAAGCTGCATGCTGCCACGGCATGCCTTCAGTCGCCGTTAAAATAAATTTTTGATGGATCGTTCTGAGGAAGCGTGTTCCCCATCGCATTATCAGCCATTCAGGAATATAGTTCTTCCGGACTACCTGAAGTGAGTTGCCAAGAAGATCAGCTACTGCCTGGATGCTTCCTTTGCGTAAGAACTCCAGAATACCTTGGGTGCAGCGAATGCGGGATAGGCTAACCATTTCGGCGCTGATACCTACGGCTTCAAGTTCCTTTTCATATATGTCGTAAAAAGAAAGACCTGTGTATTGGCCTAGTGTGCATGAAAAGTCGGGACTAGAACCAATCTGGTTTCGGCTCGAAACAAGGAATAATTTTCTCCAGCCAGTTTTTCTTTTATCTAGCAAGCGTGCTCTTGGCATGGAGGTGCATCTAATCACGTCCGTCACTATGCGTATACTTAGCGGTGGTAATACGGATACCTTACGTTCCCGAGCACGAGGCTTACTAACGCTAAGTGTAATTCGTTTCGTATCGCTAAAACCTCGGAGGTAATATGTTCCATGCTGACTATAGAGTCGTACATTTGTAAGCGAGCCTGGGGTGAAACTTGGGTTTTCAGTGGCAATAATCGTGCACGCCACCGCGCAATCCCGAGGCGAAAGGTACCCAAGTAAACGGTTTAAATTTTCATTGGTCGTGCGGTTATTTACACCATCGTCGCCCACCAGTTTGCAAATAGTTTGTCTGACTTTTGTTTTCAGTGATGGGTTATGGATGAGTTTTCTAAAAAATGGTATTTTCCCTAAGTCCTTGATAGTTATTTTTTCGAGCACATCGGTGCGCTCTGCATAGTATCGGGCGACTGAGAAAAACCACTGCTGGCCGGAGGGTGAATCTGGATGCGCAATATGGAGGCCGTTGCGGACAAAACAATTGCTGGCCAGCACATTTTCAATCTCGTCAATGGTTATATTTGCATACAGTTCAGCCCCGCGACTATGGCACCTCAACATCCGATCCCAATAATCTAAACCGCATCCGAGGAGCGTTCCTGCTCGACACTCTAGATTTTTTTTAAGGTCTAAGAGGTACACGTCGTCTACGAGATTGAGTCCGGATTCTATGAGGTATTTTTTGGGTAGCAAGTATTGAAGGTTTTCTGGTGCGATCACTTTCTCTCGTTTATGCCCAACGGGCTCGTTTAGGTGATCTGAGGTTTTAAGTGAAGAAAGTGGCTCGCCTGGCACATACACGTCACTGGGAATGAATCCGTTGCTCCGTAACTTTCGGTAGAGTACAGCGATGGCGCACCATTGATCCATTCTGGTCTTAAACTCTAAATCTGTCTTGGCCAAATGCGATGCGTAATGTGTAAGTAAGAAGTTATCCCATCCGTCAGTCGCTGGTGGGAACTCTACCTGACGATTAACTACATGCTTGAAAATATTCCTTCCTGCTTTGAAAAAACCTGGGTAACTAGACTCTTTGCCTCCTATGCAAAGCGATCGTATCACCTCAGCAACCGGAACTATCTTTTCAGACATTACCCATGCAGGGAGTTCTATAGACCCAGTTCTGACTTCTCGTATGGCTTCATCATCGTTCCATTGGAAAGTAATCTTTTCATTCGAGATTCGATAGGTAAGCATGATTGCTTCCACATGAAAATTTTTCTTTAAGATAGTGTTCTTTCTTGAGGTGTCAAGAATCTTTTTTTCGGTCGGCTCCTAACTTTTTCTGAATCTCTACACGTTTTTTTTTTGTTTTCTGCCCGTTATTGTCTTAATTGACAATTTGTATTTATTAGTCGGTGGGGTTTCAAAATCAGCTTAATGTTGCATGTGTTGATGTTATTGAAGCCCATTGAGTTTATTGATTCGGATTATGATTTTACTCATAATTGCCAATCTACGGCACTCCTTCTAGGAGGGTACCCATTCGGTCATCGGGTCAGCCTCTGGCCCTCAGCGATGGGCCTGCTGCGATCCTACGTCGGAGCACTGTGAAACTCTTTTATAATTGAGGGGTAGGGTGGGCTTCAATGGACGCCGGCAGCTGTTTATGTCGGATATTGACATGTGCGAGAGTTTCACTTTTTCTTACTGCATCAGTGCACCCCCCCCCAAGTTTTTTACTATTTTCTCCTTATCCATTAACTAATAATTTCACCCATGAAATGTTCTCGCTGGATGACCAATGGAAGCTAGAAACTCCTGCGAAGGCCCGCCTCGGTTCCTAAATTTGGCGCAAGGTTCGGTGTATTGACACCAGAAGTCGTGCATCAAACCAACAGACCTAGCTAGTCAGTGCATCTTATCTCGGAGTTTTTTCAAGAACTTGCAGCTGTTTTTACTGATGGCTTCGTAATGAGACAGAGTCATCGAGTAAAGTTTGCATCGCTTCGCTCTATTCTTAATCGCCGCACTCTGAGGACAACTGTCCTACTTTCCATCATCTCTGAAATCTGTGGAAGCTGGACTCTGGTGGTGGTGGTGGTGTCAAACTCTCGGTGTCAACTGTGAGCGTAACTCCCTGTGATTACTGAATTTATTCTAAAATCAACGTTCATCTGTCTAGAAAATCTGGTTGCTCGACATCAACGGCATCCTCGGCCTGGCCGCGTTGATGGGCGGGCTCAAGCACGGCGAACAGTCTTACAACGACGACTCGGCGCGCAGCTACAGCGTGATGATTCTCACTGCCATGGGTGTGTCGATGGTGGTGCCGGAGTTCATACCCGAGGCCAACTGGAAGCTGTATTCGGGTTTCACCATCGGGGCGATGGTCGTGCTCTACGCGTTGTTCTTGCGGATGCAGGTCGGGCCGCACAGCTACTTTTTCAGCTACAGCTACCCGGAAAAACGCCGCAGGAAAGTCCCGGAAGAGGAGCCTGAGCCGATCAATCTGGTGCTGAGTGTCGGCACGTTGGTGTTTGGCGTGGTGGTGATCGGCGCACTGGCCGAGGTGATGTCCAAAACACTCGATCTGGGGCTGGAAGGGACGGGCGCGCCACCGGTGATTACGGCCATTCTGGTGGCGGCCATTTCGGCGGCGCCGGAGATTTTGACGGCTCTGCGCGCGGCTTTGGCCAATCGCATGCAGTCAGTGGTCAACATCGCCATGGGCGCGTCGCTATCGACGGTGATTCTGACGGTGCCGGTGATGGAAGCGATGGCGCTCTACACCGGCCAGCCGTTTCAAATGGCGATGACTCCGGTGCAAACGGTGATGATCTTCCTGACGTTGATCGTCAGCGCGATCAACCTCAACGATGGTGAAACCAACGCCATCGAGGGCATGACCCATTTCGTGCTGTTCGCGACATTCATCATGTTGTCGCTGCTGGGCCTCTGAACACACCAAAAATCCCCTGTAGGAGTGAGCCTGCTCGCGATAGCGGTGTGTCAAACACCAACAATGTCGACTGACACTCCGCTATCGCGAGCAGGCTCACTCCTACAGTTTGATTTGAGTTGAAATCAGGTACCGGCGATCAGCTGCCGAGCCGCCTGGCTGTGATCGGCGATCAGGCCTTTGAGGTCCAGCCCTTCAACCTGCCCATCAATCACTCGCCACTTGCCACCGACCATCACCCGATCCGCCCGATCCGCGCCGCACAGCAGCAACGCCGACACCGGATCATGGCTGCCGGAGAAGCGCAGCTCATCCAGTTTGAACAGCGCCAGATCCGCCTGTTTGCCGACTGCCAGCTCGCCGATATCGGTCCGACCCAGCAAGCTCGCCGAGCCCTTGGTCGCCCAGCCCAGCACCAGTTCCGGCGTAATCTTCTCAGCGCCATAACGCAGGCGCTGAATGTAGAGTGCCTGACGGGTTTCGAGCATCATGTTCGACGCATCGTTGGACGCCGAACCGTCGACACCCAGGCCGAGCAATGCGCCCGCAGCCGTGAGGTCCAGCGTTGGGCAGATGCCGGAAGCGAGGCGCATGTTCGAGCTTGGGCAATGGCAAATACCAGTGCCGGCGGCGCCGAGGCGGGCGATCTCATCCGGGTTGAAATGGATACCGTGGGCCAGCCACGTACGCGGGCCGAGCCAGCCGACGCTGTCCAGATAATCCACGGTGCGCAGGCCGAAGCGTTGCAGGCAGAAGTCTTCTTCGTCCAGGGTTTCGGCCAGGTGGGTGTGCAAGCGCACGTCGAGTTTGTTTGCCAGTTCAGCACTGGCGGACATGATTTCCGGGGTCACCGAGAATGGCGAGCACGGCGCCAGGGCGATCTGGACTTGCGCACCGTCACCGCGCTCGTGGTACTCGGCGATCAATCGCTGGCTGTCGTCGAGGATCACTTGGCCTTGCTGCACGGTCTGCTGCGGTGGCAGGCCCCCGTCCTTTTCGCCGAGGCTCATGGAGCCGCGTGTGAGCATGGCGCGCATGCCTAGTTCGCGAACGCTTTCGACTTGCACGTCGATCGCATTTTCCAGGCCTTCCGGGAATAGATAGTGGTGATCGGCGGCCGTGGTGCAACCGGACAGCAGCAACTCAGCCAGCGCGACTTTGGTGGCGAGGGCGAGTTTTTCCGGGGTGAGGCGGGCCCAGACCGGGTACAGGGTTTTCAGCCACGGGAACAACGGCTGATTGACCACCGGCGCCCAGGCGCGGGTCAGGGTTTGATAGAAATGGTGATGGGTGTTGATCAGCCCCGGCAGGATCACATGCTCGCGGGCATCGAAGACTTGTCCACAAGGGGCGGAAGGCTGCTGGCCAGCGCCGAGCACTTCGACGATCACACCGTCTTGCACAACCAGGCCGCCACGGGCATCGAGGCTATTGGCAGTGAAGATGGAGAGGGGATTTTTTAACCAGATACGGGATGCGGGCATGTTGGCCGGCTCCTCTGAAAGTTGGGTTCAGGGTTGCCAGCTCAGTGATTACCCTGTCTGCTGATCCAGGATCGCCGCGGGGGCGAGGTGCGGAGTTTCGGACAAAACGCTGTTCCGGGCAAGCTTCGCCCGACAAGACACCAAAATTCGGTGTGTGGAATGATCCCTTGTGGGAGCGAGCCTGCTCGCGAAGGCGTAGTGTCAGCCGCCATCAATGCTGCATGACCCACCGCTTTCGCGAGCAGGCTCGCTCCCACATGAGAGTGGTGATTACCAGGGAATGGTTTCACCTCGGTAATTCACGAAGTGATGCCCGCCCTTGCCGGTGTACGCATTGATCTGATCAACGAGCCCACGGGTACTGGTGTCCACATCAATGTCCGCACCTTCACCGCCCATGTCGGTTTTCACCCAGCCCGGATGCAGCGAGAGCACGGTGAGCTTTTGCTCACCCAATTGCGTGACGAAGCTGTTGGTCATGGAATTCAGCGCCGCTTTACTGGCCTTGTACAACGCCAGTTCCGGCGCGTCGGGCATGGTCACGCTGCCCAGCACCGAACTCATGAACGCCAGTACGCCGGTGTCCGGGCGGATCTGTCCGATGAAGTGCTGGGCCAGGTTAATGGGTGCCACGGCGTTGGTGAAAAACAGCTGGCCCACCTCGGCCAACGACGCGCCGCCTGGTGTCTGAACGTCCGGGCCCTTGACCCCGGCATTCACGAACAACAGGTCGAACATCTCACTCTTGAGCTGTTGGCTGAGGGCGAGCACCGCAGACTGATCGTCCATGTCGAGTTGCTCGATTCGCACGTCACCCAAGGCCCGTAAGGCTTCGGCGTTTTGCGGGTTACGCACGGTGGCGGTGACTTGCCAACCGTCGGCCAGCAGGGTTTTCACCAAGCCGAGGCCCAGGCCCCGGGAGGCGCCGATGATGAGTGCGGTTTTTGCCTTGGACATGAGTGGCTTCCTTGAAAAAGAGGGTCACGGATTTAAAGGGCAGCGCTGGCCGAGCCGTTGCTGCAACTCGCTGCGCAACGCGCCGAGTTCGGCCATGCGGGTTTCGATCAGTTTGAGTTTGTCTTGCAGCAATTGCGTGACGGCACCGTCCGGGTCGGGTGACTGCCAGATTGCCGCGACGCTGTTGCCGATTTCGCCGAGGGTAAAACCCAGTCGCTGAGCGGTTTTGATGTACTGCACCAGTTGCACCATCTCCGCTGGATAGTCGCGATAACCATTGGCGCTGCGTTGCGCCGCGATCAATCCGCGCTGCTCATAGAAGCGCAGCGTATCGCGACTGACCGCGCTGGCCTGGGCTAATTCACCGATACGCATGTAGATGTCTCAAGAGGTCTTGACCCTGGAGCATACTCCAGGCTTTAGCCTGGTTGCTCCTCGAATATATGGAGTAAGGCTAATGTGGACTTCAACGCAATATCGCCGGGTGGTGCGGGGCAGCGCCTGGTACGACTTGATCGTGACGGCAGCGTTTGTCACGCCGTGGACTTTTGCGGGTTTGCATGGGGTGTTGACGGGCGTGAGTCAGGCGTTCGACCTGCCCGGAGCGCTGCCGCCGTTTGAGCCGATGCACATGCTGATGGCGAATCTGTTGGGCTCGATTGTGTGTGTCTGGGCGGTGCTGCGGATTCGTGATCCGCAGCAGGTGTTTGGGCGGTATGACGCGGTGGCGCGGTTTATGTTTTCGGCTTGGCAGCTTTATGCCTTGATGCATGGGGCCAGCTCTTTGCTGGTGG
>Ga0247809_1000521_pt1 | contig 17793 bp, 15 predicted proteins | sample UWRJL104311B1_FD_180951 | JGI IMG/M metagenome (GOLD analysis project Ga0247809, IMG submission 180951) | Plant litter microbial communities from Arlington Agricultural Research Station in Wisconsin, United States - UWRJ-L104-311B-1 | ecosystem: Environmental > Terrestrial > Plant litter >...
GAAATTCAACGTAATATTAACAGCCTACGGTTTTGCTCATTGTATTCCACCAGTCCCAAATCTGTGTCAACGAATCCCGAATCCAACATGGTGGAAGATTCAAGGAAAGTTCTTGCAGGTATGTGCGGAGCCGTTCACACTACTGGTATCTGTCACTAATCTTTGGAATTGAAGGACTTTTCGCTGCCTACTATGCAGCAAGGCATGACATGGGTCACTACAACAACTGTGCAGTGATAGGAACATATCGATTTCCAAACAGTCTTGTGGCCTCAGACATCTTCTTGGACACATTGAAGCACGCACTAGCAAAGACCATTGATCGTCATCCTGAATTATGTTACGGTATCCACCACAGATCAGGCGAGGAGCCAGCACACCTGTACCGCATCCCGGAGCTGAAATGGGATGACATCGTGGAAGTCGAAGAAGACTTGGTCGAGAATGGTGATCCAATACTAGAAAAAGCAGCTAGTCGTATACATGATCGCAGGTTCACTGATCAGTACAATCGCCCTGCTTGGACGTTATCTGTGTTGAAATACCAGAGCCAAGGCGACAGTAACTTGTTTAGAGTGGACATCATATTTGCTGGTCATCATGGAGTTGCAGATGGAGGAAGCTGTCTAGCTTTCCAAAAGACAATACAAGCCTATTTATATCAAGATTCGGCAGGGCAGGAGCAAGATCGAGTCTCTAGATGGCCCTACGCTGTGCCAGACACTGCATCATCACCAATACTTCTTGAAGACAAAATGCCGTTGAAGCCATTCCTCGATCTACCAGTCGTCGCAAAGGTCGCCGATACTATACTAGATCCATGGACAGCTAACCCTCCGACTGTACTCAACAAAGACTCGCTTCACACCCAGGTAGCATCACTCACACTTCCCTTCGCCCAAGTGACCGACGTCCTCGCCTACTGCCGCCAACGAGGCATAACACTTACCGGACTCCTTCACGGCCTGATCCTAATCTACCTCTCTAAAGCACTTCCTCAAGCACAAACCTTTCGCGGCAGCACTCCAATCTCCCTCCGAGCATTCACTGGCACCTCGACCGATGAGATCGTGAATCACATAAGCTCAATCTACCACGACTGGAAGCCAGAACACATTTCCCTATTGCGAAGGTCCTCAGAGAAATCGAGCGAAGAGAATGAAGCAATTTCCATCATCGCCCAAAGCTTTCAGGATGAAGTCCGCGCCGAGATGAAAGCTATTCCGATCAGGGGCCCAGAAGCCGTATTTATCGCAAGAATTCTTGAAAATCCCGCGAGTATAGATGAGATGTGTCTGGCTGCTGAAAAGTCTGCAAAGAGAAGTACCACGTATGAGGTGTCCAACGTGGGATTGCTCAAGGCATCGGAGTTGAATGGCGACGTGGGAGGTCAAGTTGTGAGATTAGAAAGAGCCATGTTTACGCAGAGTGCCATGATGACGGGATGTCCTCTCAATTGTAGTGTTGTGAGTGTAGCTCATGGGCCGTTAGCTATAACTTTGACGTGGTTGGAAGGCGTGGTTGACGATGCTATCGTGTATGGGTTGCGTGACTTCTTATCGAGAAGATTGTCTACGGCCACGCCTGAGAAGGCCTAAGTGCACCGGCTTGGAAGCGGAGATACACGAGTGAGATAGGGAATAATATTGATAGAGGCATAATCAGTTCGTGAACAGCGAAGCGTTTAGATCCAAAGAATAGTAGATAGAGACAGTCACATAGATATTGCTACAAATACTTGAAATGGATGAAGCCATTCTCTACCACGAGTCTTATTCTTAACGCCAGTAGTGTTCCTATCCATTGCCTCAACAACACGCTAAACGCTATCAAGAAACCAAGAGCAAGAGTCCAAAAGACAAATAGCCCTAACAGAACAGCTTGTAAGCCCTCTTCCATCTCGGCCAAGCAGCCCTCTCCGCCCTCTCCTCCGCAACCAACTGCGGCAGATTCCACTCTCGAATCCCGGTTTTGAGATCCATATCATGCACGCCCAAGATCTTCGTCTTGTAAAAGACCTTATAAAACACATAAAAGACTACGATTATCGGAGCAGCCAGATAATCGAGCGCTAAGTTCTCGAATTGCTGAGCTAATGTCTTTTCTCCATATCCTACAGGCCAAAAGCCAGTCCAAAACTGGGCGATGAGAACAAGAACATTGAACACGAAACCTATCCATGACCCGATGACCCCGGGTTGGGATTGGAATGCGAGCTCATTTAGAGAGTGGCCCTGGGCTTTCCATGCTTGACGAAAGCGGATATGTGCCAGGCAAATCGACCCCCACGTGAAGATTGAAGATAACCCCGAGAGAGCAAGCATCCAATCTAGAACGACTCCCTCTCGTCCTGAGTCTGCTGCGAAGGCAATCAGCCCTATCGAGGAAGCGAAACATATGGCTACAAGAGGGCGACCTTTGCGGTCGATATATGAAAAGATCTTGGGCGCCTGATTTTGATCTGCTAGTGCTGCTAATGTCCTTGACGAGCCGAAAATGGCAGAGTTACCGACTGACAAGACTGCGATCAGGATGACTACATTCATGACTGACGGCAAGACGTCGATGCCAGCGTTCTGTATGGATATGACGAAGGGTGATGCCGCAGCGTTTGCACTTCCAGCAGACAGTAGTCGCTCATCGTTATACGGCACTAGCAATCCAACGACGGTAAGAGACACGATGTAAAATATCGTGATCCGCCAAAAGACTTGCTTCACTGCTGTTGGCAACGATCTCCGCGGATTTTCGGTTTCGGCGGCAGCAAGTCCCACAAGCTCGGTTCCTGCGAATGCGAATGCTGCTGTGACGAACACACTGCAAAGACCTTTAAAGCCATTGTGAAAAGCTCCCGGATCACTCCAGTACTTTCCTCCAATGTAACCGCCATCAGGCGCTCCACCACAGTTAAGTATAACACCTAGGATACTAAGAGTCTTGTTAGCCATGTTTACTGAGCAGGTTGTCGTGCAAACCTACATATAGCCTATGACTGCAATAACCTTTACTATAGAGAAGAAGAATTCAGCTTCGCCGTATCCTTTGACGCCAAACAGATTGATTGACACAATAAGAATCAGAAACACCGTTACAAATATTGCGTTATGATGTTTCCGACCCTCATCCCAATAGTTTATCGTGATTGAAGCAGCTATAATCTCCAGCGGCAACACCACAAGCCACTGCATAGCATAATTCCACCCCATTGCGAATCCCCAAGCAGGATCGAGAAACCTCGTCGAATATGCAGAGAAAGAACCCGCCACTGGAAACAACACAGCCATTTCACCCAACGCATGGACGGTGCAAAACAGCATGATACCGATCATTGAGAAACATATCAGTAACGAAGCTGGCCCACCTTTGTGAAGCGATTTCCCACTCGCGACAAACAATCCAGTTCCTAACACTCAATCAGCCCTAAAGACTTGTCTCATTCCCGGAATAATGTGTCTCACCAATAGACCCGCCGATCGCTATCATTTGCAAATGTCTTCCTTTTAACTTCCTCGCCAACGGCGACGCTGCAGTTGCGAATGCAGCAGTCTCTGGATTGAACACCCGTCCATTTGAACCGATGACTCCTTTCGGGGTGAGCGTGAGGCTGGGATCGCGTTGGAAACTGTATATCATGCGCCGTCCGTATGTTTGTCGCAGTATTTGAGCTTCTTCGTAGCTGGGTTCGCCTGCGCTGTATATGGGCGACAGATTGGAGGACGAGTCGCGTTTCTGCTCGTAGGGATTCCCTTTCTCGATGTCTAGATTGCCCATCGTGATTATAACCTAGCGGGAAGTGCCACTTCACAGCTCAAAGAGTCGCAGCTATACGCAAATATCGACGTGATCTAAAAAGTACTATGCCAGTTATACGGCCCAATCGGTAATGGTCGTCTTCCTACAGGCCTGCTGACCGTAGCACAGGTAATTCCAAATGCGCTCGTATCGAAGTGTAGGATGGGGGGATGAGTGGGGATCGTCGCTGTCCCGCCGCAGATTGTCAATCGATTCCTGAGCAGACTGTCATCGTCCTATGAGTCGATGTAGAGTGATTCTGAGAGCGAGTAGACATCTGAAATATAGAAAGATCGAGCATCCACAAGGAGTGCGTTGGATGGTTACGCCGCGCATGCCTTATCTCCCACGCATGGGGAAAGATTAGTGCACCATCCCATTCCAGCCCCCAGCTTCTTCGTCCCAGCCAATTGGGCGGACCCACTGTAGAACCACACGGGTGAACTGCTCGGACCAATGGCAGGGGTTTTGGATACGATGTATATGTGTGCCACATGCGAGCAACTATGAGACATGCGCCGATGAATCTCGAGTATACCGGCTAGTCACGCAGCCCAAACACTCGTCTTTCCAAGTCTGTTTGTCCACATCGACCGTAATCAAATCTACGCGAACCGCAGCGTTGATGACGGCAAAGCAGCAACACAATCGACCTCTGGAACAATATTCTCCAGAGAGATCCTAGCAGACACATCGTAGCTTTGTAGAGCTGTCACTATTACGGATCAACTTGTACATACATCGGCGAGCGAACAATCATGGATACAAATATGAGTAAATAACTCCAAACACCGACGCTAATATGCTTGATACATAGAATCCGAATCTCTACCATCATTCATCACTATCATCAGATTCTTCAAAGACTTTTCTACCTCGGCCTCTTCGTCCTTGCATTTGAGTCACATCATCGTCATCTTCCTCTTGTTCGTCCGCACTCTCATGGCCACTCGCAGAGTCCAAGTTGATGACCGCCCTACCTAAGCCTGAGTGACGTCGTATAGCATCCTCAGCCGCATCTTCCTCTCCAGACGAGTCAACCTGCATCGAAACCCGACGCTGCTCAGTCGTATAGGTGATGGACGGTGACTTTCGCCTGGCGAGTGGTGAACTTGAAAGACGTGCTGCAGAGGAAGTTGCTGCATTTGTACTCGCAATGAAATCTTTCAGGCTACCTTCTTCTTCTGAGTCGTCTGACCTCGCTTCGCTCTCATCAAGGTCATGACCTTCGCCCTCGCTATCACGCAGTCTTTGCTGCTGGCTTTTAACACTTCGTTTCTTCACTGGTTTCTTCATTGGTGGTCGAGAAGACTCTTCTTCACCGTCGACCTCTTGTGCTGCGATAGGCCTGCGAACAGGTATTTTTAGCTTTGCCGGTGCACGCTTCTTTCTTTTTGCAATCTGAACAATCTCAACCTTATCGTCATTCGCGATACCATGAATTGCCGACAGCCCATGGACAGCTAATTTGGATTTCGGCGACGCTCGCTTCTTCTCTGCCATTTGCACAATCTCAACTTCATCATCGCTCGGCGGACGAAGATTCTCCACTAGAATGTCTAAGTCTCGGCTGCTCAGCTGTGAGATCTGCTCGAGATCCTTGCTGTCTTGTTGTCCCATTTTGTTGAAGAGCTTGACACAGCGCTTGGTGTATTCCCCGTGACTTACGCTGATAGTATGCCCAAGGTATCGTTGCTCAATTGGAAAGAGTGTGAAATCAGGCATTCCTACTTCCACTCCTTCTGCCCCATCAATTTCTATATATCTTCTCTCCAGCAAAGACTCCTCGGTTGGTTTCAGGAAGACAGATTCCACATCCAGTATCGGGGTCAGCGCATTATCTGTCTGGGAAGTTGTATTTCTCTTCTTGGTTGAAATTATGCCCATGTCATCAAGACTCTTACTGCCACTTGTGAGGGCTGAAGCCTTTTGGAATCCTGTTTGTACGCCGTCTGGCATGTGAAATTTCTTCTCGGGACGTTTCCTCTTCTTGTTTGGCTGACGCTTCTTCGGTTCTGGTAGTCCTGGATCTTGCGTATTTTCTATGGGGATGTTGATGATACGCTTGTCGACTTCCGGTACAATTTCCCTAGGAATGATCCTCACAGATAGATCGTATCTCATCGCAAAGCTGTCTCCATTACTAATCAACTTCTGCATCTTTGAATAATTGTCTTTAGCTTTGGAAAAGTTGGTCTGCTCCTTTCCACGCATGAGTAGTAGCACAATTCTACCTGCTCTCTTCCGTCCAGTTCTACCCATTCTCTGAAGCATTCGAATCGGTGAGCTCGAAGCATCGTAACATACGATCAAATCAACCTGTCCGATATCGAGACCTTCCTCGCCGATTGATGTCGCCACGAGAACATTGACCCTGCCCTTCTTGAAATTCTCAACGGTCTCAATCTGCTGCGCTTGCTTCATGCCTTCTGATCTCTTCGAGTCTGCTTGCCCAACGAAGACAGACGCTCGAAGGATTGGACCGTGCCTATTGAGCGCCTTCGTAATCGTTTCAGCACTATCTCGATACTCGGAGAATACAATGACGCGAGTAGCAGAAGGTGGCGCATCTTCTCCGAGGCGTCCAGCTTCGGCATCAAGGAAGTGGTTGAGCACAGTCTGACAAAGGTGTTCGAGCTTGGGATGACCAACGAAGTCAGGGTTGCTTGTCCACATCTGCAATCTATCCGTCATCGTCCTGAAATCTGGATGGTCCAAAATCTGCTTTCGATATTTCCCGCCGCCGTTTCTTGATGCCTCACTATCCGTCCGAAAGTCTTTGATTTTGTCGTAGAAAGGTTTGATGCCATGAAAGCTAAGCAACTTGATACTGTGTGCAATGCTAGCAAGGACTGTGAAAAGAGCTTGCATCATCCCCTTGATCGGTTGTGACGCTGCTCTGCCTGCGGGAGAATTACGCCAATTCTTCGAAGCTTGCATCATTCCGAAAGCAGTCAGAGACATGGGATCTCTATTGTAATAAGCATTCTGGCCACAAAGTTGATTAACAAGTGGCTGCAAAGCCTTGGAGAGTAGCTCTTTACACATGTTTATCTCGTCGGAGGGGTCGAGCAGAATTTGTTCAATATCACGGGTATGAACGTACTGCTGGATGTCGATGGAGTCTTCAGTTCGGATTTCGACTTTCGATATTTCCAGATTATCAATGACCTCTTGGACAGCTTCAACATCCGCGCCAGGTGTAGCAGTCAAGGCGAGAATTCTGAAGCTCTTATTGAAGCGACGAAGAAGCTCCACAACCTTGACGTAAGCATAGTTGCCCTTCGCTCGATGTGCTTCATCGACGACAAGTAGCACGATCTTCTTAGGATCAGCGATTCCAGTCCGCAAATCATTGTCCAAGGTTTGTGGAGTCATGAAGAAGACACGCTTTGATTCCCACTCTTCAGCACGTAATGCAGGTGGTTGTTCTCCTGTAAGTAAAGTGGTCTGCGATTTCGGTATGCCGACTATGTTGAAGCAAGCGTCGACTTGCTGGGATACCAAAGGTTTGGTAGGAGCAACAAATACAATTTGCGAATCAGTTGTCCAACGAAAGAAGTTCAACATGATTGTTGCAGCAATGCATGTCTTTCCCAAACCGGTTGGGAGTGCTACGAGTGTATTATGAAAAAGCGCATGTCGGACGATACTGTATTGATAATCTCGAATCTTGCCCAGATTCAACGGATACACCCATGTCTTTAGATTGTCTTTGTCGAGCTTGTGGTGTGTAGCTGCTTCTGCCGGCCTATCCACTATGAAGTTATGGACTTTTTTGGCTTGGGAAGCAGTTACTGTTTCCGCAGCTCGACTACCAAACAACGTGGTCTGCTTTAGACCCTGCTGAACAGCAACAAGACGTTGTCGCGATCGACTGTCTTGTGTCTGGGTTTCAGCAGGGAATGCAGATAGTCCAGGAACTGCAAACTCATCGTTCTCATCATCGATGAGGAATTCCGGCGGTATATTCTCGAACTCGTCTTCGAAACCCACATCAATTGTTTGGCTGCTGGTGGCAGTCCGCTGGAATGCCTGAGCAATGGATTGTTTCTGTTTGCATATTGCAGGCATACTGGGAGGTAGCAGTTCTGGTCGTGGTCTCTTGTATATGGGACCTCTAATCCTTGTCGGACTCGAAAATAGTGCCTCCAATTGTTCTCCTTGAGTTGCTGTGACAATCTTCGCAGCTGGAACCTCCTTGCCATTGTATATCATTCGACTGCGGATCTTCTTCGCCCTTGGACCTTCTTCTTCTTCTTCTTGGATCTCATCATTGCCAGAATCGTTTCCTGTCGTCGACAACGATGTCCATCTCCCTCGTTCATGAGACCGTCTGCTGTTTTCTCGTGAAGAAGGCAAGTCTGGAAGGATGTGTGAGGCTTGACTAAATGCTTGGATGAGATCGTCGTCGGCGATGTCGCCATATTCCTCCTCGTCATCCATTGTAGTCAACCACCATTATTCTGTGTATTTGATCTGGCGGGGGAATCGCGTTTGACGCGATGTAGTCACGAACCACTCACTATGTCACATGACGAGCATTACAAGTGAAGCTCCTCTCATTCGAATCACAACACAATACTGAGCCATGATACTTCCATAATTCACAATTCCAGGCATTTAAAGTATCTAGCCAAAGTCAGTTCTGATGATGTGAGCATAACATCCTTCCAGAAATATCTTGTCGATGAGTTGTATAAGAAATGAACGATGCCTCAACAACTGCGCGAGCCGTGGAGCAGCCGACATCATCATCAGCAGCAGTCAGCGACGACAACGCGAATGCAATAGCGCCAGTTACTGAGGATGGGAAGACGCTAGGACAAAGGAGGTTACAAATTGTGATGCAAAGGAAGAACGAGATTCTTGCGCATTTGCTGGAGAACATGGACTCGATCATTTACATGGAACTTGCCGTGCTGTACTACATGGAGTATGCAACATCATCATAATATTACAATGACCGAGACTAATCGTAAGACTTAGTAATTCTCTTTTCCGCCTACTCGTTCGAGGCGTGAACCAGCTCATGTTCCTGACCCCTAAACCAGCTTTCCTACCCGCAGCACCACAGAAGCGACCATACATAGGCGCAATCTTCGCACCTAATATAATATGTATTCTACTGCATATACTGACTGCTCGCTCGTTCGCGGGAGAAGAGATGCGAGGATATCTACATGGCGGAGTCATCTTAGACCTAATTGGTCAGAAAGGACCTACATCCAAGATCCATCTGGTCATACTAGACGTGTTAGTGTGGGTTCTGCAGTGCATAATGCTGACGGTGATTCTGGAAAAAGAAAGAATTGGAAAAGCTGTTGCAAAATTGAAAGAAGGCGTCCGTATTGAGGCTGTCACCATGGAAACGGAAACAACAGCCCAGAGCCGGACTATTCAAGATGTGGATGCAGAGGAACAAGGGATTTTGAGGCATGGAATGACAGAGTCAGGCGATGTCGAGCTCGATGAGCTGGGCCGCAGCAACTCGAATGCTTCGGCTGGGCTCAACGAGGAGCATGAACATCTTTTGGCAGGTTCGCGCAGCGTTAACATGGGAGTGGGAGACAACGATGCCGAGTCACATCCCTTAGATGTGTTTTATAGTAGGAAGATCAAGATCGCGACATTCCATGTATTACCTTCTTTGCGGAGTCAATGGCAGGACTATGGAAACACATCTGGCTCAGCACTCCAGACTGTAGGCTTCTCAGCCGAGTTCGCCAGGGTCGCGGCCAGTAGAAGATTGGGTGCTGCTGGGCAGAGGTTGCAACAGCAAGTTGGCTCTTTGGGAACATGAGTGAAGTGCTAGGAACATGATGGCTGGCAATACTTGTACATTATATGATACCCAAATTCAATAAATTTTTGCAACGATTATCTTGATATACCGCTCTCGATTGCGACGACTGTTGGTTTTGAATGGATAGAAAGCGTACACATCACATCTTACAGTAAACTGTGACCATAATCTCAAGATGGATTTACATTCGCTGTATTTAGACTAGTGGTATCATTTACGTTATCTTCCTCCCAACATTTCCAACACCACTCCCCTTTACACTAACAATGATATCTCCCGATCCGTCCTCATCATCCACATCTCTCAGACCCCACGAGCTTCCACCGAATTGCTTTAGATCTCTCCCCAGAGTAATTACCTCCTCCGTAGCAACCACACTCCTCCCCAGCCGCAATCTGCCCACGTCTTCTGATCCCATAGCCATAAGCGTCAACACCGTTAACACCCCTGCCTTTGTAACACATCCTCCTCTCTGAATGATCTCCAGTAGCTGCAGAGCAGCTCTGGTCCCAATTTCTTCGGGTGTCATACCTCCCTCACTTGGCACGACTTCATCGGCAGAGTATATCACACCAGCACTACTCGTCTCCGCGACTAGACTTAACCCAAAACCAATACCTGTCCTCTTCTTGCCACCTTCTTTGTTGTCTACCAGCGGTGCCTGGTCATATTGTGATGCGATCAACACATCTGATACTAAGGGATTGAGAATTCCTCTCGCCGCATGTATCATACGTGCATTATTACTTGCACTAACGCCGGTACTGTATGCCACACCTCGTATCCTCCTCACGCGACCAGGACTTCTGTTCATATGTAATGTTTTCGGCAACCTTACTTGGCTTCCAAAACGCAATTCCACGACTCCACCACCACCTTGTCCTCCTGCGCCCGCACAACTCCTCTGCAATACCCTCAGCTCCAATTTTGCTGGGTTGATACCAAACTGTTCGTAAAGTGGTAAGATGGCAGTTCGTACAGAATCAACTGCCATATCTCCAGTTTCCGTCGCACTTGTGATTACACCCGGCCCTTCGAATCTGACATTCACCGCTCCCTTCGCAAATCCTGCAAGCATACATATCGGTATGATGAACCAAGAGACACCTCTCCTACATGTTTCTGGCAGAATGCAGCGCACTCCATCGCCTTCGCCTCGGCCGACAGTGCCTGTTATAAGACCAGGTGAATATGATAATGTGGTACCCGTATATGAGATTTGAATATTAGACCCATTGGTAATTGAGTCTAGTAGGCGAAGGAAGGAGATTTCGTGAGGTGCGAGACCGACTGAGGACGTCGATGTTGATCGGATTTGCGAGATGTGGAGGGGACGACCTGTTAATGTGGAGAGAACGAGGCGATGAGGAAGAGATTGGTGAGTAGTAAATCTTAGAAATTGGGGAGCCGGTCCAGACGCCATGGTATGCAACAAAGCTGCTAGGTATTTGGGGATGTGATGCAAGAGTGAGTAAAGTTGTCGCAAGACAGTGGTTGAAGCAGAAAAAGTCCGAAATTCGAAGATACTGCCATTTTCGCCGCCTTACATTAATGCTTGGCGAAATGGATCTAAGCATAGACGTACGTAGCACAACGTCGATGTCAAACAAAAATCGTGAGAACACTTCGATTGCAATCTACATGTGTCGTCTTAAGGACCACAAGCCAGCAGTTCCTATGTATCATGAAACCATCCGCGCAGACCTGCAAAACTCTTTGCTATTCCCAGTTGTCACAAACCCACCACCCTCCATCATAACAACGAGCGCTTTTCAGGCCCAACACTGTATAAAGCGCGCAATGTCGAAATCTTTCCAAAAGAGGCTGCTATTGGAACCCCTGTAGTAATACACACATCTCGTTTCGACCGATAATATCATAACATAGTTGCGCCCTAATTATCAGCGCGCCCACAAGCAACTCGTGGCGAGCTTGCTATACGGTCGTTATGCGATGGAATGCAAGATCTTTCATTGCTCGCGCACACTTTCAACTCCGCAAACGAAAAGCAGAATATAAGCTGAGCTGCCTACAATCTCTGTCAAGCAGCAGTCTCGGCAGTCTTCGATGCGGTCGACGGTGCCTAAGAACGTATCAGTCACCTCCTAATCACATTTTACTACCATACATACCTCAGTCTCTTCGTTCACATCCTTGGGTTGCTCCGTTGCAGTATCTGGCCCCTTGGTTTCCGCGGCAGTTGCCTCCGTCTTCGCGGCAAAGTCTTCCTTAACATCATTCTTTGCAGCCTCAGATTTCGTCTCGTCACCATTGGTGACAGCCGACGTTACAGTGGACTTCTCCTCTTCGCCGATTTTATGCTCAGATGTGCCATTTGTTACTGCAGTAGGTGTTGCTTGATCACTGGCCAACAATTTATTCCACTTGTCAAGAAGAGTTTGTGACCTGCTCTTGAACTTGTACTCTCCCTCCTTCGGAATTGACGAAAGCTTGATAATGGCCTTGAGTACCTTGTTGATCTTGGTGAGACGAATAATGCTGACTTCCAAGTCTGCGTAGCCCTCTAATTTGCTGATGAATTCGGACATGCCCTTCATGTCTTCCTCTTTAGGAGGGACGTCCTTGGTCAATAAGCCTTTCTGAAGCTTATGCCTGAGAAATAGAATTTCTTTCTACAAAAGGTTAGCATGCTTTAGGCATCACTAATTGCCTGACTTGCCTCTTTCTTCGCTCGTCGCTCCTCAGCTGTCATTTCGGGTTCTTTTGGTGCAGAATCGGCTGCAGGTGTTTTGGGCGTTGTCTTCTCTTTCTTCTGTTTTGGCTTGCTTGATTTAGCTGCTGGTGTCTCCTTTTTGGCTTTTGGCGTGGAAGTGCCGTTCGGAGTGCCTGGAGCCTTAAACTTGAGCGCAAGCTTGACTTTTTTCGTATCATTGGGAGGAGCCTTTATACCATGTCAATAAAATCTGATTAAGACCTCCTATAAGAAGGCTCACATTGCTATCGTCTTCTGCTTTACGCTTCTTCGACCCACTGGAAGCTCCCTCACTGTCTCCATCCACGTCAGCCATATCGACATCGTTGTCATCGTCGTCGTTGGCAGCCTTCTTCGATTTAGCGACCTTCTCCTTAGGCTTCGACTCCTTCGCAGCCTTTGCCTGTCTTGCCTCTTCGGCCTTTGCTTCCTTCGCCTCAGCAGCTTCCTGCTTTGCAAGCATGTCTGCCTCCTTGTGCTCCATAAAAGTCTTTAAAACATCTTTGTAGTAATCGAGATCATGTCGCTCTGAAGCCAATTGATGAGCGGCCTGGAGATCTTTGCGTGTCGATGATTTAACTGTGCCAACGGTGTCAAAGTCTAGATCGTGCAAGTCGGTATTCTTGATCCAGCCGCTAATCGCGTCCTGTTAGCAACAATGCGTATGAGGTCACTGACTAACTCACAACTCATTTGTATACAAGTACATGATAGCAAAAGAGCGATCCTTTACACGAGGTCCGCCATCTGCATTTTCATCACGATACGTGCCATCCTCACGGGCAGCGCTGACTGGTCGAGTTTTGATGAGCTCACTAGGCAGCATCTCCTCGTCGCAGATGATGACAGGCCATGGGGGGAATCCCTTCAATCGCGCAAAGAAGTGATCTCCAGGTTTCGCATCAGTATGTGTGAGATTGGCTTTGGATTGCTTTTTGTTCAATTTCTTCTTGTGCTCAGGCACACCACCTGATTTTCTTCGCGATAGTGTCTTGCCCTTCGAGTCTGCACCTGCAGGTTCCATGTCACCATTGGTAGCTCCATCCTCGGTTGTTTCTTGTTGCGCAGTCGTGCTGGGCTCTGCTGATTCGGTAATATCCTCTTTGTGCTGGGTGGAAGTTCTCTCGTCCGCGGCGGTGTTTTCATCGACTTTCTCAGGCTCTGTGCCTATATACGAAACAAACCAGATCAGTATACGCGTAATGATGAACATTGCCCTATGACATGGTCATACCTGCATCTTGCGCGTCCGTCATCTCCACTTCTTTTGACGCCACATTGTCCGACAAAGCAGGCTGCGCAGTCTCTGGAGCTGTAGCTTGACCAACCGGGGCGTCGCTACTTGCGGCATCACCTTTGGGTAAGGCAGGAGCATCAGCTGGCTTCGTATCGTCTGCCATTTTGCGCGACCGTGATGTTGAGACCTGGTACAAAGAAGGAAATATGATCCGACACAAACAAATTATCCGCGTTACGTTCTTGTTGATGAGGAAATAATCTTCAATCGACGCGTTGTTGCGTTGGTGTCGTGTTGATGCGTTGTGTTGAGAAGGACGTGAGGAGGAATTTTGGGCAAGATGTGACGAGTTTAAGCTCGTAGAAGTTCAACTAATGGCTCGAACTCTGATCACGTGCCGACGAGCTTTCAACGGCACAACAAAGCCGCCTCGCGAAAGTAGTCGCGTCGACTATTGAAACACGCGATAGCTTAACGATAGCCCAGAAGAAGTATCTATCCCCTGACCGTATCGGAGGAGTCAATGAAGTAGCTGTCGCGCGTTAAATTATGTTGCGTGGGAAACAAAAGAGGTTGGATGTAGTAAGAATGACCACTGATTAGCGGGAAGTGGAAGAAGCCAGGGTGAAATAAGTCTTGCCCTCGATCGAACTAACGATGAGGATTTAAGCTGTAGTAAGCTTGAGAAACAAACAGAAGTAAAGGACGCTCATCAAACTCGCCTTCCCAAATGCCAAATATTTCACCTTTGAGCCGTGCGGAGAGCACTTCCGCGATTGAACACTTCAATTTTGACTTCTTTCGCGTATTCGTTGGATACTATACAACACTTTTGCAAGTTAACTTGTCTTTACACATTTCAAGAGCATCTTAGCTTATTCCTCCTCCTCCTCCTCCTCTTCATCATCCTCATCCATGCCTTCCGCCACTTTCACTTTGAAGCTTGGATCTTGGTCAACTCCAACATAACTGTCACTCATCAAGAACAACTTGAGATCATGGTCTCCAGCGGTCGGAACAGTGAACTCAAGTCGCAGATTGAGCGTGCGTCCAATAGTGACACGCTTGATAGCAAGCAATGTCTTCGAGTTTTCGTCACCCACTACTAACCACCAGTTCTCCATCTTCTTGACATGGTAGAAAGGCGCGTGAACTGTTGTATCAATGTCTGCGCGCTCATCATCCTCATCAACATCTCGCACGATCTTGACCTTGAGATACGCTGGCGCTCCAGCAGTAATGTCGTCCGGATCCTCCACTTGGAAATCGAGCTCGATTGCTGGGTATTTTGTGTTGGTAAAATTGGCGGCTTGCCCCAATTGTGTTGATGTTAAAGCAAGGCGTTTAACCAAAGCAGAATGATCAGGATTCTCGTCTGGGTCCATGGCATCCATGAATTCAAAGATGTCCTTAATTCTGTCTTCTGTTAGCAGTCATTCACATTCTAAGAAACTTTCTACTAACCCGAAGTCGTTGGCAGCCTTGATAGCTTCTGGGCCGAAATGAGGAATCTGCTTGAGAGGACTGTCACGATCCCACATTGCCTGCACAACCATTTGTGACATCTCCATTGCGTTCATGGCATTCAAGTGCCCGTCAGAAGACAAAACATCCACGGTAGCGCTCAACAGACCCACAACTTTGGTGACGATCATCTCCTGATCTTTAGCCAAATCGATTGGGAGTTGCAACCGCGAAAAGTGCGCTTGCAACAAGACGAACGCCTTAAAGTGGGGTGAATCAAACGCCGGTTGTGCCATCTTTACAGGACAACGATCGTAGATTCTGCGTAGTAAGCTGTCCTCGTGTCTTCGGATCTGGATTGACTCAAACTCTGTAGCCGAAGTTACTATCTCGAGTATACCTTTGAGCTTCGTGCGCGCACTAAGTGACAACAAAAAGGTTTGCATAGTGATGTAGGAGATATTGTAGTATGCTGCAATCATGGCGGCATTCAATGGAGTAACGGAGTCATCCTCCTCATCGAGGTCGATGATCTTAAATTCCGAGAGATCCTTCAATGTAGTCTCGACGAGTTCGGAGAGATGAGCGCTCAAGCCTTCATGAGATGTGTCGGACAAGCTGTAGTAACTTGGATTGGCCAACAATCGCCTGTAGAAGTATGTAAAGGTAGTCCAGTTAATTGCATCGTCTGCAGACTCAATCATCTTCGTGCTGATTTCGGACACAAAAGCATCATGGAGATATACTTGAAGATGACTTTCGATGGGCAAAGCTTCGTTGAGGAACTTCTTGTAGTACTCCCGCTTCACGGCTGGGACCATCAAAACACCTCGTCCGAGCTTATCTTCCCGTGGTCTTGTGGCTTTACCGAACATCTGCAGGACCTCGCTGAGTGGGTAGTCGACATATCGATGTTCTCTACCCTCGTAGTACTGCGTTCCCATGACAATCACAAGATGAGCCGTGCAGTCGAGTTCCCAGCACACATCGCGGGAAGCGACCATGACTTGGATCGCTCCATTATTGTACAGATGTCTCACAATCTTCTTGTCGCCTGCACTTAGTGCCTCATGATAATAACCAATGCCATGAGAGATCGCTTCGGCTAGTGCTTCTTCTTGCACACGTTCGAGTAAAGGCTTCATCTGCTCCACATCGGCGTGGAGAAAACGATCCTCGTCGTCACTTGCTACACATGCTAGGAGCAGATCGCGAGTCGTTGCTCGTGCTTGTTTTCTGCTAGCAACAAACACAATAGCAGGCTTGTCAGAAGACATTTGCGTGATCGCCACATACGTAGGCTTCGCCATCGCAAGCATCAGAGAGGGGAAATGTGGTATCGTAAAGGATTGGATGTGGAGTTCCAGCGGAACGGAACGCACATGCGGGCTGAAATTGTAGATGTTGTGCTTTTTCGCATCAATCCACTCCCCAATATCTCGAGCATTGGCTAGTGAAACACTCAAGCCGACTATGCGCAATGGCAACTGGGTTTGCGAACGGATATAATGCATCCTAGAGACAATAATCTCATAAACGAAACCATTATGTCCTCCTAGCATATGCAATTCGTCCGCAATGAATAACTCAATGGTTTGGATATTCTTCCTCCGCTGCCACTGTCTTGACAGGACGTCCCATTGCGATGGCGTAGCAAGAATCAAGTCTCCTCGGTCGAGAAGTTTAAGGTCGGCTGTGGTTTCCCCCGTGAGCTTGACTATCTGCTTACCTCCACGCAGTTGCGCAAATCGACTTTGCCAATCCTGCAAGCGGCTATCAACCAACTCCTGAAACGGTGCGATATAGACTGCGCGGCCGGCTTCTTGCTTCGACCAATGACGCAGAAGAGCAAACTCAGCACAGACAGTCTTGCCACTACCAGTTGCAGCGCCCACAAAAACATTGTCATCTGAAGCAAACAAGGAGTTGAATGTTTGTGTTTGAATCTTGTTGAATCGCTCGAAACCAGAATAGAGTGATCTGAAGTCATCCGTCTTCAATGCCGCCACTGGTAAGGGCTGGAGATCTAACAAGGGTGTATGAGGAGGGAACTTCTCAGGAAGAATAAGCTTCTGGAAAGAAACCGCAAGCTTTGTCTCTGCGTGCATCCATCTATCGGAAGTGACCGTGACAAAGTAGTTTGGAGGCATTGGCTCAGTGATCGGTACAGTGAATTCAACAATATGTTCATTCGCTTCCGATTGTGCAAAGTCCTTCCGCAGAATGAATTGATCGTGGAAGAGGATGTCTTCACCGTCACAATCTTCGGCTATGATCCAGAAGCTTTCTGCAGTCCCGTGTACTTCATCATCCCATTCAAAATTAGGAGTTATTGTAAGCTCAACTCGTAGCATCGACCTCGTCATCGGCTGGACTTGTGCTTGCACCTCAACCCTGGGAAACTTGGCAACAAGACCACATACAATCTTGCCGGCCTTGGGCATGCCCAGAAGTTCGCCCATTCGAGGAGGGTCAAGGTCGAAGTAGCTAGACCAAGGGACATCAATTCGTTCTGCCTTCTGAATGATATCGCGTGAGCAGCCTGGGAATTGACGCAGGGGCGACATGGTTGGCCACATTCTTTTTTCAGCCATCTTGCAAAGTTCAAGAGCAGTCTTCGCCACAGAAGACCAACCTTTCTTCAGTGTGATCTCAAATATGGCTCTCAAGATACGACCGGCAGACTGCGTAACATAGACAAGATCTGCCATTAATGCCAAGCCTTCGAGCTTCAGCCTCGAAATGTAAGCTTGTAGTAGAACGTTGATCTTCGCATGAGGC
>Ga0247809_1000523_pt1 | contig 17755 bp, 18 predicted proteins | sample UWRJL104311B1_FD_180951 | JGI IMG/M metagenome (GOLD analysis project Ga0247809, IMG submission 180951) | Plant litter microbial communities from Arlington Agricultural Research Station in Wisconsin, United States - UWRJ-L104-311B-1 | ecosystem: Environmental > Terrestrial > Plant litter >...
TTATTACAACATTTCAATAATCAGTCAATTGAACAATTGAACAATCAAACAATTCAAATCTGTGTAATCATTTCATCAGTGTAATCATTTTTCAAAACAATTTATATACCTTTGAATGGAGTTTAAAAACTATGTCTGAACAAAAAACAAATGAGCTGGTTCGTAAGATTTTTGAAGCTTATTTAGAGAACAAAAATCTACGTAAAACACCGGAACGTTTCGCTATATTGGAAGAAATTTATTCCCGAAACGATCATTTCGATGTCGAAACCCTCTACATCCACATGAAAAACCAGAAATATCGTGTAAGTCGTGCTACGGTTTACAATACCTTGGAGCTTCTGGTTTCCTGCGATTTGGTTACTAAACATCAGTTTGGTAAGAACATGGCGCAATTCGAAAAATCTTACGGTTATCGCCAGCATGATCATGTTATTTGTATCGAGTGTGGTAAGGTGGTGGAGTTTTGCGATCCCAGGATTCATCAAATTCAGACTATGGTTGGTGATTTATTAAAATTCGATGTAAAACACCACTCACTAAATCTTTACGGTTTTTGTTCCGATTGTAGCATGGCCAGAAAAGTAAATGAGAATGCTGCGTCTGCGGCAAAAACTAAATTAAATTAATCCAAAAAAATAAAACCAGCTTAATTTTTAAATAATGACGCAAGTAGATGTACTTCTCGGCCTGCAATGGGGCGATGAAGGAAAGGGAAAAATCGTTGACGTTCTTAGTCCCAAATACGACCTTATTGCCCGTTTCCAGGGCGGTCCGAATGCAGGGCATACATTGGAATTCGATGGCAAAAAATTTGTTTTAAACACCATTCCTTCCGGAATTTTTAACGAAAAAACCATGAACCTTATAGGTAATGGTGTTGTTATAGACCCGATTATTTTAAAAAGAGAGTTAGATAATTTAAGAAAAGCAGGCCATGATCCCGTAGCCGAAGGTAAATTAGTAATTGCCCGTAAAGCACACTTAATTTTACCAACCCACCAATTGCTTGATGCTGCAAACGAAGCAAGAATGGGCAAAAATAAAATTGGTTCCACTTTAAAAGGAATCGGCCCTACGTATATGGATAAAACCGGACGTAATGGTTTGCGCGTTGGCGACACAACCTTGCCGGATTTTAAAGAACGCTATCAAAAACTTGTTGAAAAACATACAGAGATACTTTCTCATTACGAAGGTTTTGAATATGACTTAAAAGAAAAAGAAGCGTCTTTCTTCGAGGCCGTAGAATTTCTGAAATCCATTCCACACGTAGATAGCGAACATTTTGTGAATGGCTATTTGAAAGAGGGAAAAGCTGTTTTAGCTGAAGGCGCACAAGGAACTTTACTTGATGTCGACTTTGGCTCATACCCTTTCGTAACATCCAGCAACACAACAACTGCGGGAGCTTGCACAGGTCTGGGTATCGCCCCTAATAAGGTTGGCGCTGTTTACGGCATCTTCAAAGCTTATTGTACACGTGTTGGTGGAGGTCCGTTTCCTACCGAATTAGATAATGAAGTTGGTGAAAATTTGCGTGCTTTAGGTCATGAATTTGGTGCAACTACAGGTCGTGCCCGCCGTTGTGGCTGGATCGATTTACCTGCGTTAAAATATGCAATCATGTTAAATGGTGTTACCGATTTAATTATGATGAAAGCCGATGTTTTAGATACTTTCGATACCATTTACGCTTGTACACATTACGAATATAATGGCGAAACAATCGACTACATGCCTTACGACATTATTTCAATCGAACCAAAACCAGTACTGAAAGCAATTGATGGCTGGGCTACAGATGTAACTAAAATTACATCTGTCGATGAAATTCCGGCTAAATTAAGTGATTACATTGCCTACTTAGAGAGAGAACTGCAAGTTCCAATCAAATTCCTTTCGGTTGGGCCAGATAGAGCACAAACTTTAGAATTACGTTAATATCTCCGTCATCTCGACCGCAATGGAGAAATCTTTGTCGCTGACGGAATAACTAAAAAATATGAAAAGCAATCCATTTGGGTTGCTTTTTTTGTATGCGGTGAATAATAAATCTACCTTTGTCTCCTCTTGGAAAATCAATTAAATTCAATCGGTTTCAGGCAGAAAGCTTTGCATTATGCGAACCATTTCGATGTATGCTGCTTTTTAGATGCTAACAATTACAACGACGATTATGCTGAATATGATTTTATTCTGGCTTTCGGACGTAAAGAGGAATTGAAATCGTCAGAAGGGAATGCATTTGAATCGCTGAAAATTTTTTATGAAGACCATAAAGAATGGCTATTCGGTTTTTTTAGTTACGATTTAAAAAATGAAATAGAAATTCTAAATTCTGAGCATCCGGATTATTCAAACTTTCCTGATTCGTACTTCTTTGTACCTGAACATTTAATTACAAGCAAAAAAAATAAAGTTGAAGTGATCCTCGGTGACAAATCTATCCTACGGCAAATTAACGACTTTAATGTTTTTAAAGAGAATAATTCGAACAATTTAACAATCCAATCCAGAATTTCAAGAAAAGAATATATTAAAAAAGTAAATATCTTGAAAGACCATATCATTCGGGGGGATATTTATGAAGTGAATTTTTGCCAGGAATTCTTTGCTGAAAACGCGGAGATAAATCCTATCCAAACTTTTGAATTATTAAATCAGGTTTCTCCTACCCCATTTGCAGGTTATTTCAAAGTTTATAACCAATATATTTTATCGGCAACGCCCGAACGTTTTATGTGTAAACGTGATTCGAAACTTATCTCTCAACCTATAAAGGGAACCGCAAGAAGAAGTTTTGATGCTAAAGAAGATGAGCAAATCAAAATTCGATTAAAAAATGATGCAAAAGAACAAGCAGAAAATGTAATGATCGTCGATTTGGTACGACATGACCTGACAAAGTCTGCCGTAAAAGGATCGGTTAAAGTGGAAGAGCTATTTGGAATCTATTCTTTCCCTCAGGTTCATCAAATGATTTCTACAATTAGCTGCAAATTAGATCCGAATATTCATTTTATCGATGCAATAAAAAATGCCTTTCCGATGGGATCCATGACCGGTGCACCGAAAGTTAAAGCCATGGAATTGATTGAGCAATACGAAGAAACCAAAAGAGGTGTCTATTCAGGATCTTTTGGCTATATAAGTCCGATGGGAGATTTCGACTTCAATGTAATCATTAGAAGTATTTTGTATAATCAGGAAAAAAAATATTTGTCCTTTCAGGTTGGAGGTGCAATTACTTTTCAAAGCGATGCTGAAGCAGAATACAATGAATGTTTACTTAAAGCGAGTGCTATACTAAAGGTTTTAGGGAATAATTTCGTTCACTAGTTATTGGTTTATCAGTGATTAGTCATTGGTAAACCACATAAAAAGAACATTTTTTAATCTTGGAATCTATTCTCAAATAAAAATGGCGGAAGGTTTTGCATGATGCAAAACCTTCCGCCACTATACCTTTCGACTTTCAACCTTATTTCTTATAATATTGTTGTGCTTCAGGCAAATATTTTTGAATCTGCGCAATACGCGTTGCGTCACTTGGGTGCGTACTTAAAAATTCTGGTGGTTTTTGGCCGCTTTGAGAAGCAGATGCCATTCTATTCCAAAAACTTGTCGCGCTTTGTGGGTTATAACCTGCCATTGCCATAAAAATTAATCCCAGTCTATCAGCTTCCAATTCTTGATTGCGGCTAAATTTAAGCATCGCAACTTGCCCGCCAATTCCGTAACCCGCATTGAAGATGGATTGTGCCTGTGGATTCTTAGACAGAGCCACACCTGCAGCAGCGCCTAGACCTTGTGCAGCCAATTGTTGCGACATACGTTCTGCAGAGTGACCAGCGATTGCATGCGCAATTTCATGTCCCATAACAGTTGCCAAACCAGCATCATCTTGTGTTACTGGCAGAATACCTGTATATACTACTATTTTTCCTCCCGGCATGCACCAGGCGTTTTTTTCATTATTTTGTACAACGTTAACTTCCCATTTGTAATCCTTAATGAGGTTACCATAGTTATTGCTGTTCATATAACTTTGAACAGCTGTTATTAATCTGCTGCCAATTGTTTTTACTTTGAGTGCTTGAGCGCTTGATGCAGGCAAAACTGTAGCCTTATTTTCATTTAAGAATTCACCGTAAGCCTGAAAAGCCATTGGTAAAACCTGATCGTTACTGACCAAATCTAGCCTGCTACGTCCAGTTAATGGAACAGTAGAACATGAGTTAAATAATAAAATACCAGCAATACCTGCCGCTAAAATTAATTTTTTCATAAAATTTTTTGTTAATGATTTTAATCCCCTTATCAGCAATCCTCCTTATAACAGAAATAGTACCAATAAGTTTTAAACGACGTTTTGTTAAATTAGCTTGCTTTTTTCTTAAAGAGGTAAACCTTGGATTCTTTGCCTTTAAGCAATCGCTCAAGATTTTTCTGGTGAGTCACTAAAATCAAAATACAGACAACCATTCCATACAATACTTCGGATTTTATAGACACCTGAAAAAGAAATACAATACTTAATGGAAAAGTAAATCCTGCACATATCGAACTCAGGGATACATAACTGGTTACGAGTAATACCACCACAAAAACCAGAACGCAAAGCATAGACGCCTCGAAGTGAACTGCTAAAATCATTCCAAAAAGGGTTGCTACGCCTTTACCTCCTCTAAACCCGGCAAAAATCGGGAATAAATGTCCTAGAACTGCTGTAACACCTAAGGCAAGTTGATAGTTAACAAATTGTGCGGAATTTTGGGGTCCAGTTACGGACATGCCAATGAGGTAGGCCAGATTGGTTGCAGTATAGCCCTTAGCGATATCAATAATCATTACTGCTATACCAGCCTTTTTACCCAAAACACGGAAAGTATTTGTAGCACCGGCATTACCGCTGCCATACTCTCTAACATCTACACCGTAAAAAGCCTGTCCGAGCCATACTGCTGTTGGTATTGAACCAAAGAGGTAAGCAAATAATAGGGCTGTGAGAGAATAAACCGTAACCATAGCCTACAATGATACAAAAAATAAGCTTTTCTTTATATAAGAATTCACAGTTTAAAATGCTTTTAAACTCATATCAAGGCTTTTCACCGAATGCGTAAGTGCACCCATCGAAACATAATCTACGCCGCAAGCTGCATATTGTACAACGTTGTCTTCTGTTATCCCTCCGGATGCTTCAGTAATAAAACGCCCGTTGATTAAATGAACTGCGGTCCTCAAATCCGCAAAACTAAAATTATCAAGCATTATTCTATCAGCACCACCTGCTTCGATTACTTGATTTAACTCATTTAGATTTCTTACTTCAATTTCAATTTGGAGCAATTTATCACAATCGCTGAGGTACCTTTTTGCAGCCTTCAATGCATTGCTTATGCCACCGGCATAGTCCACATGGTTATCTTTTATGAGAATCATATCGTATAAACCAATTCTATGGTTTACGCCGCCTCCTATTCTCACCGCCCATTTCTCTAAGTAACGCAGACCGGGTGTCGTTTTACGGGTATCTAATAATTTTGTTTTGGTATTTTTTAGTGAACTAACAATCCGGTGCGTTTTTGTTGCGATACCGCTCATGCGCTGCATACAATTTAAAACCAAACGTTCTGCAATTAGTATAGAATGTGAACTTCCCGAAACGGTTAAGGCTATAGCACCAACCTTCACTTCAGCCCCATCGCCAATCAGAACATCTACCGCTAATAATGGATCAACTTCATTAAAAATCTGTAAAGCCAGCTCAACGCCCGCTAAAATGCCATCTTCTTTAATCAGTAATTTTGCATTGCCTTTTGCTCCTGCAGGAATGGTTGCAAGTGAAGTGTGATCGCCATCGCCAACATCTTCAGCGATTGCATTTTTTATAAATTGAGATATAAGTTGCTTATCCAAAATTTGATAATTAAGTCTCAAAAGTAACAATTATTTATAATAAGGCGATTCTAAAGCGATTTTAGAAACTTAGATTATCGGTATTAATCTTTAGATGGCTCTATCCTCAATTCAGTAATTAAGAAAGCCGTATTAAACTTTTTCATGGTAATTGAAACCCTGAAAGTTTCTTTGGAAGTGCTTACCAGAATTACACCAAATCTATAATTCTGACTATTATTAATTCTGTGAAAAATACTTGTTTTAACAGGAGCATGTTTGTTAAAAAAATCTTTTAATATTTGCTCTCCCTGTGCTTTAGAGTATACATCTTCTTCGTCAATTATAATCAGTTCGATGGTTGGTGCAAAATTTTTAGCGATTTCCTTTGAATTCCCCGCTTTAAAATAAGATGATAAATCGTCAATAATATCAGCCTGAAAGCTCATAGAGCGATATATTGGTGAAATGGCTATAATAAGTAAGAATAAGCTTCGGATCATTTCTGAATTATATAATCGTCCGTATAGCTAAAATTATGCCATTAGCTTATCAAAAAAAGGATTTCTTAATTTGTATAAGCCCCAATAAACTTATATTTGCTTTGCAAAATGTCTTTAACAAACATACCTGCTTTGAAAATGTTTTAAAGATGTTGAAATTTTTGTTGGTGATAAATGCGCACCTGATAGCCATTGATTAAATAAATTATAATTTAAATGAAAAATAAAAAACTTGCGCTAATCATTCTTGATGGTTGGGGCTATGGAAAACACGATAATTCTGATGCAGCATATGCTGCCAACACACCTTTCTTTGATTCTTTACTCGAAAAATATCCAAATTCAAAATTAGAGGCTTCGGGAGAAGCCGTTGGGCTGCCGGCAGGGCAAATGGGTAATTCAGAAGTCGGGCACATGAATCTAGGTGCAGGACGTGTGGTTTATCAGGAGCTAGGAAGAATAAATAAATCCATTCAGGACAGAGAATTACACCATGACCCGGTTTTGGTCAGTGCTTTTAATTATGCAAAAACAAATAATAAGGCAGTTCATTTTATCGGATTGGTATCCAACGGAGGAGTGCATGCACACATCGAACATCTAAAAGCACTTTGTGATGCTGCAAATGAAGCTAACGTCCCTAACACATTCATTCATGCTTTTTTAGATGGACGCGATACTGATCCAAATTCGGGCCTGGGATTTATCTCTGATTTACAAAATCACCTGCAAGGCACTAATACAAAATTAGCGTCGATGATTGGCCGTTATTATGCAATGGATAGAGATAACCGTTGGGAACGTGTTAAACAGGCCTACGATGTTATGGTTAACGCAGTGGGTGAAAAAACACAGGATGCTCTGGCTGCTATTGAAAAATCTTACGCTGATGGTGTTACTGACGAATTTATCAAACCGGTTGTTTTGATTCAAAATAATGGTGAACCTGTAGCAACAATTCAAAATGACGACGTTGTAATTTGTTTCAATTTCCGTACAGATAGAGGCCGTGAGATTACAACTGCGTTAACTCAAAAAGATTTTCCTGAACAGCAAATGCATAAATTGCCTCTGTACTACGTTACCATGACAACTTATGATGAAAGTTTTGAAGGTGTAAATGTGATTTTCACAAAAGATGATTTATCGCAAACTCTTGGGGAAGTTTTAGCAGGAAGCGGTAAAAATCAAATCAGAATTGCTGAAACTGAAAAATATCCTCATGTAACTTTCTTCTTTTCAGGTGGACGTGAAACCGAATTTGCCAATGAAAAACGAATCTTAATTCCTTCGCCGAAAGTTGCTACATATGATTTACAACCCAAAATGAGCGCCGCAGGAATAACTGAGGCTATTACAAAGGAAATGGAAACTGGTTGGGCAGATTTTATTTGCTTAAACTTTGCCAACCCGGACATGGTTGGACATACAGGCGTTTTCTCCGCAGTAATAAAAGCGGTAGAGACTGCCGATAACTGTGCAGAAATGGTGGTGAATAAAGGGCTTGAAAACGGATATTCATTTATCCTGCTTGCCGACCATGGAAATTCAGAATTTATGGTTAATGGTGATGGCTCTCCAAATACTGCTCACACAACCAACTTAGTTCCCTGCATTTTAATTGATGATCAATACAAAAACATTGCAGATGGAAAACTTGGTGATATTGCCCCAACAGTTCTGAAAATTCTGGGTGTAGAAATCCCTGAAGAAATGACGGGAAATATTTTGGTGTAATGAACAAAAAATTAATTCTTTTGGCATTCGCTTTAGGTTGTTTTGGCTGCAATCAGCGGGAAGAATCTAAAGCAAATACTGATTTGCTATACTTTGATATCAATAGCTATTTTAAACGGGAAGCCACCAGGCTAAAGAAAATAAATCCTGAAATTGTTAAGGAAGTATCAGTTAATGGCACAGCTGAACAGCGAAAGTTACGTATTACCGATTGGGAAAAGGAATTTGCTATTTTTTCAAATGCTGATATTAATAAAGCTTCGTGGAAAGGCAGTTTTAAAATTGAAAAAGCAGAATACACAGAAAGCTATACTTCAAATAACAAACGGATTCCTGTTAAAAAAGTTCGGGTCAATAAAGACCATTCGAAAGTTAAAAAACTGGAGATAATTATAACAAATAAGAACATTTTATACAGTTCAGGAGATACTTTGATTTATTATCCCGACAGTTTATATCAAATTAAAAAGCATCAGAAAATTAAATTGCTGAAAGCAAAAACCTACACAGTTACAGGTAGGTTCAAATAACAAAAGGCCTGAAAATATTTTCAGGCCTTACTATTTATCGGCGTTTTTTCTTAACGGTTGTTTTGGGGACAGGTTGAATTCATTTCAGACTCGTTATCTGCGCTTTATTGTAGGTGATCCAGTCCATTATGTCTTTTCTTAAGGGTTGAAGGGTTAGTATTTTCTGAAAATCTGCTATTGAATTGTTAAATAATGCTATACATGCTGTTTTATCCGAAGCTTTCTTTGCTTTGTACGACTTGAAAATGGCGTAATCTTTATAAGCTAAACCCCTGTTCTGAAACATTTGAGTATCCTCATCACCACTAAGTTCACTTGCTTTTGTGAAATCTTTAATAGCTGCAGTATAAAAATTTTCGCGCATGGTATTTAAAGATTCTTTCGGATCATTTGCAATGTTTAACCGAGCCTTTCCTCTGTAATAATAGGCCGAGATTTCACCTGGTTTTAAAACGATTAAACGACTATAGGTTCCTATACATTTTTCAAATTCTCCGTTTTGAAAATAGGAATAACCTAACATTTGTAAAATTTTTGTGTTATCCGGAGTTTTAGCATCGGCTTTTTCTAATTGAGAGACGGCAGTTTTATAATCTCCTTTAAGCATTGCATCCATAACTTTTTTGTCGTTATTATTCTGTGCAAAACTATTAGCGGAAGAAAAAATGATTAAACCTAAAATGGTTTGTTTAAGATAGTTCATGTACTATTTATAAGTTAACAAATTAAAATTTCATTGAATAAAGAATGAAATATTTACGCAATATAATTCAATTCTAAGAAATAAAATGGTTTATTTTTTTACATTCACCCAATTTAATTTACAACACTTTAACGTGTAAACTCTTAATATATGATATTTGGCGTACGATTTATATTCTACTGCCTTTTTATCATAATACACCATTATTTTGATATAACTTCGGGTTAAAGCATCTTTGGCACAAGAGTTGAAATTAACACATGCATTAAAAAACACACAAATTACCTGCGATAAAACTGCCAGTTTGTCGTTTCATAGCATCATAATGAGTAAACAAGATATATTTGATTTTAATAACGCAATGCCAATTATCAACGAGGATACCGAATTCTTTCCTTTAATGTCCCAACAAGATGAGGACGAAATGAACAACGAAGATACCCCGGAGATTTTAGCAATTCTACCTCTGCGTAATACTGTTTTATTTCCAGGTGTTGTAATTCCTATTACCGTTGGAAGGGATAAATCGATTAAATTAATTAAAGAAGCCTATAAAGGAAACAAGATAATTGGGGTTGTTTCTCAAAAAGACGTATCCATTGAGGACCCTACTTTTGAACAGTTAAATTCTGTAGGAACAGTTGCAAACATTATTAAACTTTTGCAAATGCCTGATGGAAATACGACAGTTATCATACAGGGTAAACAGCGTTTCCGACTTTTGGCGGAAGTACAAAATGAGCCATATATAACAGCATCTATTAAGAAATTCGAAGAGCAGAAAACAAAAGTTGATAAGGAATTCAAAACACTTATTGCCTCGATTCGGGAAATGTCTGCTCAAATTATTCAACTTTCACCTAATATACCAAGTGAGGCAAGTATTGCCTTAAAAAACATCGAAAGTAATTCGTTTTTGATAAATTTCATTTCGTCAAATATGAATGCCGAAATGTCCGATAAGCAAAGAATTCTTGAAATGGATAATTTGCTCGAAAGGGCTCAAAAAGTCATGGAGCTTTTAATGGTTGAATTGCAGATGCTTGAACTGAGGAATCAGATTCAATCTAAGGTTCGTACTGATTTAGATAAGCAACAGCGTGATTATTTTTTAAATCAACAGCTAAAAACCATTCAGGAAGAACTGGGTGGAAATTCTGCAGATTTGGAATTCGATGCATTGCAGGAGAGGGCTAAAAAGAAAAAATGGTCTAAAGAAGTTTATGCACATTTTGATAAGGAACTTGATAAATTAGGTCGCATGAACCCTGCTGCACCAGACTATTCGGTTCAGCTCAATTACCTGGAATTGCTTTTAGATTTACCATGGAGTGAATTTACAAAAGATAATTTCGATCTTAAAAGGGCACAGCGCGTTTTAGATAAGGATCATTTCGGTCTTGAGAAAGTTAAACAACGCATAATTGAATATTTGGCTGTTTTAAAACTCAAAAGAAACATGAAGGCGCCAATTTTGTGCCTTGTTGGCCCTCCCGGAGTAGGTAAAACATCATTAGGAAAATCAATTGCGAAAGCTTTAGGCCGTAAATATGTGCGTATGGCCTTAGGTGGTATTCGCGATGAAGCTGAAATCAGAGGCCACCGCAAAACCTATATCGGCGCTATGCCGGGCCGTATAATTTCATCAATAAAAAAAGCCGGTGCAGATAACCCGGTTTTTGTTCTGGATGAAATCGATAAAGTTGGAACAGACCATCGAGGCGATCCATCCTCAGCATTACTGGAAGTACTTGACCCGGAACAAAATAACGCTTTCTATGATCATTATGTAGAAATGGATTATGATTTATCTAACATCCTGTTTATTGCTACCGCGAATTCTTTAAGCACCATACAGCCTGCATTGTTAGATCGTATGGAAATTATTGAAGTAAATGGTTATACTATTGAAGAAAAAATCGAAATCGCTAAGAAGTTTCTGTTGCCAAAACAAAAAGAAAATCACGGGTTAAAATTGAAAGATATTATTCTGAAACCTGCCCTGATTGAAAAAGTAATTGAAGATTATACAAGGGAAAGTGGCGTACGCGGTTTAGAGAAAAAAATTGGTTCGCTTGTTCGTGGCGTTGCAACAAAAATAGCGATGGAAGAGCCCTACAACATCACTTTAACGCAAGGAGACACCGAACGTATTTTAGGTGCACCTATTTACGATAAAGATTTGTATGAAGGCAATGAAGTTGCTGGTGTAGTTACAGGTTTAGCCTGGACAAGTGTTGGCGGCGATATTCTGTTTATTGAATCCAGTTTGAGTCCTGGTAAAGGAAAATTAACCCTGACCGGTAATCTCGGCGATGTAATGAAAGAATCTGCGGTAATTGCATTGGCTTATTTGCGTGCACATGCTGCAGAATTTGGTATCGATTATACATTATTTGATAATTGGGATGTTCACGTACACGTACCTGCAGGCGCAACACCAAAAGACGGTCCTTCAGCGGGCGTAACCATGTTAACTGCGCTTACTTCTGCATTTACGCAACGTAAAGTAAAACAGCATCTGGCTATGACAGGTGAAATTACACTACGTGGAAAAGTTTTGCCTGTGGGTGGAATTAAAGAAAAAATTCTGGCCGCAAAAAGAGCAAACATCAAAGAAATTATTCTTTGCAAAAGCAACCGAAAAGATATATTAGAAATTAAAGAAAGTTACATTAAAGACTTACAGTTTCATTACGTTACAGAAATGAGTGAAGTAATCGAACTCGCTCTACTTAAAAATAAAGTAAAAAAACCAATTGATTTGAGCATCAAAATTGCTCCTATTGTTAACTAATTTGTAATATTCCGAATTAATTCAATGCTATATCAATAAATTCCATTTACAATAGATAATTTAGTCCTGATGAATTAATCAGGACTTTTTTTATGAAATCTATTTTTACTTTTCTTTTAATGTTATTTGTTGCTGTTATGGCGAAAGCCCAGAACTTTAAAAATGAGTTTGGCTTTAAAACCGAAAATGATGCCTATCTGGCAACATTGAACGACCGTTATTACACAAATGGCTTATTTATCTATTATCGCAGGGCAATAAATTCTGAAAAAACAGGTGAAAATATCGAAAAGAAAACCTACGAAATATCTGCTGGCCAAAAAATGTACACACCTTACTGGGGCCAGGTTGCTAAAAAAGAGGATCAAGACAGACCATTTGCCGGCTATTTATACGCTGGCGCTGCATATACATTATTTTACAAGAAGGAAACTGTATTAAAAACCAATATTGAAATCGGTACTGTTGGTCCAAATTCATTGGCACAAGACGCGCAGAAATTTCTGCACAAAACCGTTGGATTTTATACTCCCGCAGGCTGGGAATATCAAATCAAAAACGAGATCGCTGTTAATTTATCAGGAAATTATAGTAAACTAATACACCGTTCGAGCGATAACGCCGTGGATTTTACCGGACAAGGTTATGCAAATTTAGGAACTACCTTTAGTGGCCTGGGTACTTCCATACTTTTCAGGGCAGGTAAATTAAATCAACTATTTAATAGCGCCTATCACAATGCCGTTATCGGCGATTCAAAAACGAAAAGCCTGAACAATTCGGAGTTTTTCTTTTATGCTAAACCACAATTAAACGTTGTTGCTTATGATGCAACTATTCAGGGAAGCCTTTTCAACAGCGACAGTCCTGTTACTTTTGGTATAAAACCACTTGTGTTTGAACAGCAGTTTGGTGTAAACTACAGTTCAAAAAGGTTTACAGCAGATTTCAATATTATTTTCAAAACTAAAGAAGTCAAAAGTGTTGCCAAACCCCAAAATTATGGGGGACTAAGCTTATATTATAGGTTTGGAAATTAAGTTTAATCTAAATCTGGTTTTTTCCTGCTTTCTTTCTTAAAAGCCTTAACCGTTTTATTTTTTAACCTGCTTTCAATAACAGACTTTGGAGTTTTAGTTGGTTTTCTTTTTTTTTGAACATGCAGTGATTTCTTAATCAGTTCTATCAGCTTTGAGATCGTTTTCTCCTTATTCAACAACTGGCTTCTATCCTCCTGTGAAATGATGTGGATACATCCCTCTGCATCTATCCGTTTTTCCAATCTGGATTTCAATCGTTCTTTTTCCTCGTCAGATAAAAACTCAGCATCATCAACATTAAAAATCAATTCGACTTTACTGGAAACCTTATTTACATTTTGGCCGCCTTTACCACCACTTCTCGACGTTTTGAAATGAACAATCTTTAAAATTTCGGCTCTGTCAGGTATCATTATTCTTAAAAATAATCTCTATAAGTGTCCAAAGATATACATCAAAACAGGATATAATCAGGCAAGCATTTCTTTTTTATAATTTATGTGATTTTGTTTATTCGTTTAGAAATTTTAACTTCAAAAATTCATTCTGATAAGCGCTTATTTATACGTTCATATGACATTAAAATCTTTTGGTCAAAAAGTTGTTTCTTTTCTAAAAACAGCGTTATTTTTACTAATTTGTCTAGTTTTTCTATTTCTTCTGATTTGGACTTTCTGTTATTCATTACATGTATTTTATTTATTTGTTTTAATATTAATTGCTTCAGTAGTTGCCTTTTTCAAAAAGAAAAACAGGAGATTTATAACGATTACATTGTTAATAGGATTAGGTATTTTTATTTTATCTACACCATATAATTTAAAACAATACAACCGCCATGCGGAGGCTTTTCAAGCACAAATAAATGACGGCTACCACTTAAATTTTAAAGAAAAATGTGGAATCTATGGCACACTATTAATTATTACCGTAGGCGATATTATTCCTTTCCCCGAAGCTAGTATTCAAAATTTCTACTTATTATTTCCTAAAAAAAGTAAAACCAGAATATTTTATGATGATGAATATTTAACCGCTCCTGATGTGCAAAGATTACTTAACACAAAAGGTAAACAACAAGTCGCATGGAATAAATGGGGCGAACGCTTTAATAGGAATTTCAGATTTGCAGCGGCATTCGATCCATGTACATTAGAAGTTACAGATGAAGGAAATCAAAAAAAAGCAACATTAGTCACTTATTTTCACTATCGAAAAAATTACACTACACATAATGCAAATCATTACTTATATGGTTTGTTTGCTTTTCGTATTGATGAAGGATTATTTTGGTATTTACAACATGAAGGTTGGTTACATCCATACACCTCAGTATGGATAGCAAAATTCGATAAATAGCACGATTCTGATTTCAAAAAAATTCAGCTTTCTGCTTCTATTTTTTAACTTTGCTACGTGATGAAGAAAAATCTGGTAATAGCGATTGACGGCTATTCATCTTGCGGAAAAAGTACATTGGCAAAAGCATTAGCAAAAAAATTAGGCTTTATTTATGTCGATAGTGGTTCAATGTACCGTGCCGTAACTTTATTTTTTTTAAGAAATAAAATTGACATCACCAATGATGATCAGGTTACTGATGCTTTGCAGCATATTGAATTGAATTTTCATTCCCGTGATTACGAATCGCACATTACGTTAAACGGAGAAGAAGTTTCTGACGAAATACGTTTAATGCCTGTATCTGAAAATGTTAGCGAAGTTTCTGCACATAAAATTGTTCGCCATGAAATGGTAAAACAACAACAGAGAATGGGCAAATCTAAGAACATCGTAATGGATGGCCGCGACATTGGCACAACCGTTTTTCCTGATGCTCCATTAAAATTTTTTATGACGGCGGATCCGAAAATAAGGGCAGAAAGAAGATTTAAGGAACTTGAAAACAAAGGTAATAATAGCGCAACTTTAGAAGAGGTTTTTGAAAATTTAGCACATCGTGATTACGCAGATACAACTCGAAAAGAAAGTCCGTTAGTTAGGGCCGATGATGCCATCATTTTGGATAATACAGATTTAACACAGAATGAGCAGTTAGCCTTCGCAATGGAAAAAGTTGAGCCATTATTAGGAAATTAATACAAATGGTTTATTTTTTCCATATTTTAGCAAAAAGACATTTGCTAACATGAAATTAAAACAAACCGCACTTCTACTTTCTCTTTTTGCAGTACTAACGCTTAATGCCAACGCCCAGAAAGGCTGGATTAATCTTTTTAACGGAAAAGATTTAAAAGATTGGAATGTTAAGATTTCCAAACATGAATACAAAGATAATTACGCCAACACTTTCCGCGTCGAAAATGGATTAATGAAAGTTAGTTATGATGGCTACACGAACTTCGACCAGCAATACGGACACATATTTTACAAAAAACCATTCTCAGCTTATTTACTAAAAGTTACCTATCGCTTTGTTGGCGAACAGGCGAAAGGTGGCGAGGGCTGGGCTTTAAGAAATAGCGGTGCCATGCTTCATTGTCAGGATCCATCAACAATGTTAAAAGATCAGGATTTCCCGATTTCTATTGAAGGGCAGATTTTAGGCGGCGACGGAGCACATGACAGGCATACAAGTAATGTTTGTACGCCAGGTACTCAAATAGATTTTCAAGGAAAATTATTTACCCAACATTGCTTAGATTCTAAATCTAAAACCTACGCCGGCGATCAATGGGTTACGGCTCAATTTTTGGTTCTTGGTGATTCAGTTATCAAGCACATCATCGAAGGGGAAGTAGTATTGGAATATACCAAACCTCAAATTGGTGGAGGCAATGTTTCTAACTACGATCCAAAAGTTAAAATTGATGGCAAACCATTAACTTCGGGCTACATTTCATTACAAAGTGAAAGCCATCCTATTGAATTTAAAACTGTTCAATTGTATAATCTTGAGCCTTTTATGAAAAATAAAGCCAAACTTGATAGCGTATTGAGCAAAATACTTAAAGATTAAATCTGCATTCCTGCCATTTAGTAAGCTTGCATAAGTTAACCTAATCGCTTTTTCTATGCTCAAATACTATTCGTTTAAATTTTTAGCTTTATTTCTATTTATATCGGGCTCAGTAGTTGCTCAAACGGCTTACAAAATTAATGATATTCCCGACCCTAAAAATAGCGGCGGCGGCTGGGTAAGCAATCCTGATGGAATTTTAAGTCCGGATGATGTGGCCAACATCAACAGCACAATTTCAGATTTTGAGAAGACGACTAATGTTCAGGTTGCAGTAGTCATTGTGAAGGATTTCGATCATAATAAAGAAGATTTCGATTTTGCTTATGAGCTTTTTAATACCTGGGGAATTGGGCAGAAGACCAGCAATAACGGTTTACTCTTATTTATTTCAAAAGACAGAAGGAAATATCGCTTTATTACGGGAACCGGAACCGAAGGTGTGCTACCTGATGTTAAGCTCAAACATATTGCTGAACAAAACCTTTTACCTGCATTTAGGCAAAATGATTTTGGCGCAGGAATTATTAAAACGCTCGATGCCATTGGTGTAATTATTTTAAACCCTGGCAATAAATCCGAACTCAATCAATTTTTTACGCAGAGGAATGAAAGTAACAACTTAGAAAAGGTTTGGATACCCGTTTCTGTAATCATTCTAGCTTTCTTCTTTATTTTTAAATTCGTAAATAAACAAGCAAAAAAAACTGTAAACCTAAAAACTAAAGGCAAAACTGACTATGAGAAAACCATCATTGGCGGTTGTGCTGGGGTTTTCATGTTCATTTTTATAAGTATTTTTGCAATGGTATTTTTTAATGGATTTGGGTTATTTGATAAAATCAAATTATCACATACCCCTTTCATTTTATATGGAATTTTAGGCACTGGTTTATTCTTTCGATACCTATTTCATATTTCCATATTGAGAAAAGCACATAATGATGATGAAAACTTCTTTGAAGCAGTAACTTCATTTAATAAAAAGAATTTCTGGCTTATCATTTTTTCTCCCTTCATCCTATTCTCTTTAATTAACTATTTATTTAAAAGAATAAAAAACATAAATCGGTTCACACCTGTTTTAGATAGCAAAAATCAGCAAATGATTCGGTTGGATAGGGACATTAATGTGGAAGGAAAACCATTTTTAAGTGGTGGCCAGAGAGCAGAAGAGGTTGCAAAAACATATGATTACGATATTTGGGAAAGTGCCGATCGTAAAGAACACATCATTAAACAATGGCCCGCTGAAGAATACAATAGCTATACTGAATGCCCAAAATGTGGCTTCAGAACTTATAAATTAAACAAACAAGTTACGGTCACCGCAGCAACATACAGCCATGATGGTCAGGCAAAACTGATAAATGAATGCCGCTGCTGCAAAAAAGTTGAATTTATAAAATCGATTACATTGGCTATGCTGGTCGAATCTAAATCTTCATCAAGCTCATCTTCTTCTGGCAGCAGCTCGTCATCTTCATCGAGCAGTTGGGGTGGCGGCCGCAGTAGTGGTGGCGGAACCGGTGGAAGTTGGTAGGAATATGGAATTAATCAT
>Ga0247809_1000524_pt1 | contig 17668 bp, 13 predicted proteins | sample UWRJL104311B1_FD_180951 | JGI IMG/M metagenome (GOLD analysis project Ga0247809, IMG submission 180951) | Plant litter microbial communities from Arlington Agricultural Research Station in Wisconsin, United States - UWRJ-L104-311B-1 | ecosystem: Environmental > Terrestrial > Plant litter >...
CACGTCACGCTGACACTACACTTTGAATCCACCAACATCCCATCTCACCCCACCGTTCAACAAACCCTTCTTGACACCCCTCATAAACTCCCTCTGTTTCTCCCCATAGCCTGCAAAAGCATCCGTATGACCATCAAGGTAATTGATATACTTATAAGGATGCCACATCCCATGACCTCTCGCCATCATCTCCCATCTATACAAGATATTCTCCGCTACTTTTCTTACGAGAGGATCGTCACGGTCGTAGCGACGAGGATGAGAGTCGTAGAATATTGTTAGGGAGAGAACTGTGGTTGTTAGAATGAGGTGTGAGAGGGAGAAGAATATGAAATACGTACTGACGAGTGGACGATCTTCTTCAGTGATTCCGAGAACGTTTCCGCCATTTTTCTTCATGTTTCGTATCTCATTCATATTGATCGGTTGAAATGTCATCGAAGGTAGAATCCCAGCGACTTTCTTTGCCTTTTCGAACTCTTGAATAAAGATGTCGGCGCATAGATTTAACAACTCATGTAAGGAAGTAGTTCCCTTTCCAGATTCTGGTGTTATACGCAGTGTCGTTGCCATCCACATTTGTCTTTACCATCGCATTGTTAGTGGTCTCCACGTGAAAATGTACAAATCACCAGGGAAAGTGATGAAACGGGGGCATACCTAGGTCCAACAGTACTCATACTATCCGCCTCCTTCGCTAATCCTTTCAAACGATCAAGTCGACTCGTTGAATAGACCGGCTTCTTCAACTCCTTGAAATCACTAAAAATCTCAGGCCACTCTTTCCCCTGACCATGAACTAGTTGCCCACCAAACAAGTAAGTATCAATCTGCCACATGTAACTGAAACTCCAGAACATATGTGAATGTAAATCAACATCCTGCTTGAGAACTACGGCTTCAAAGGCTTTGAAGAAGTCGACGATGGTGGGATTGTAGCCTAGATAGCAGGCGATCCGTAGAGCGCCCGCGACGATGGAGGCGCCGAGTTTGTCAAAGTGTGTTAGGCTGTCAAAGGTCAATGGTGAAGGAGTGGGTAATCCCAACTTCTGACGTCGGGCTTTCATGTCGCGAGGATCGGTGAGATAGACTTTATAACCACCCCAGAGGTTGCCCTGTGGGAAGGTTTCCATGTCGACTCGAGTGACGATGCCGAAGTTGTTGCCGCCTCCTCGAAGGGCGCGATAAAGCGACGGGTTAGAGCGATAGTTGACGTTTGAGAGTGTACCGTTTGGAAGAACGATTTCGTAATTGCGAATTGTATCTGCTGACCAGCCGTGTGTTGGAGAGAGGAATGAGATGCCCCCTAGTAAATGTTAGTCGTCTCCTGCCAGCAGCTATTCATCACAAAGATCTCAAGTCAATCTGCTCACCTCCAACTACAAACCCACCGACTCCTACAGTCCCCACCCTTCCTCCCATAACACTAACATTAAACCTATCCAATTCTTCATAAACTCGATTCCATCGATTTCCCGTCCCCACCCTCGTCACCATTCCCGTGAACTTTTCCTTGCCCATACCCACCCAGCTATCCTTCCAGCCTTTCTTCTCCGAGACAGTCCCATCCCAATCCTTTGCTCCTAAGAATTCGACGGTGTCGAGAAGTCTTAAGTCGATGGTGACACCGCCAGCCACATTTGACATTCCTGCTGTCGGAGCATGGCCGCCTGATTTAATGGCTATAGGGCAGGGGTAAGATTGCAGAATGCTGATGGTCTGCGACACCGCTCTTGCCGTTGGCGGCGTCACGACTGATGAAAGGGTTAATCCAGGATGCGATGTATGAACATGTTAAGGAGCGTGATAGGAGATGAGAAGACACTCACCACAAGCGGGAATAACGTCTCGTTGGAAGGAACTCTGAAAACTCTGCACAAACCCTACAAGTTCAGATGTAGGCCCATAATGAGTGATATCCCCCAACTCTCTCACCAATGCTGTGCACTATGTATTTGTCAGTATGAAGTACTTGCACAATAGTCCGCAGTCGATGTCAGATTGTAGGAGGGGCACTCACAGCGTTATGACAAGAAGCTTCATCTCCAACATCTGCTATTAAGGGTTCTTGAAACTGAGCTTGAGCAGTATGTGATGTAACAAGCAAGATGGACGTCAACAATGAAGCGAGAGACATGTTCTCAATTTTAGGTCAGGGTATGACCAGCAAGGACTGCGAGGTAACACCAAGATGCAAAGTAAGCAAAGCACACGTGATATTGTACCAAAGGAACACAATGCCACACAAGCGCAGAATGTGAGATGATGTTGGATTGGAGATATAGATGCAGAGAGATGAAGCCATGTACTATGAAGCTTTCAGTCGAAAGTGGTGGCTGTACAGTCAGCAATCAGGAACCAAATGATACCTAGATTTTGGATTCGCTACGCATATTGACGTCTGATATCCACTACTTCCAATTTACAACACCCGAACGTACCAATCACAAACAGAGAGCGGCTTGGACAGTCGGCTGTCGCGCATAGAGAGTCGGCAGCGCAGGCTGGAAACGGTATCTTTCAAGTTGAACAGAAGAATTGATTTCAGCTCCACACATTTCCTATTGTAGGCCAATGAAAGCATGCAAGAACATTATGTGATGGACTAATATTATAGGGATCACACGGGCAGGTGTCAATAGGATGTTCGCCAGCTCTATCAATGGTCTTTAACTTCTCGTGGAATTTTCGTGGTTGTGAGATCGATTCATTATTCAAGATCGCTAGACTGGGTATATACAACATAAATCCACAAGAACCCAAGCCCTCAAACTATATCAATTTGTACCGTCCAACTAACCCAACTCCTCCTTGGTCAACTCCCTCCGCGCATTGCTACTAGTCCCCTCCCCATCATCCTCACTCTCACTATCAATATGATAATGACCGGTAGACTGATTCCATCGAACATTCTCCCTCGTATGTCTATGTTTTACTACTTCCTCTTCTTGTTTTCTCAAACCAGGCATTTCCTCGTACTGTGGCAACTCTGTATCACCTTCTACCCTATCCAATGCTTCATCTCTTGCTTCTTGCGCTTCATCCTCAGCTCTATCTTCTTCTGCAGCTTGTATCAATCCCCTTTCAGCATCTGTGTCTTCGTCACTAGCCCGTCCACGATTGAATCTTTCCCCAAGATCAAGTTCACAGGTAGGTTGGATCGACTCCCAGGTTCGCGTAGGTGTATCTGGTGTCACCTCTGTATGACCCACTTGTACGAATCCGTTCGCGTACCCAAGTGGTACAGCGTTCTGATAATCTGCCATTACGTGGACCTGCCTCTTTTCGAGTTTGGGAGGTGGAATGGCTTCGGAAAGCTGTGCTAATGGATGTGACGGTCTCGCGCGTTGATTGTGTTGTTCGTAGGGATCTTGTTCGAGTTCGGGACTTGGAGAGCGGTTTAGGAGTGGTGAAGGTTGGTATGCTTGGGGTGTTGGACTGTGTATGTTTGAATGTTGTCCTTGAATCTCATTCGGCAAGCCTGGCGATATAACGTATCGCTCCTCATTGTATTCAACACTTCGCTCTTCTACTTCATGATGTAAATCTTGCTGACTAGGCAGTCTCTCCAAGCCTAGACCTATATTTGCCTCGCTCGCTCGTCTTGCGTGTACCGGCTTGATCATTGGACTGGCTTCTCCATGATCTGGCCACGTTGTAACCACGAAATGTCCATCCAACTCTGCTGCCATTGAGTCTTTTCCTTTTGTTCTCGAGTACCCAGACTTCTTGCGCCTACGACGAGTATGTAATGTGATGAGAGTCGCTAGAACAATCACTATTCCTATCGCAATCCCGCCTGCAATTCCAGCCTTTGCGCCTGTTGAAAGCCCGGCATTCTCGGGAATATTCGACGTGGGAGAAGGTGTGGAGGCTACGACTGGAGTTCTTGGGAGAATCAAGCTTTTGCTTGGATTGAGCCGTTTCGTGATCGCCCGTTGAGCGTCGTCTACTGTCCTTCGAGCTTCCGATTGTGTGTTTGCGATAAGTAAGTCGTTCCGTGAGACGCAATCGACAGCGACATGATCTGCGGTGTTGGCAGCCTGGCATTGTGATAGATATTCTGCAACCGTCTCCCAGTCTATATCCGCGTCGCAATCCAAGGTATATCCCGTATGTTGTGTTGGATTATTCGATCCAGTTGACGCAGACTTTGAACTACTTTGTTTGCTCGAGTCCAGGTCGTTCTTTGGCTCAAGCTTTGTCGTTCCCGTACCCTGCCCCGCCATAATCAGGTACTAAAGCATACAGTACATTCAGCTTCGAGTATTCAGTAAAGTAATTTTTATCGTGAAACTTAGAGTTTGTAATGAAAGAAACATGATGAAAGAATATGATGATTGTCCAGCAGCACACGAAATCGAGGCTGACAAGTCAGCTTCCTCCCAACTCGGTGGCTGGAACCGTTGGAATGAATCCTTGTCAAACCCGCGTCAATTAAAATTGGAGTGATACAAGGGGATAGATAGCTGTGATTGGAAGATATTCGAGAATCTTGATTAAGCGCTGTCGGTAAGGTCGTTTTATGTAGTAAGATGGGGACAATGCTTTGATCTTTAGTGCAAAGGGGCGTCGGCAGTCGAGACTGCCAGTGTTCGAGGTGCGCTGTAATGTAGGAATTCTGTAATGTACAGCAATGTTGTCGCGGGCGAAATTCCCTTGGAAATACGTGTATTCCACGGGAAAAAGATCCAGGTAGAGAAATTGTAAACACCGAAGTCGCGTGAATGAAGAACCAAGACAGTGCTTGTATTATCATGCGACGTGGTGAAAACATTACCGACATGACATGATCTTGGTGAGCAAAGGCGGAGGCTGATTCGACTGTTTGGTGCAACTTCTCAGCCACAGCCAGTAGCATTGAAGATTGTACTCTCAGGACAAGGCAGACTAGTATCAAAGGAAGCCGAAGGTTGAAAGACTTGTCAAGTGCTGACTGACACAGCCATCGTGAGGGAGGGTTTCGTACAATCCCCACGATCGTTCATCAACGACTTGCGCACCACGGCGGCGTCCACACACTCGCCCTCACCATGAAAGTCGCGCCTAAGGAAGCAGGAAACTTGAACTTCTGACAGGAAAGACGTTGAAGAAAGTGGAGGAAGCGTCAGCCCTATGCCACGAGCTGATTACGTAGATGGCGTGGAAATAAAGCCAATCAATTCATAGTGGCGTAATGGATAGAGATGCACAGTATATGTTTACTGTAGATATCTACCCTTTGCAGTTCCAATTGGGTATCAGTAAAGGTCGCTCATCTGCTTGAAAAACTCCAAATCTGTCAAGCACAAGTACGCGATGTGTTGTTGGCTTTCATAATTGCTGGACTGGGATGAAGTGCATGAACTTGACATCATAGCTTTCCCCAGATTTCTTGGTTCGTGACAGCACTTTGTATTTCAATGTCTCCTCCTGCAAGCCTACTGCGTAAACATCTTTAACCCTCCGAATCTGAATCAGCTGTAGGTCAATAGCACGTCAAGTGTTTTCGAGGTCATCAATTAACCAGGGTTGCAGCACCTGCTACACAGCAACAAACAAATCTTCACCAGCCTCACAATGTGTCAATCATCTTCCTCCAACACCATTTCCCTGGTCAACCAAAACGGTCCGGGTAGCGCCGCAAGTTCGACTGTTTCTGACATCGTCAAAGGATCAGGTGCAGGAAAGACAAAGTGCTTGGAATGTGGTGATTCGTCTTGCTGCTGTATACCAATCCCATGTGTTGTTATGTAAGATGTCTGATGTGAATGTGGTGGATACGGTGCTCGAGAGGAGGGTTTCTGGGCTATTAAAGAGTTCGGCAGAAAAGATGCAGACAGGAAGGAAGTATAAGAGACTGATTCTGTACGCAGATGACGAATTGACGACTTGCTTGCTTGCCGCGATTGAGCGGAATGCAAAATCATCTTTCTCCTCGTCCAACCTCGTAGAGTACGATTGCCAACCCATGAAACATTCCGCAATTTGATGCACTTCGCCCAATATCCCAGGCCAAATTCGCTTCGCCTTTGTGTTATCCTGCTCAACTCCAAAACTCCATGCTCCACATCCGTCCGAGAATCCTTAACCAAAGCATTTTTCCAGTTCATCCCAGATATCTTTACCTTCCACATCGAACGTATCTTTCTCGTCCAATACCATTGGCGCGGCCTCTATCAACCCAGTTTGTGCCAATCCCTCTAGAACTCCTTCCACCTTCACCTTCATATCTTTGATACCTTGTGTTTCTTCTCTTATCGTATCTAATTGGGATTGCATCAGCAGTATCAGACTTTCTCGCGCTTGATGTGGCCGGTAGGTGTTGAGTATATGGTGGAAATTGATAAATATTGTCCGTAAATCGTCAATCTTTTCTTGTCCCTGTACTTTTGTTAGATCTAATAGTTCATATCAACTAATTGTACCATACATCTTCTGGAACATCACTCATTATGCCAACTAATTCCAAGAAATTCAGCAGCGCAGATTTGATGAGTTTCTTCAAAGTGAATGCCTGATCTTCGAATGGATTGGGGTTGTTGCTCGTGGGAGATTGTGCTCGATACAATGATGTAACACCGTAATCTTCGAGAGATGGAAGCGGATCATTGAGCTGCTCCAGGGCGTCAGACAGTTTACAAATAGCAGCAGTAACCATTTCAGAGCGCTATGCCCAGAGTCTGTGACCTACATTATAAGTATCGCCAAATACCTTGTATACTGGTGTATCTGGTATTGGTGGGGGCTGTAAGAATCGCAATTCTGTAGGTAGCTCGAGAATTCGTGGTGGAAGTTCTTTTGAGGGATCGAATATCTTATTTGCTGCTTTAGTTTGCTGATCGCATAGTTCAGCGATCTTCTCAAGCTTTTCTGGGGTGAAGTCTTGCCAGAATGGTGGTGGATTGGGGAAGACAGCCGCGAGACCTTGTTGTTCTTCCATGACTCTTGGAGCGTTGTCAGGGCTCGATCGAACGTACGATCCTTACAGAATAGACATCAGGAGAGCGTGCCAGGTACAACGTTCGACGGTGCTATAGCGGTGATTGATGTAGACTTAGGTTGATGAAAGAACAAAGAGTCGCACCTGGGCTGTTTACTTTAGAAAGGCTGAACTCGGAACAAGGCTGATATCCTTGGCATGACATCTTGTCCTCGACATGGTATTTGTTACATTCCCATCCCTTCGCAACCTTCAAACGATATTTTCGTACATTCATGCTTTGAATACTGTCTTCAAAGCTTCAATGTTTCGAATCAGATAGCTCGTACGCCATTGCCTTTCCCTCCTTGCCATGCCTCGAAGTACACCACACCCAACCCCTGGAGTCTTCTCCAGTCAACCAGGATTAGTAGGAGCAATAGCGAGGTTCTGGGAGGTTTGTACACCATCGAGACTGATGAGCTTGTCTGATACGATTTAGAAATCCTACGCCCCAGACTATGTCAGCGTTGCAGCATTAGCAGCTGCATATGCGCTGGTAAGTTCTCCCTGCGTTTAGCTCCATGTTTAGTCATTAACACTTTATATAGATAGTACTCTTCGTTCAGCCATTTCATCGAATGTTCTTTATCAACAATATCGATATATTATACCCACATGCGTTGGTCGAACGAGTTCCGGTATTTTGGAATATCGTCTACGCTGCATTCGTACCGCTAGGGACCTTGGTCGTGGTGCTTGGCGTCACTCGCGCAAGCTTGCACAAGTTCCATGTTACTCTATTAGGTCTCCTGATCAGGTACGGGAACAATGCTCGATGGCGGTAACATACTGACACGATACAGTATCATGCTTACACTCTTTGTAACCGACACAATCAAGAATGCAGTCGGTAGACCACGACCAGACCTAATTTCGAGATGTAAACCGAAACCAGGAACACCAGAAAACGTACTCGTAACATACGAAGTCTGTACCGAAACCGATAATCATACATTACATGATGGATGGAGAAGCTTCCCTTCTGGACATTCGAGCTTTTCCTTTGCAGGATTGGGATTTTTGGCCTTATATTTTGCGGGACAGATGCATGTTTTTAGACCTGGGACAGATTTGGGAAAGAGCTTGATTGCTATGGCACCTTTACTGGGTGCGTTAATGATTGCGATTAGTAGATGTGAGGATTATAGGTATGTTTGGGTAGGACTGGTGCGAGGTTTTACTGATATGATACAGGCATGATGTGTACGATGTGACCTGCGGTTCTATCATTGGCATGACTATCGCGTACTTCTCCTACCGACGATACTATCCACGACTACATGCCACAAATTGTCACGAGCCATATCCTTCGCGATCGGAATTATTTAAAGAAGGATTCGCAAAGGTTAAAAGTGACGAGGAAGCCATTAGATCAGGGAGGAGCCGAACTGGTAGCGATAGCGATGATGATTGATGATATACATGAATGGAACTTGTTTGGATAACTTGTGTACAGTGATTTGTTCCTTTTTTTTTCAAAGCATCATCCGGGATACTCTCTGTGGCTTTCTTCAAACAATGCGGGCACGCATAATATCAGTTCTGCTTGTTCGATGTGTATAGTACGCTAATATGTCATAGCATATCTCAAAAATAGCCATATAACACACGTTCTATATGAAGATTATAGCAAGAGCTCATGCACCGGTAGGCAATAATGTCAATATATTCGCAACATGGCTTTCAACGACGGCACTCTAAAGTCAACTCAAGCTCGCAATTTCCTCGTCTCTTTGACGATCTATTTATCTACTCTTGCGCTCATTCGATAAACCGCCCATTGTTGGATTCTTCTGCCTCCTTATCGGTACCTTCGACTATGACTAGTGTGTGCTTTTCTTGGTCTCTCTGTATGCCAAAGTCTATGACATTCGACGGTCCTGGAGAAACACAGACAATGGTGGAAACCCAGACGGGTGGCAGGAAACAATCCCGACACATGGAGGGTAGGAGCAGTACATTGAAGAAGGATGTTTGGCGTATCAATGCGGCTGTACACCATCATGGATATGGGAGCATGAAGAAATTGGAGGAACATATTGCACCGACACTACCCAACGCTGCTCGCGCGGCTGCCTGCAGAGATATACACTCGGCTGCCGCCCGCCCGCGACTAGCAGAACCTACAGTCTCGAAACGAAGAGGCGACCGATCCTTGCACAACCATACGCAGTACAACTCCTCCAAGCCCTCCACAGACGAGCACAATAGTACAAAGTCTGCAGCTATCCAGCTTGACGCCACATCCAACTCTTCTAGTCAATGCGACACATCCCGCAAGCTGCAGTCTTCAGCTAGAAGATACTTCGACTTCGATTAAGCAGTACGAGCGTCGTGGAGTAATTTCAATCCGATTAGACGTACCAAAACCACCAATGCCATCCTCCCCACCGAACCATACTCTGTGCTCCTCGATCTCTTACAAGATTCTCACAAAATCATCTATTCGATCATGGCCACGTCTCTATCTTGCTACGCGCCACTTGAAAGATCATAAAAGAACATGTTTCATAAAGCAGGATTACCCCAAAATTCCGTACAGAGGATCTGGTCACTAAAATCTACAAACTTGAGGATTTCGCCATAATCAAGGGTGTTTGGAACAACGATAATGTGTTCCGTTCAACGACAAACTGCCAGGTCATTGAGCTGGGCTTGTTCATCAATACTTGATGTCTCCAGGGTTCAAGACTGATGGCTGGGATGGAGTGGAGTGTCTCGACATCCAGAGATGAGATCAGACTCGGGAATCAAGATTGAGATATCAGGTCTAGATTTCATAAGTCAAGTATCTAAGAATCCGACACTTTATCGCATTAGGAGATCGCGCTTCTGGAATCTTCAATCTGCATTTCAAAAGTTCACAAAGCAATCTTATCGGTTCTCTTCTACACAAAGAAAGGACCTGCAATGCCATTCTTCAATAAATCATCGCATTTCTGCAGCTATCAAAGAAAGCTGAACAACCTTGATGAGGGGAGACTGCTGCTGAAGATCGACCAAGATCTGGACTATGTCTCAGCCACCCTTTTTCCGTCCTGTCATTCTACCTCCTAGGCCTTTGTTGACAGCTTCATGTGAGACATCTTGGAAGAATGTCTCTGTATTCCACCAATAATCATTCGGTACAAAGATACTTTTCATCATTTGTTTAGCACATTGTCATGTGTGACTTGATCGATGTTTATGCAATTTGCTCGACATTGGAAGGGAGTTGCCTTCTCTGGGCACACATTGATGCGAATTCGATACATCTCATCCCTGGTTTGAATTATCGAGCAAGCGAGCTTGAAAATTATCATCATTACACTCCATCAATGAGCCTCAGATACAATGCGAGGGTACAGCTTCCGGAAAATGTTCTTGGCTTCCATAGTAGAGAAACAAGTTCAGAGCTACATGGTTACATCTTGAAACATATCATGGCAGTACCCTTAGCACCACTATGGTAAGACTCAGTTGTAGAGACATGGTGAAGCTTGACATGGCAATCGGTTGTCGATCTACGACATGCCAAAGAATTACAGTTCAAATATATTGATCGCGAGTCCCATGGTGTATGATGGCGTGTTTTGATTTTGCTGCAGATTCATGTTACGTTCCCTTTGTCCAAAATGAAGAACTTGGCATTCTTTATTTATATTTTATTTGCCATTGACAAAGTAGAAGCAGGAGATGGACAGAGTAATACACCTTGTAAGAAAGACGCGTGTTTCAAGGCAGTAGCATATTCGAAATGGAGGGGGCCAAATCTGGCAAGCAGGATTCAAGAGTGTAGCGTTATTGTCGGCACGATTATCGAAAACGATTTCACAAGATGGCGGCACGAAACTATGACTCCTCCTCCTACTACCACCACGATCACAGACCCAAAGGTCACTCAAACCATCACCATCATTCCCGGAACACCAGTCGTCGAACGACGACATCCAGAGACGACGCCACCGGCCGTGTTATCGGACAGATGGGAGGTTGATGAAGGCATTTTGCAAAGGAGGGATAAATATATCATTCAAAGCACAGTGCCGTCTTGGGCGAACGCTTGTGCAAAGCCGTATGACTACGCGATTGCTTGTTTATGTTTTGGAGTGCAGGCCAGGAAGAAGCTTAGGCCCGCTGGGACGAAATGGTTGACCGATACTGTCATGGCGGAGCAGGCAACTGTTACTGTGCTGGTGGGATTACCGACGAGGGAGAGTACATTTGTAACTATTGTGAGTTGGGAACAGATGGGTGAGTGACGGATAATACTGATTTTGGGCAGACGAGAAGTAACTCGCAGTCGCCAAATACAGACAACAAAGCTCTTGAAACGTCGACAGAAGTTGGCGATGATCTGGAGATCACAGATGGATCATCGCCGATTGCAGTTTTTGAGCAGGGTGAGGCACAAGGGGCTCCTTCGCGGGGAACAATAGTTGGAACGGTTCATCCTGGTACGAGCATTATCGTGCCAGGAAGCATCTCGTCTGCACAGGCTGGTGCACCCATATTCATATTCACGGAGACTGTGTATATTACTACGGGAGCCTTTTCAGCAATTACCCGGACGGTGGCAACTGAGTTGCTTCAAACAATTACAATTCCTGGCCAAGCTGGACCTGCCATATACACAATCACTGAGATTGTTTACATTTCGGCTGGGAATCCTGTAACGGTGACACGGACGATAATTCCAAGCGAGCTTTCCATTTCACCTACTCCGAAGACGATTGAAACGGCAGTACTTCCAACGGCGATTGAAGAAGGTGGCTCTTCTCTTGGGGCACAGCCTCAGGAATCTGCAACACCTGTCAGTCTGGGTCAAGAGGCAGGCTCGGTGGTGACAATCACCCAAACTACTTATTCGAGTGGCGTTGTCGTAACGATTATACGTACGATAACAGCTGTGCAATCTGAAATCTCAATCAGTCTCAGTGGTTTCGTGCCTGTACCAGTCAAAACGACGAGATCCAAAGACAGCCCTGGCGAGACTGAGCGACCAGTCACCTCCACAGGTCTTGAGGGAACGGCAGCTTCTATCAGTCGTACTCAAGTCAGTAGACCGATCCGCACGATCACGGAAGTCGTTCAATCTGGAGGAGCGGTTGTCACGATCATCCGCACCGTGTCTTCTGTCGAATCTTCAAACGTTCCAATATTTACAATCACGGAGATTGTGGCTTCAGAAGGAGCCATTGTCACTGTCACGCGTACTCTGCAGCCTGTCGAAACTTCGATTTTACCAGTAGTCACAGTGACAGAAGTTGTATCCTCAGGCGAAGCTGTACAGACGATTACACGAACTATTTCAAACATTGAGCCTTCAATTGTGCCGGTTTTTACGGTGACGGAAGTTGTATCTTCAGGCGAAGCTGTACAGACGATTACACGCACTATTACAAACATTGAGCCTTCCATTGTGCCGGTTTTTACGGTGACGGAAGTTGTATCTTCAGGCGAAGCTGTACAGACGATTACACGCACTATTACAAACATTGAGCCTTCCATTGTGCCGGTTTTTACGGTAACGGAAGTTGTATCTTCAGGCGAAGCTGTACAGACGATTACACGCACTATTTCAGACATTGAGCCTTCAATTTTGCCGATATTTACAATTATCGAGACAACAAAGTCTGGCGAAAGCGTGATTGCCATCACACGGACAATGACAGCTATCGAGCCATCAGTTACTGATACAGCAGGATCTGACGGAAGTGTTGTCACCCGCACAATGACAGCTGTACCACCTTCAATCTCATCAGTTCTTACTATTATCGAGACTACGAACTCTAGTGGAACTATTGTGACAATTACGCGCACAGCGTCCAGTCTCAGTGAGATCAAGTCGTCACCTCTAGCAAGCTTGTCAACTCGACCAACTACACTTACAACACTACCCGAAGTAAACACATCTCCAGGTCCTAGTCAGTCTGATCTACCTGTCATTACGACTACTGAAATTGTGTACATCTCGGGCGACCCTGTTTTGACAATTACACAGACGATAACTCCTGTCGAATCTCAAGCTTCGAGTACTCCTGAAGGAGTGAGCTCATCAGTACTCGGAGGTGCTGTATCAGAAGGAAGCTCGACGCGGACTATCTCATCAATTTCGCGCACTACTTCATCTCAAAGTCAACCTTCCGCTGGTATGAGTCAGTCCGGTAAACCAATCTCCACCGTGACGGAAGTCGTGTCCAATTCGGGGGAGGGCGTTGTGACTATCACACGCACGATAATACCGATTGAGTCTCAACCTTCAACCACTACCAGTGAGGTTGATACATCGATTCTTGGAGGTGCGGTTTCTGAAACGGATTCTCTTACATCTGTCCAGTCGACTTTGAGCACATTACCAGATGGAATCGCGCTTTCTGTTACATCAACTGTGAAGAGGCAGACAACTTCCACTTCGTCAACGGGGTCGCTATCTGGATCCGGATCTCCAGGGAGCGCATCGGCTTCAAGCTCATCGACAGGTGGGGTACAAGTTTCCACTCCAACAAGTGCTGATGCTACAGAAACTTCAAGCTCAGCGACTGGTTTCTCGGTCTCCTCAACCGAGCAGGACAATACACCCACTTCAAGTACAGTGTCGACCGGGCTTACAAAATCGACTCCATTAAATGGCGGTAGACCAACTGCCTCGAGCTTGTCAGGTGTTTCAGCAATCACATCTACAGACTTCAGCAGTGGGGTGACCAGTACCTTCTCAGATAAAACTCGCGTTCCCACTTCAACAACTATCGGTGGCTCAATCGCGTCAAGCTCGTCGGTTGTTACAACATCCATATCAGCAGGCCTTAGCACTGTCGACACGACTACCTTTTCAGATGGAACTGAGCAGCACTTTTCAACAACTGTGGATAGCGCGAAAGCCTCGAGCTCGTTACTCACTTCATCATCCATAGCGACAGAGCTGGGTAATGAGAAGCCAAGTAGTACATCAACATACTCCGAGTCAGTCCCAAGTCAAGGACATACAACCTCGTTGTTGGATAACGAGCCAGTAGAGTCCCAGTCGACTTCTGAATCTCCAATCACAACAACGGAACTTGGTCTGGAGACATTCACAAACTCATTAAGTTTGTCTGAAGCAACTCCAAAGCCTATAGCATCAGTGACAGAGCAGGAGCCAATAGACTCAAGTTCAGTAGGCATTTCGCTGCCGACTTCTACGGACTTGGAAATTGCTTCGGCTGTCAGTACCACGATTAGTCCTTTACCTGCAGGGTCAACGGACCTATCCTCATTAGTTATCCCGGCGACTTCTTCTACGGACCCAGGGAATACTCCAGTTGTTACTACATCAGGGACAGTTCTACAACCAGGGCCAACCTCACAACCTACGTCTCCTCTTTCGCAAACTGTACAAGGCTCAACTTCTGCCGAAGTTTTGCCTACATTTAGTTCTACCGAATCTGAGGAGTTACCGACGATTTTACCATCATCTAGTACCACGAGCAATAGCGCAGATACACCAATTCTAACATCTGGTTCTGAGCCTGGAGAGTCAACATCAACATTACCCAGTCAGCCTTCCGCGACAACGAGTCCCATAGAAAATGGCTCTCTCGCCACCACCACAGAAGTTTCCAATGAGCCAACATCCACGAAAGATCCAATTGCCTCAAAATCTGATGTCGATACAGAAAGCGCAATTTCAACAGATCTTTCTCTTGCTACCACTCAGCCCCAGGGAGTTATTGTTGGTGCAACGAGGAGTGTCACCAGTTCAGATGTAGGACCTTCTCATTTGACAACGGTGCAATCCTCGGGATCAACGTCTCCGGAAGCTTCTCAACCAAGCGAAACAGATATCGAAAGCGAATTCCCTCTGTCAACAATCGCGACTATCTTGGAGCCAGTGTCTGCAATCACGGACTTAGATCCAGATCGGTCTACATCTCTGACAGAGTTCTTTACTTCGTCTGTCTTCGAAGAGATGCCGTCGTTAATCACAACCTCACTTCAGGATTTACCACAGCCTACTGTGGGTTCCCCTATCTCGATGTCTGAGGAACAGCCAGAGTTGACTTCCACTCCGTACTTGGAGACTCAAGATCTACCTGCAGCAACAACGACTGAAAGCCTGCAAGGGCCTCAGGAAACTTTCGTCATCACAAGTATTCCTTTTGAAGATGAACCCACACGATCTGAGACGTCGCCGATCGATGCTGTGCCAGTGTCAACCGGGGTTCAGAGTTTGTCTGTGGCGATAACCAGTCAATTCTCGGCAGAGCCTGAAGAAGCTCCAATTGCTGCTACTAGCATACCAAATGAGGACATACCAGAACCTACGACAACGATTCCTGATATTTCAATCACTCCTACTGGGAATGATAAAATTCCAACGATCGTATCTCAGAGTTCCATAAACTCAGAACCGACACAAGAGTCTACGATACCTATCGATGAATCCGAACAATCTACAACATCGCTTGATTTGATCTATAGCTCTACTGTTGCAGAAGTGCCATCTTCGGCAACGAATCTCCCCACACACATTGAGTCAACATCAGACATAGCAAGCAGTACTCGAGATAGGGAGGCGTCCGCGCAGTCTGTCCCAGCAAGGACTCAAACTTCTGCTTTGACAACCGTAGTACTAAGTGACATCGAGGCTACACTAACTCCCACGAGTGATGGTGCTGAGCAAGAATCGATTACTGCTTCTATTGGTCCAATTCCTCTCTCGAGTGATCTTCAAGAACTGCCGGTGATAAGCAGTGGATCTCTCATTGAGACTGAACCTACTCTGCGCCTGACTAGTACCTTCAACGGGGTAGATTCGACAATTCAGTTAACAGATCCAAGTCCTACCTCGATTGATTCAGGAGAACTTCTATCCCTGACTACTACAGTACCTAGTGGAATTGCGCTCACTTCACAACCTACGAGAACCTTGATTGACGAAGAGCCAATCTCGTCTTCAGATGATGCGACTCCAATTATCACTGACATAGTCATCACTGATAATGATGAGCCTACATTCTCCACAACGACTGGTGATTCTGATATTGCCGAGCCTATCCTAACTTCTACAAGTATCGTAACCAGCGAGCCTTCGGCCACATCACCGACCAATCTACTCACTACCTCCAATAACGACGGCCAGCTTCCATCCCCTACAACAAGTATTCTCGAGGAATCAGAGACAACTCTAACTCTGGCTTCTACAAGCAGCATACCTTTCGAGGATGCTCCGCAGTCTCCCTCGAATGGACAGTTACCAGGGCCTACAAGTATAATTGAAGAGGAACCGCAAGAATCGTCAACAACACTGGCCGAATTCACAATTCCATTTGAGAATCTCCCAGAGGTCTCAACAACCAGATCGTCATCAGGGCCTACAACTACGTCTGATAGAGAATCTCGAGAGTTGACATCGGAAGAAGGAATTCCACAGGCTACTAGTATTTTGGAACAAGGACCTCAAATATCTTCTGTAAGTGAAGTACTAACTGTACCAGTTGCTACAGAAATTTTCCAGACTACTTCAGCAGCCTCAATCGAAAGCATTGAGTCATCATCTTCGGATATGTTCACACAGATACTCATTTCAACCATCACATCAATCGATTCCCAGGACTCTTCAACGTTTTCAGATGAACTACCAGATATGACTAGTACAAGAGATACATTTTCTTCAACTAGTGATGAATTGATTGAAAGTTCCACAATATCACCGCAATTTACTAGTGTTCTCGAGATTCCGACTTTGATCTCGAGCGAAGTGGAGGAGTCAAGTGTTATGCAAAATACACCTGAGACCACCAGTGCAGAGCTGCAGCTCTCTGTTACAAGCGACGATTCAAACGAAAACAGCTCAACATCGAAAGCTGCACTTAGTACACTTGATACGCTCATTATCACTTCGAGCAACTCGGAGGAGTCTTTGACTCTTGTAGAAGACCCAACAGATGTAGCGAGTCAGCTTCTTACGACGAGTGATGACCCAATCTCGAGTACAATCATCCTGTCATCCGCAATTACTGATACACCAGTCTATACATCAGCTGACTCGTCTCAATCATCAACTATATCAGAGCAGGTTCAAGGATCTGTAAGTGCTCAAGGATCGCCTCGACCTACAAGTAGCATTACTACCATGTTACCGCCAACTCTGACCTTAGATGAATTGCCAATCTTGACCAGTGTACAGCAAGCTGAATCAACTCTGTTGGAGGAATTCCCAGAAGACACAACGACTCAAGAGTTCCCCGAAACATCGAGCTTCAGTTCAGCTGAAATCACTTTGACTTTACAACCTGGCCTTATCTCGACGAAACTATCAAGCTCTGATACCGTTGCCCCAATTGATATCGATCTGACCGAGGGAATTCTAAACCCGACTTTCATGGAAGATTTGCCTCAAATTACAAGCGATGAGGTTTTCACTGCAACGCCCGCATCAAGCGTAGATCAGCAATCAACGTCTAGAACAATCGACGTGATCCGAACGTCAGATTTAATTATTACTGAGGAACCATTCTCGACAACGAGTATTGATTTTGCGCAAACGTCTTTCACATTACCATCTTATGTGTTTCCTGTGGATACTCCAAGCTTTACGACTGTTGTACGAAGCAATACGCTAGCAGACTCCACATCAGAATCTACCATCACTGAAGAATTATCTCCAAGCACAAGCGAAGACATTTTCACGACATTGTTAGTCAGTACCTCTATTGATGAAAGCGCAAGTGTGACAATAACCCA
>Ga0247809_1000527_pt1 | contig 17611 bp, 16 predicted proteins | sample UWRJL104311B1_FD_180951 | JGI IMG/M metagenome (GOLD analysis project Ga0247809, IMG submission 180951) | Plant litter microbial communities from Arlington Agricultural Research Station in Wisconsin, United States - UWRJ-L104-311B-1 | ecosystem: Environmental > Terrestrial > Plant litter >...
AAATGAAGAATGGTTAACTAATGTAACCTCTGGGAATTACCAGAAATACTACGATAAACAATATCAGGGAAGATAGATTGAGATCAGATTGATATCTAATATGCAGGGCCGGGATTTATTCCGGCCCTCTTTTTTGCAGGCAATTATTCGTAACGTAAAGCCTCAACAGGATCCAGTTTGGATGCTTTTTTTGCAGGGTAATAACCTGAAAGCACACCTACCATTACACACAAACCAAAACCGCCGACAATAAACAGCCATGGAATGATGAATGATCCTCCCATCATCAGAGAAATGGCATTACCCAATAATATTCCAAACAGAATCCCCATGGCACCGCCCATCAGGCAAATGACTACTGCCTCAATCAGAAACTGTTTCCGGATAACCGAAGGTGTGGCGCCAATAGCCTTACGGATACCAATTTCGCGGGTACGCTCTGTTACCGATACCAACATAATATTCATCAGCCCTATCGAAGCACCTATTAAAGTAATTACACCAATAGCCACACCGCCAATCGCAATAAAAGCTAAGTTTTCAAACAGGGTCTGTGCCACTGCATCACTTTTGGTAATCTCGAAATTATTGGGATCCTTAATCTTTATCTTACGGATATTACGGAATTCTGCAGTAGCCTCACCAATCACGTTTTCCATTTGCTCATTGTTGTGCACCATCAGCGTAAGTGTATAAGATGGATTTCCGTTAGAATTGATCACTTTAGCACGGTAAATAGGAATATAAACAGATCGGTCTGTATTTGCCCCCATCCCTGATCCTTTGCTTACCAGCACACCGATCACCTTAAATCTGTGATTTCCTGCGGTGATTATTTTATCAATAGGCGATTCGTTTTTGAATAATGAACTGGCAACTTCACTCCCAAGGATACACACATTGGTACCCTGTTCTGCTTCAGCAATGCTGATATTTCTTCCGGATGCAAGGTCTAAACCCTGTGCTTCCAATCCATTTTCGTCTATTCCGCGGATCACTAAATTTGGATTGGTCTTTTCCAGCTTGTATTTTGCTGTGGCCTCAAAACTTGCCGCTACACTCATCGTTACTGTTGCCGGCGCAACCAATTGCTTTTTCAATGCTGCAGCATCTTCATAACGGATAGATGCAAAAGGTTTAGGCCGTTCTCCTGATCCGCCAATACGGATTCCCGTTCCCCTGTTTCTGATCGTAAATGAATTGGCTCCCATACTTGAAAACGCTTCCGTCATGCTTTTCTTAACAGCGTCCAGCGTAGTTAAAATACCTACCAGCGCAGATAGACCGATGGCGATAATCAATGCAGTAAGCATGGTACGCAGGCGGTTACTTTTGATAGACTGGAGGGCAAGCCTTACATTTTCTGTATAAGTCATTTTTCAGGTATATAATTGGGGGAGGGCATAAATTTAAAAAGTCCTGTTGTTAAGACAACAGGACTTTTTAAATGTTACATCAAAAATGTGATTTATACCGAAAAGCTGGTACCGCAACCGCAGGTACTGTCCGCATTCGGATTACTAAAAGTAAAGCCTCTTGAATTCAAACCATCCTGCCAGTCTACCTGCATTCCTAATAAATACATCTGGTGTGCTTTATTCATAAAGATTTTCATCCCGTCAATTATAAATTCCTGATCGCCATCTTTCTTCTGGTCAAAGCCCAGTAAATAGCTCATTCCTGAGCAACCACCACCTTCAACGCCAACACGCAAACCAAAATCTTCAGCAATTTCCTGTTGGTCTTTTAATTTTAAAAGTTCTTTTACAGCAGTTTCAGTGAAGGAAACTGGTGCAAATGCTGTTTCAACTGTATTACTCATGTTATCTCTAATTAGGAATAACAAATATAAATAATATTGGCTAAATCATTGTAATTAACTAAATACCTATTATCAGATGAGCGTAAAGATTAAGCTGTGAAATTTGAAGATTATTCAATCAAAAATGTACATTTTTGTTTGGGTACTTTTTGCCTGACTAGATATAAATTAAAAAATGAATTTAGAATACTTTATCACCCACGCTGCAATTTTCGCAGTAGGCGGTACCATTACTTTTGCTGTAGCTTATTATTTTGTGAAGAATGACGTTCAGAGATATTTTCAGGTGAAATCTTTTGAAGCCAGGCATGCAGAACGCGCACACCTTCTTCCTTTGCGTTTACAGGCACATGAAAGACTGATTGTATTTATCGAACGACTAAACCCGCCTAACTTATTTTTAAGATTATACCAGCAGGGAATTTCTGCTGCGGTTTTACAATCGCTGATCTTAACCGAAATCAGGTCGGAATACCAGCACAATGTAACACAGCAACTATACATAAATAGTGAGAGCTGGAATGTAATCCGTAAATTAAAGGACGATACCATTGCAATGGTCAACAATGCGACAGCTGGTTTACCTGCAGATGCATCGGGTGCAGAGCTGAGTAAAAAAGTATTACAGCATATGGCAGAGATCGCAGATAATCCGTACGATTTAACACTGGATCTGATTAAAAGGGATATACATCAGCTATTTTGACATGGAAGAGAAGAAATTCAGCACAAGCTCTGGTATTGAGATAAAACCGGTTTATACAATCGCTTTACCAATGAACGAGTTGCCCGGAACATTCCCTTTTACAAGAGGGATACAAAATGATATGTATAGGGGTAGATTGTGGACCATGCGGCAATATGCAGGGTTCAGCACAGCTGAAGAATCCAATCAACGGTACCACTATTTGTTAAAACAAGGTACCATGGGACTATCAGTTGCATTCGATTTGCCTACGCAAATCGGATATGACTCCGACCATGAAATGTCTGATGGTGAAGTAGGGAAGGTGGGCGTAGCGATTGATTCACTGAAAGATATAGAGACATTATTTGAAGGGATTGAACTGGAAAAAATCACTACCTCAATGACGATTAATGCTACGGCTTCAATTTTACTGGCCATGTATATCGCCCTGGCGAAAAAGCAGGGAGCAGATATCTCCAAAATATCAGGCACTATTCAGAATGATATCCTGAAAGAGTATGCGGCAAGAGGTACCTATATTTATCCGCCTAAAGCTTCCATGCGACTCATTACTGATATCTTCGAATACTGTAGTAAAGAAGTGCCCAAATGGAATACGATATCCATCTCGGGCTATCATATCCGTGAAGCAGGATCTACTGCCGTTCAGGAACTGGCATTTACCCTTGCCAATGGAAAAGCATATTTAAATGCTGCATTGGAAAAAGGTCTTGATATCAACGTATTTGCAAAGCGCCTGTCCTTCTTTTTCAACTGCCATAATAATTTCTTTGAAGAGATTGCTAAATTCCGTGCAGCAAGGCGAATGTGGGCTAAAATCACAAAAGAGCTTGGGGCTACTGACGAAAAAGCACAGATGTTGCGTTTTCATACGCAAACGGGCGGTTCTACGCTCACTGCGCAGCAACCAATGAACAATATCATCAGGGTAACAAACCAGGCAATGGCAGCGGTATTAGGGGGTACGCAGTCTTTACATACCAACGGTTTTGATGAAGCATTATCTCTGCCAACAGAAGCTGCTGCGAAGATAGCACTGCGCACACAGCAGGTGATTGCTTTTGAAAGTGGTGTAACTGAAACCGCAGATCCGCTGGCAGGATCTTATTTTGTAGAGGCATTGACAAATGAAATTGAAGCTGCGGCTCAGTTGTATATTGATAAAATTGATGTGATGGGTGGTGCCGTCAGTGCAATTGAAAATGGCTATATGCAAAACGAGATTGCTGCTTCAGCTTATGCTTATCAGTTGGCAGTGGAAAAAGGCAGCCAGGTCATTGTTGGTGTGAATAAATTTACCCAGGAAAAAGAGGGGATTACCGACACTTTACAGATAGATGAATCTATTAGAACTATACAATCTGAGAAAATAAAACGTTTAAAAACAGAGCGCGATAATAAAGCTGTAAATGCCGCATTACTGAGTTTGAAGGCAGCGGCTAAAACGAATGAAAATCTGATGCCTTATATTTTGACTGCGGTAGAGGTTTACGCGACTTTAGGAGAAATTGCTGATGTCTTAAGAAATGTTTTCGGGGAGTATTAAAAGAGTGTTAAAAAATAGTTATCCACACAAAAAATTTAGGTTAACTAGGGTATGGTTCTGCGGATTAGATACTTACTAAATAAATGAAATATTAGTTTTTTTTGTTGATAATTTTTTCAATCTTCGATAGTCGGATAGCACATATTTTATATGCCTTTCCCACGCTCAAAAACCAACAATTATTATAATTATGATGGAAAAAACTTGTACTGAAGTATGGAATAACTGTCTCCAGATAATTAAGGATAACATTCCGGGCCAAAGTTTCAAAACGTGGTTCGAACCGATCTCTGCCCTTAAATTAGATGGTAAAGTTTTGACGATACAAGTACCGAGTTTATTTTTCTATGAATGGCTGGAAGAGCACTATGTAGGCCTCCTCAGAAAGACTGTAAAAAGGCAGCTTGGAGATGAAGGCAGGCTGGAATATAACATCATTGTAGACAAGTCATCGAATAGCGGTTCTCCATACACTACAAACATGCCCTCCAACGGTAATGGGGCAGAAGCAAAACTGCAATCTATGCCGATACCTGTTTCTATCAATAAGGATATCAAAAATCCCTTTATCATACCAGGCCTTAAAAAGCTGAATGTAGATCCCCAGCTCAATTCTAATTATACTTTTGATAATTATATTGAGGGTGATTGTAATCGTCTCGCACGTTCTGCCGGTTATGCGGTAGCAGCGAAACCGGGTGGTACCTCTTTTAATCCACTGATGATTTATGGGACAGTAGGCTTGGGTAAAACCCACCTTGCACAGGCGATAGGGAATGAGATTAAGAGAACCACGCCTGATAAGCTGGTCATCTATGTGTCTTGTGAAAAGTTCTGCCAGCAGTTTGTAGACTCACTAAAAAACAATACAATTAATGACTTTGTGAATTTCTACCAGGCAATGGATGTGATCATCATGGACGATGTACATAATTTTGCCGGCAAAGAGAAAACACAGGATATCTTTTTCCATATCTTCAACCACCTGCATCAGTCGGGCAAACAGATCATCCTTACTTCAGACAAACCGCCAAAAGATTTAGCAGGACTGGAAGAAAGATTGCTGAGCAGATTTAAATGGGGACTTTCTGCGGATCTGCAGATTCCTGATCTGGAAACCAGAATTGCTATCCTGCGCAAAAAAATGTATGCTGATGGAATTGAACTGCCTGAGGAAGTAGTAGAATATGTAGCTAACAATATTGATAATAATGTGCGCGAACTGGAAGGTGCAATGGTTTCATTACTTGCCCAGTCAACGCTCAACAAGAAAGATATTGACATTTCACTGGCCAAACAGATGCTGAAGAATTTCATTAAAAATACAACCAAGGAAATCTCACTGGAATTCATACAAAAACTGGTATGCGAATATTTTGAAGTCCCTGTAGAGATGGTGAAATCGCCCACACGTAAACGTGAAATTGTGCAGGCCAGACAAATCTCTATGTACCTGTCTAAAAGCCATACCAAATCCTCTTTGAAAACTATCGGTGCATTCTTTGGCGGGAGAGACCATTCTACGGTGATTTATGCCTGCCAAACGGTGGAGGACCTGATTGAGACTGACAAAAAATTCAAGACTTATGTACAGGATATCCAGAAAAAGCTGAAGATGTCTTAACGCGTTTTAAAACGCGTTGATTTTCATCAATCCATAAAACAGGGCAGAGACATGCAAAGCCTGGTCTATCTTATTTGTCACCAAAAATTCTTTTACTTCATCTATTGTATATTCTTCTACATTCAGAATCTCATGTTCATCAAGATGTTGCTCATGTGTTCTTACTCCTCCCTTTAATAGATAAGTGAAAGTTCGGTTATTTGAGGTCGCAGGATTAGGATATAGCGTAGCAACGAGTTCACAGCTTTCAAACGTATACCCTGTTTCTTCCTGAAGTTCTCTTTTAACGCCATGAACAGGATCTTCTCCCGGCTCTATCACGCCACCCGGTACTTCCAGTGAAATAATATCTGCTGCATGACGGTACTGACGTACCATAATTATTTTATTGTCTTTTGTCAGTGCTACGGCATTTGCCCAGTCGGGGTACTCCAGCACATAATAATCATCTTTTACCGTACCATTTTGTAATTTACAAGTATCTACGCGCAACGTTGCCCACTTCTCTCTTACCAGATACCTGGAAGAGAGTTTTTGCCATTTTAGAATCTCCATTAAGAATTACTGTTAATATATTGTTTTACTGTTTTCTGCCGGCCCAGGTTGATCATGTTGATCACATGGTGTTTCATCTCCAGCAGGTCATAGAGCAGCTGAAGTTTCAGGGCAACAGATAAACTGCTGGCCGAGGTTTCAGCCACATTAAATTTTAAGTATAAAAACTGAGAAAACATATCCAGCTTTTCAGCCGGAAAGTTTTTCTCAGTTAAAAAAAGATTAAAGTCGTCCGTATCGGATGTGAGCAGGTCGGTATAAAGTATGCCGAAGTCGTTTTCCAGAATTTCATCCAGACCATGATCTGCTTCTTCAAGTTTGCCTTGTTCCTTCAGACCGAGTATACGGGCCAGCGCCTGGCTGAGCTTTTGTATTTCTGCTGTTATTAAATCACGTTTATACATAATTACCAGCTTCCACTACTACCACCACCACCAAAACTACCGCCGCCGAATCCACCGAATCCTCCGCCCCCACTGCTGCCGCCACCCCAGCCACTACTGCCGGAACCTCTGTTGCCACCTAATAAAGCGCCAAATAAAAGTGCTTCACCAACGCCTCTGCTACCAAAGATCTGACCGCCGCCTCTTCCACCGCCACCACCTTTTCTGATGATGAGGATAATAACGATAATAATAATAATCAGGATGAAACCACCACCAATACCTCCGCCACCACCTTTGGATGATTTCCTGGGGGCATCGTTTTTATATTCCCCTTTGGTATATTTAATGATTGCTGTGGTACCAGCTTCCAGTCCGCCGTAATAATCGCCCGTCTTAAAATAAGGCTTAAATTCTTCATCTATCACTCTTTTGGTCAGGATATCCGGGAATGCCCCTTCTACACCATATCCGGTTTGGATAGCCACTTTTCTGTCGCCAAGTGCTACAACGATCATCACACCGTTATTCTTTGTCTTTCCCCCAACGCCCCAGGCGCGGCCTAATCCTAAAGTATAATCATTGATATCGTAATCTCCTACGGTTTTCACTATCGCAATAGCGATCTGTGTAGACGTAGAATCGTCGAAAGCCACCAGTTTACTTTCCAACTGCGCTACCTGATCCGTAGAAAGCGTACCTGTATAGTCATTGACCAATGTTGTAGGTTTTGCAGGATAATCCTGTGCAAAACCAGTAGTATAAACTATTGTCAGTAATAAAGCTAAGATAATTCTCTTCATAGCTTTTTGTTGGATTGGTCCATAAAAATAATGTCGTTAGGCAATTCGTTGATATCTCCGGACTGGTAAGGGAAATGCAGCGCCAGTTTTTCACCTGCGGTAGTTATCCCCGCAACGAGGCCGTTTACTATATTTCCACCTGCAAAATGCGCTTTCATTGCTATTTGTGTGGTTTCCCAGAAATCTGGTTCTACCCGTTTATTGATACCTTTGTCGCCGATAATTGCAAATTTGTGGTCCACATAAGCAAGGTAGATGAGCACTCCGTTTCGCAGTGCAGTTTTATCCATGCCCAGTTTAGTAAAGTAAGCAGTGGCTCTGTCTAGTGCCTCACCCGGACAGTGTTTTTCTACCGCGATCCTTATTTCGCCCGATGTCAGCTTTTCTGCCTCAGCAATTGCGCTGGTGATCAGGTCTTGTTCTTGTTCAGTAAGAAATGGCATATATATTTGATTAAACAGACAAGGGTAATACATGTCTTAAATCAAAACGTGTATTACCCTCAAAAGTTATTTTGATCACTAAAATGCTACTTTAGGCGCGTTTTCAGCACCGGCATCAGATTTGAAACCAGTCTTGGTTTTAAAACCGAACATACCTGCAGTCAGGTTATTTGGGAATGAACGTACTTTTGTATTGTATACTTGTATCGCATCATTAAAATCTTTACGCGCTACAGCAATCCTGTTTTCAGTACCTTCCAGTTGTACAGAGAGATCTCTGAATTGTTCAGTAGCTTTTAATTCAGGATAGTTTTCAGTTAATACCATCAGTTTGCCTAAAGCCTGACTCACCTGACCTTGTGCTGCCTGGAATTTCTCTAATTTCTCAGGAGAAAGATCATCCGCATCAACCTTAACCTGGGTAGCTTTAGCACGTGCCTCAACAACAGCTGTTAATGTACTTTGCTCAAATTTAGCTGCTCCTTTAACGGTGCTTACCAGATTAGGGATCAGATCAGAACGGCGTTGATACTGTGTTTCTACCTGATTCCATTTAGATTTTACATCTTCATCCATCTTTACCATGGTATTATAACCGCAACTGCTCAATGTGCTGGTCAGAAATAAAGCAGCAACAAACCCTAATATTATTCTTTTCATTTTTTTACGTTTTTGTTTAACTCGTGTTAATATACAGATTACGACTCAATTTCCGTACCTATGTTACAAGTGAGGTGAACAATCCGTCACAATTGTCCTAAAATGAGGATATTACAATTGTTTACTTCGCATGGTCATGGGTAAAATGCAATTTTGTCAGGTTTATTGGGCAGTAGCTGGTAACGGATTTAAACAGAAAGAGGCAGACCCTGCGACCTGCCTCTTTCTGTTTAATAGCAGTTCAATGGAACTATTACTTTTGGAAAGTTATGCTTGGTGATATCACATAATATTCGAACTCTCCCTTAACAGCATTATCCTGAGGAGCATTAAGCAGTACTTCTTTAATACTGATCATAAAATTATTGAACTCACTGACTTTTAAACCTGTCGCGCGACTAGTATTTTTTAATATGTTGCCATCGACGGATCTTATAAGTTCACCCGTAGCAGGGTCTACAAAACTAAGTTTAAAACTGGTTACTGGTATTCCATCAATTACGGGGCGCTGGATGATCTGGAATTGTGAATTGAAGTCATGCCCAACATCTTTTATGGTAAATAACGGTGTTAATTCTTCCTTTCCCGTTTCAGGATTGTTTGCAAATGAATTAAAAACTATGTCCATCGCCGGATATGGAAAGGCTGATATTGCCATATTTGCAACCTTGATTTTCATAAATCCTTCTGGTGCTGCAGGTTCATTTTCAAGTGGATTATTTGGATCTACCGGTATAATTACTGGTGGTACAGGCGGGACTTCTGTTTGTAATACAGGAGATGTAGCCCCTGGAGCCTGATAGATATAGTAAGTTACGGCTCTTGTAATATTCAATACAGTATCTATTAATTTTTCACCGGTGGTGTTATTGTGTACCTCAAATCTCCGGTCACCGATGGGTACTGCAATATAGGACCTTAATGAGAGATCGTTTTTAATACCGTCATACTTCATATAGGTTACATAGTCGGTTTTTCTAGTGAATTCTACCTTAACAAAGGCAAGATCTTCTACAGCTTCATTCTTTTTACAGCCAGCAAAGCAAAATAGCAATGCAAGCAGGCATAATGTGATAGTCTTCATAATTGTGCGCTTAAAATTTATAATTGATGGACAAGTTTGAATTTATTCCATATTTTACCCTGTAACGGACATCGTCAAATTCTTTTTCGTATTTATCTTTCCCATATTTTGGAGAAAACGTGTGGGCCTCATTGTAGTTATACCCATTGCCATTTATATAGTACAACGCTTCTGAATCCAGCAGGTTAGCTATGTTCAGTTTAACCTCCATTTTCCGTTTCAGCAATCTGCAGAACAACTGCAGATCAATCTGAGCCCTGCCATTTTCATATTCTGTTAAATTCGGATCTGAACTAATCGTATAGGTGCGACGAGCAGTAGTATTATAGCTAAGGGTAAATCCATAATCAGGCGCAGTATAACTTACTCCGGCGTTTATGCTATAAGGAGACTGGCCATACAGCGCTCTGGTTTCCTTATTTTCTACGATAGTTTCTCTATTTGTACCTTCATAAGACAGGGTATGAACATTGGACCGGATTACTGTACCGTTACCAAACATGGTAATATTCTGCAACCATTGTTTAGCTGCGATAAAACCAAGTGATTTTCTGATCTCCATTTCTAATCCATAATTAGTTGCATCTTTCTGATTTTGAAATCGATATACCCGGGATTGGAAACCATCCAGACCTGCTACAAGCTCTACTGGTTTATCAAAAGACTTATAAAAACCAGATACTGAAATCAATTCCCCTGGAGAAGGATACCATTCATAACGCAGATCGGTATTATTGATTTTTGTACTCTGCACGTTGGCACCTTCAATATCCGCATTCAGGATCGGATCATAAAAGCCAAAAAACGAGGTTTCTCTAAAATCTGGACGAAGAATCGTCTTAGAAAAAGATGCCCGGAAATTCATTTTTGGAGTTATGCTGTAGGTTAAATTAGCCGAAGGCAGATATACTGTATTTTTCTCACCCGTAGGTTTAACAACGGTTTTATCATCAAGCTGTCTGTTCCTCAGGTCATATTTTTCAGCTCTGATTCCATAAACGAGCCTGAGTTGATTAAAAAATCTTTGGTCGAGCATCAGGTAGCCGGCATGAAAACTGGATTTGCCATCAAACTGCTGCCCATTGTTACCATCAGCAAAATAATAGGCCTGATTAAGGCCATTACCCATATTTTCCGGAGCCATTAGTTCGACATAAGAACGTCCGAATCCGTCAAATGCTCTGTCATCGCTAAAAATTTTTAGTTTAGTGGCATCCAGACTCCTTTTCTTGTTGATGCCGTTATATCCCATTTTAAACAAACTTTTGTCGCCGAGAAAATCAAACGGCTGACTCAGATGTAGTGCCCAGTTGTAATCTGTTTCCTTTGTCGTGGTAAACATCCGATAATCGTAATCCGTTTCATTCTCCCCAGGAATCGTTACACGTGGATTCTGGAAATATTCAACCCCGTCTTGTGTACCTGTTAGATAATAAGAGAACCTGACCCTGTCTTTCAGTTCCTGTTTGACAGAATTTAGCGCTCCCATCCATGTCAACTTTAGTCCGCCCTCTGTCAACGTATGTTCTCCTTCCAATTTATGTTGAAATATCTGTGTCAGTTCAGGATCCTGAATCACTCTCTTCGTACGTGATTCATTCAGCGGGTTAACAATCGATAAACTCCCTGTAGAAGCCGTATAAGTATTATTAAAGATTTGGGAAAACAGATTTTTAAATCCTATTTTGTAATTTTTACCCTGTATACCCGTATTAAATTGTGCCCCCACTGCGGTTTTATATCTGTAGATATTACCATTACGTCTTCCATAAGCTGTGTCGATCAACGCCAGAGGTTTATCTGGATAGGATGCATAATAGGTCATTCCTCTTACATCCTGAAAATCACTCGATTCCTGGGTATTTCTCAAACTCAGGCCAGCAACAAATCCCCAATGCTGGTCATTTTTTAAATTATAGACCTGGCCAGCCGATAAACGATAATTTTGATTCATTCCACCTGTGGAGTTGTATGTTCTAAACGCATCCGAACTAAACAATTTACTTTGCGGAACAGCATATGCTGGAACAGGGCCACTTCCCCATGACTGTATGCCATCCGGTAATTTACGGTGTCCGTCATCAAATCCTAAGAAATCGTACTTACCTCTTTTTCCTGCTTGTGTGAAATCTTTTCCAAGTGTATTCGTATTAAAACCGGTACCTGCGGATACAATCAGGAAATTAGCAAGAGGAATATCCAGTGTATTTACAGAAACCTGTCCGCCGGCAAACTCCGCCGACACATCTGGTGTAGCAGTTTTATTAATAACTACATTACTTACCATTTCTGCAGGAATCACATCAAAGGAGAAATTGCGGCGGTTCATATCGGTACTTGGCAGAACAATCCCATCAATCATACCCTGATTATAGCGTTCAGTCAAACCACGAACAACAATATAACGGTTATCCACTACTGCCACTCCACTCACTCTCTTCAGCACCTGGCCTATATTATTATCCGGCGTACTGGCTATTTGCTCAGCAGAAATACCATCAGTAATTCCGGCGGCATTTTTTTGTTGTGCATATAAACCCGCAATAGCTTCCTTTTTGAAAGAAGATTGTATCGTTACACCTTTCAGTGCATTGGAAGAGCTGTTCAATACGATATCCAGTTTTGTTAATTCATCCGATTTTACAAGAACTCCACTAATTTGTTTGGTTTGATAAGATACATAACTCACCTCCAGCGTATAAGTACCGGGTGTAACGCTAATGCTATAAGACCCGTCTACTGCACTACTCACAGTTCTGTTCAGTTCTTTGATCCTGATAGAAGCGCCAGGCATTGCTTCACCTTTATCATCAAGCACTTTTCCGTAAACTTTGCCAGGTTGCTGCTGCACAGGTTTTGGTTCTATCACAATAAAGTTGTTCACTATTCTGTAGCGCAGATTAGTTTTGCTCAGTACCAGCTCTATCGCATTGCGGATGCTGATGCTTTCCAGATCCACGGAGATGTCTTTTGGATATTTAGCCAATAGCTCATCCGGCAAAGAGAACTGTACTTTACCAGCTTTTTGAATACTCAGCAGTCCTTCTTTGATACCCGAGTGTTTCAGCTGAAGCGGAATTTTTACTTTGTCCAGATGTTGGCCGCGTGCTGTTCCCGCTACCATTACACTGGTGAGGGTACATAAGGTAACCAATAAAATAAAGGAGCATTTCATGAAAAAGATAAGTTTGTTTCGTATGGAACGGTGAAGGATTAATCCTTTTTGCATATTTTTGTACATAATGGGTTTGTCTGCCTTTTAGGCAGGAATCTGTTATTATCCGCTCAGCTTTATTGCTGGCGGGTGCTGTTCATTAAGCCGAATGGGCGTCGAAAACCTCCGGCTTTTTAAATACATTCCGTTCCCGGCTTCGGGGACGGTTTTTTTTAAGGAGTATTGCTGCTACATCATTTTTTCTGATAGGTTCATATTTCTGTTAATTAATCGTAATTGCTTTTTCTTTATACTGATAAGTGAATCTCCCCGTGCTTGCCAGTACCTCCATGATCTGTTTTAAAGGCATGGTAGCTGTTAATGTGATGGTCATGTGCAGTCTTTCTCTGGCCGGATCAGCAAATTTTATTTTTACATTGTACCAGCGTTCCAGTACATGCGTCAGTTCCTGTAAAGTGGAATGATTAAATACCAGTCGCCCGTTTTTCCACTCTTTCACATCTTCCGCATTTACCCTGGTCAGCACCGCTTTGTGGTTATCCCAGTTCAAGCGCTCACCAGGTGTTAGCACCGCTAATGAAGTTTTTCCTTTTGCATGCCGCTGATCTACTCTTACTTTCCCTGTAGCCACCTCCACAAACAAGGGTTTATCAGCAAATGCATTCACCCGGAAAGATGTTCCCAATACCCATGTTCGGATATTGCCTGTATGGATCACAAAAGGTTTTTTCGGATTTTTAGTCACCTCAAAAAAGGCTTCCCCCTGCAGGGTGATTTCACGACTGTTACCTGTAAACTGAGCAGGATAGATCAGCTTACTGCCTGCACCCAGGTAAACCACTGAATTGTCAGCTAGTTTAATGGTAGAGCGCTGACCATAAGGGTTAACAGTTTCCTGCATGGCAATTACCAATAAATGTTCATGCTCATTTGCATTATACTTCCTGATGCCAAAATAAGTTCCGACAGAGAGGGTGATGGCGACCCAGATAGCTGCATATTTCCACAGCTTATTAGTCCTTGCCTGAATTTGTGTATTGACAGCTCCGTGTGATTGCAGCATAGGTGTTTCTAAACGTTCTGTAAGAAAGCGTTCTTTCCAGCCGTAGATCTCCTGATCGGTAATTTCATTTTCCTGAAAAACTTCCCATTCATCTGCCCATACTTGATCCATGATTTCCTGTGCATCATACCTTAACAGGAAGGTATGCATAGTAACAAGTTCGTCAGGAGTACATTGTCCTAAAAGGTATTTTTGTATGAGTTTTTTATCTGCAGGATGGTCCATTATATTAATCAGGTGCTTCTATAAGGTAATACACCTTTTTTTGACGCAGCCACTAATGGGAAATGCTTTTTATTAAATAGATAATGAAAAGTTTCATATACTTAACCTTTTTGAAGAAATTTATTCGGACCAAATTTCTTGCTTCTGCTTATAATAAGTAGCCAAAGATCAATGCAAAGGCTACATCAGAATATTTCTTCAGGTTACGGCGAAGAAAGCTGAGCGATGCGCCGATATGGTTTTCTACGGTATTTACAGATAACTGTAATTCAGCAGCTATTTCTTTATGAGTCATATCATGTTCACGACTCATCTGGAATACTTTTTTACGCTGCGGACTCAATTGTTCCAGCATCGTACGATAAATATCATTTAATTCCCTCGATTCCACTGCTTCGTCGGCAGCAGGTCCAATGGCGCAATGCTCAGGCAAAAGATCAAGCGCAATGGTTGGTATTTCTCTTTTCCGGATATGGTTAAATAAGGTGTTTTTCATCGCCCTGTAAAGGTAAGGAGCAATCTCACCATCAGTTTGAATCAGGTCGGTCTTCTGCCATACTTTGAGCAATAAATCCAGCACAAGTTCTTCGGCCACGCTTTCATCTTTAACAAATTTCAGAGAGAACTGATGAAGTTTGTTAAAATACCTGCGAAACAATTCGTTAAATGCCTTATCATTTCCCTCCCGGCAATGCTGTATCAGTCTGTTATCGGGTAGATTTTTAAATGGCATGTGATAGAAATTACCTCACACAAAAGTAAGGAGCAAAGTGTTATCGGGCATTAATCTTGTGTTAACTGATTGTTAAATATTTTATGTTCTCATTTTATACCTACTACTATCAATAGATAAGGCGAACAGATTATCCCATAAACGTTTTTGATCATAAAAAGCTATAGCCTACCTTTGCAGCAATTCAGGATAAAAACCTGACTATTTACATGCAAAAAGACATAGAAATCACCATCGCACCCAGCGATCTTGCAAATGAGCAGGAAATCAACAACAAACTTTCTGCTGCCCTAAAAACGGCTCCGGCAAATATTACAGGCTACAAAATACTGAAGAGGTCAATCGATGCCCGCTCCAGAAATGTGATTTACAGGCTTCAGGTTAGAGTTTTTATAGGAGAATCCCTTCCTGAAGAGGCTGATGTTATACCATATACTAATGTTGCAAATAAAAAAGCCGTCATTATTGTTGGTGCCGGACCCGCTGGTTTGTTCGCTGCTTTACAGTGTATCGAAAATGGGATGAAACCTATTGTTCTGGAACGTGGTAAAGATGTAAAACAACGACGGAGAGATCTGGCGATGATCAATAAAGAAGGTATTGTAAATACTGAATCCAACTATTGTTACGGTGAAGGCGGTGCCGGAACCTACTCTGACGGAAAGTTATATACCCGCTCTAATAAACGAGGCGATATCAATAAGGTTCTCCAGATTTTTGTGCAGCATGGCGCAACTGAAGATATTCTGATTGATGCGAGACCTCATATCGGCACCAATAAATTACCACATATCATTACAGCCATTCGCGAAACTATTTTAAATGCGGGTGGGGAAGTTCGGTTTGATCAGAAAGTGACTGATTTGATTGTAGAATCCGGACAAATTAAAGGTGTGGTGATCAATGAAAATGAAACATTAAATGCTGATGCCGTGATTTTAGCAACAGGGCATTCGGCAAGAGATATCTACACGTTATTAAATGATAAGGGGATACTTGTAGAGGCGAAACCTTTCGCATTGGGCGTAAGGATTGAGCATCCACAGGCAATTATTGATGCCGCACAATACCATTGTGATATCAGAAGTGAATTTTTACCCCCTGCTTATTATAGTTTAGTAGAGCAGGTAGGCAGCCGTGGTGTGTTTTCGTTTTGCATGTGTCCGGGTGGAATTATTGCCCCATGCGCTACTCATGAAAATGAAATCGTGGTCAATGGCTGGTCGCCTTCCAAAAGAAATAATCCTTTTGCTAATTCAGGAACAGTGGTTCAGGTAACGCTGGAAGATGTTCCGGGAACTGATCCGCTGCGGATGATGAAGTTCCAGGCAGAAATAGAAAAAACTGCCTTTGAACTGGGCGGTGGAAACCTGGTTGCTCCCGCACAACGGATGATAGATTTTGTAGAAGGAAAGCTTTCAACCGATCTGCCTAAAAACTCTTATCTGCCGGGTACAAAGAGTGTAATGCTAAAAGATGCTTTGCCAAAATTTGTTGCGGACAGCCTGAAAAACGCATTGCCGCTTTTTGGAAAAAAAATGAAAGGTTATTATACCAACGATGCGATTCTGGTAGGCGTGGAGAGCAGAAGTTCTTCCCCTGTACGGATTCCGCGCGACAAAGAAACTTTTCAGCATCCACAAGTTAAAGGGCTATATCCATGTGCGGAGGGTGCTGGTTATGCCGGCGGAATTGTTTCTGCTGCGATAGATGGAGTGAACTGTGCAAATGCGATCCTGAATTTTAAATAAACATTTTATTGTTACTACTGTTAATTCTTTAGAAACAACATCATCATGAAAAATACCCTTATTATTGGCGCAACACCAAATCCAACAAGATATGCTTATCGTGCTGCACAAATGTTGAAATCCAAAGGACATGAAATTGTTAACGTAGGTATCAAGAATGGTGAAGTGGCAGGAGTGGCTATTGAAAAACCAGGGACGATCCATGAAGATATTCATACAATCACTTTGTATATAGGTCCCGATCTCCAATCAGAATATTTCGATTATATCGTAAAAACAAACCCAAAGAGAGTGATTTTCAATCCCGGAACAGAAAATGATAAACTTGAAACTGTGCTGAAGGAAAATGGTATAGAACCAGTTGAAGCATGTACGCTGGTGATGCTGGCTACTGGTCAGTATTAAATGTTGCTATGAGCAGGATACTATAACATATTTCGGTTGAAAAGATAATAATGATAAGCAGTAACAAAAAACAGCATTAGTAAACTGAAAAGGAAAAACTGACTGAAAATAATAGCTGTCATCGAGATTACAAAAAAGCAGAATATAAACTTCAGGTACCGGTCCATATCATCTCCCAGAAAGTAAAGTGATAACCTTAAAAGGAGCAAACCAGATACGCCAAACACTATTCCTGCAATGATGATATAAGGAATAAAGCCTGATGCAAAACTGTATAAAACGAATTCTGGCAATAGCAGCAACACAATAAATACTACCGTGTGTGCCAATCTCTTCCAGCCCGGAAGGGGCAAACTGTTTACAAATGATAAGTTTACTTTTTCATATCTAAGTACCGTTGCTATTAACGTAGTGTGGGATAATATCGCTGCAAGAATGGCTATCATATAGACCCGCACATCTGGTGTGTCCCCGGCGAATGCCCATATGATGCCTTTGAAAAAGACGAATGATAATAATTTGCAGATCAGCAGCATTATTACCTGTTCTTTTAACAGATAATAAAGTGGCCACGTCCAGTAAGGTTTACTGATACCGGGCAGCTCGATATCAAATGGTATTTTTATACTG
>Ga0247809_1000529_pt1 | contig 17546 bp, 17 predicted proteins | sample UWRJL104311B1_FD_180951 | JGI IMG/M metagenome (GOLD analysis project Ga0247809, IMG submission 180951) | Plant litter microbial communities from Arlington Agricultural Research Station in Wisconsin, United States - UWRJ-L104-311B-1 | ecosystem: Environmental > Terrestrial > Plant litter >...
CCACAGAACGACATCATACGACAAGACACAAGTCGTGCCCCAGCTGGTCACGCGACTCGCAAGACCAGGTCCCTTCCACAAGATTTCGAAGCATCACGACATGGTATTGCACCTGTCCATCAACCACGTCCATTCATCTCATTTGCTTCTCCAGAAGTAGACGAGCAAGAAGAGAAGGAAGAGGACAATATCTCACGTACCACGGCGATCGTCCTTCTCCTTGTCTCTACTGGTCTTGTTGCTCTTTGTGCTGATTTCATGGTTGAGGCCATTGATGCTGTTACAACTGGAACTGGTCTTAGTGCTACCTTTGTTGGTTTGATTATCCTGCCTGTTGTTGGTAACGCAGCTGAACACGTTACTGCTGTGACTGTCGCTATCAAGAACAAAATGGACTTGTCTATTGGTGTTGCTGTTGGTAGTTCTATTCAAATCGGTAAGCACCTTCGCTATCCCGTCATCTTCTGCTTTATAATGCTAATGTAAATGTAGCGCTCTTTGTCACACCATTCGTTGTCCTTCTAGGTTGGTGCATGAGCAAAGAGATGACACTCTACTTCACAATATTTGAGACAGTAGCACTCTTCGTGTCCGTCTTTGTTGTCAACTTCCTTGTTCTCGATGGCCGCAGTAATTATCTTGAAGGCGCACTTCTCATGATGGCGTATGTCATTATCGCTGTTGCTGCTTTCTTTTACCCAGAGGCAGATGATCAGAGTGTCATTGGTGGTAATCCTGATGCCGACAATCCGCAGAACGTGACGTCCACTTTGGTCAAGATGGCTGTGCGGGCTACCATGGGCGCTGTTTTACAATAACATTTTCGGGTATGCCGAATCTCTTTTTAGTTAGTATTGGTGTGTAGCACCATCTAAGGATGATCCTAGTCACTTCCAAAATTTCCAACTGCTTCACAATCACTGATAAGCCTTAATAACGCTTCCCGTTTCTTCTTTCTCTATCATCAATCTGGGAAGGAAAAAACAGTGCATGTAGAACAAATGCTATCCATCCAAGCTAATCGCAGCAATGACGCGAGTCAAAGAACTTGAACTTTATTCTGGCATGGAACGAGCATACCAAGTCTTGATAACATACATACATAAACCTCAGCTCAGTGTAGGCTTGCTCTATCTGTCAAGAAAACCACAGCAATGTGCTACCGCTACTATCTCCAAATGCAACAACAACAACAACAGTAAATTGAAGATGGACTTCTCATCTACTCATCTTTCTGCTTCTAGGGCTACGATAGCCGAAGGAAGGAAGGTAGGAAGAGTTTGGATGTCATACTATAAATGGTAGAGGATTGAGAACACAATTGTTCTTTCATTGCTGGATGTGCCATCTCTAAACTCGATAACTTCCAGAGTCTCCTCTCTGTATTGTAACAGGTTGGAGTTCACACATTCTTCGGTGATTTTCAAGATTACGCAAGGCAAACGTGATCTGATTATTTCACAAACCTGTTACAGTCTTGTATCGATGTAGTTTTCATTATTTAAATCTAAGATGGTTCTATTCAAACAACACACAATTTCCCCATTCACCCATGAATCATGCTCTCCAACGCCGACGCTTTCGCAAATGCATCCAGAACCTTTCTATAATATCACCATGCCATCTAATCACACACATCACACATGCATATTTCCAGTGCTTAAACAACTTCGCTAGAAGTCTTCTTCCTTCTCATCCACTTCTTCCCACCACTCTTCTCGGACTGCAACATGGCATCATTTACACCATAAGCCTTCTTCGAGCCCTTCCTCCTCCCCGTCTTGACATCCCTTCTCGACGCACAACAACAGCTCATCAAGAGATGGATCAAGAATCCAAAGATACTAAATGCTGCTCCGGTCCACATGAATCCGAACATGACATTCCCCAATTCGGCGCCGATGTTGATGCCTTCTTGAGAAGTGATGGTGTTTCTGAAGATGATAAACATGACTGTGGCGATGATGGCGGCCACGGTACTTGTTAGTGCCGAGATGAATGTCCAGATTGCCAATGGAAGAGACCACCATCGAGAGTAGAGGGCCATGGGCGCGAGGAAGATGTTGACGAAGTTCATGAGTAATCCCGTCAAGAAGAATCCGAACATCAAATTACTCGCTAGCCTGATCAACTCCAAGATGTTGTTGATGTCAGCTGGCAATACGATTGTAGCTCCAGCTAGCAATTCGTTCAGCAGAATCTCGACGGGGTTGAACCAGTAGAGTGTTTTTGGCTTCGAACAGTACACCACTCCTTCGTCATTATATCCTTCGCAAAAGTTCCACATACCAACGAGGTAGTAGTCGTGTAGGCCGAGCGAGCGTGCTAAGGAGTTGACGAGCTGAATGGAGGAGCCGGTTGATACAGGGATAATGTTTGCGAGGTCGAGACGGAAGAAGTAGGTTGAGCGGATGACTGGCCGTTGATTGATATTACCGATTACAGTCTGTTCATGTGTTAGCTGTCTGTATATACTAGTGATACGGTGGGGAAGAAGGGCTGCTTACAAGTAGTAAGAAGATTGTAGCAATTGCAAAGCAGAAGCAGGAGAGCAATATCCAGATCTTTCGTGCCTTTGTGGCCCGTTTGACATTGACTCCATCGTTATTGTGTGTAGGCGTCAATGTTCGATCAGAACTGCTCGCGCGTCGTGTCTGTCCGACCTCCCCTTCCTGCTTCCTGGCTCTCGCAGATCTGAATTGCGGAAGCTGCATCTTGGTCTTCCTGGTTGTCCCTCCTTCTTGTGTACCGTGTGCTACCGCTTCTCGTTCTAAGCATGCAATAGCATATGCAAACACCACAAGGAATTACAATATTTCCACAGACAACAAGTTCAAAAAAAATATCTCAATGTTATCAGATGAAGTCTTCAAAGCATAAACACACCAAAGCACACAGACACACGTACACTCAACGACATCATTCAAAATTTCCAACAAAGGGCTTTCCGCGCGGCCAAGTCCACCATCAAGAAATAAAGATCAGCCCGATGACGCTGAATCTAGGGGTCTTGTACAGCGGATGCCGTCGCTGGAACCACTATAACCAATGAAACTCCACTCGCTAAACATAGCCTGGGAAGCGTTCCGAGCAAGAACCTTGTCAATACGAAAGGCGCCGAGCAATCCGATGATGGCTGTTTCTTCCTTCTCCTCTTGGGATTCTTCTTGTTGTTCTAGATTCTCCTTATTCTCATGCCTTGGTATGATTGATGGAATCATAGTTGCTCTTTGGTGTCTGTTCTTACAAGAACTCGGTCTTCTTGTTTGTCTTGCATGATCGAAGTTTGATCTAGTGTATTGTACGATTCGTGAAGTTTGCCAATGTGCTTGGGCTGTTTCTCGACGTCATCATCGCAAGGAGAGAAAAGAAAGTTTGTACAAGCGTGTATTGTTGGTGGTTTTTCCTCACGACCATCTCCAGTTGTACCAATTCACAGTGTTTCGACCGTATGTTCCGGACGGATAGTAGTGTGTTGAAGAAAGTGTAACGGAGACGACAATTTATTGCTTCGAGCGAAACTCTCAACTCGTACTGGAAGTGTGCAATTTCAGCTGCAAGATGCATCTTTCAAAATACCTACCGGTACTAGCTATCGCAGTCAGCACTTCTTCACAACAAGATACGACCGTCCTCTCAGGCACAGAAACAAGACCTGTCACAAACACACTCAATCGAGTAGATACAAATGGACCATATGTCTCATACTCGTCCACAATCACTCGCTCGATACCAACAGCAATCTCAACACGGGAAATTCTCTCATATATCACAGAGGACAGGACGACTAGAACAAGAACGATAGGGACCACTACAATCCTGGGATTCAATGGTACACCAGTACCAGTAAACAATGGAACAAACCAGACAGCTTCAACCACAAGTTCACCTTCCAGGATCGTGTTAGCAGGAGGAAGTCGACCTACAACCATAACAGGTAACGGAACTGCAAATGCAACTGTCACTTCTGTTGAGCCGTCACCACTACCTTCAAACACAAGACCATGTAATAATTGGGTAGAATTCTGCAATCGCTCCTATGCAAACATTACCGAAGTAGGAGCCCACAACTCACCGTTCATCCGTCCAGGCAACGCAGCTGCAAACCAGCAGCTAGACGTCGTCACTCAACTCAACGATGGAATCAGACTCGTTCAAGCACAAGTTCACTTCGTCAATGGCACTCCATATCTCTGCCATGGATCATGTGATACCCTTAACGCCGGCACAATGGTAGACTACCTGAAGACCGTCTACAACTGGATTCTGCAACATCCATTCGACGTCGTGACCATCATCATCGGCAATGCCAGGAAAGCAGATGATTCCTATCGCAAAGTAGGAGAGTACGTTCCGTTTTTGGAACAAACCGGTCTTCAAGACTTTGCATACGTTCCTCCCAAGATCCCAATGGCCAAGAATGACTGGCCTACACTTGCACAAATGATTCTCAGCGGCAAGAGGGCAGTCATCTTTATGGACTACGAAGCGAACCAGATCGAGACACCATGGGTCCTGGACGAATTTTCTCAAATGTGGGAAACGCCCTTCGATCCTACTGATCGTTCATTTCCATGCACTGTCCAACGCCCACCAGATATTTCCGAACAACAAGCACGAGACAGGTTATACCTCTTCAACCACAATCTCAATTACGATATCAATCTACTGGGTAATTCGATCCTGGTCCCTGTTATTCCGTTATTGAATGTGACGAACAACGTAACTGGAGAGGGGAGTCTGGGCGTCAATACGGAACAGTGTAACCAGACGCATGGCTATCCACCCAAGTTTTTGAACGTGGATTATTATAACGTTGGGAATGGAAGCGTGTTTGCGGTTGCAGCCAAGTATAATAATGTTACCTACGCCAGGGAGTGCTGCGGCTTACCTGTTAGCGGTGGTGTCAGAGCGGGAAGCTTGTCCTCGGTCATGTTGGCTGTCGTCGCTGGTGTGATTATCATGGTCATGTTGTAAGCAGTAGGGGTAGAAGTGCGAAATGCTTGTTTGTGGCTGTTGTTCATAGCGACTAAGGCGTTGGGTAAATAGACATGTAGCATAGCGTTGGTTTTATAGATTTTGGAGAAGTTCATACAATATAATATACTTTGCAAACGGTTCTATCACATAGTGCATGATTGATAGGCAGTGTGGTGAGTCCCCGTAGCAATCCGAGGAGTGTCCATTTGTTTCAAAATGCGGCATTGAATGGACTTTGCGATCGTGAACATACCTATATAGAAGTTGTCTGCTCACATTGAGCACGAGGACAATTTATCAAAGGGCGGAAAGGGTAGCCAGGAGTGTCATGAGGAGGAAAGAGATCTAATTGTGAGAAGTCCTTCATTCACACATTCATCAGACGCAACTAGCTTGAGATGCTTTACCCTTAAGCAACCCATTGCTCGTAACCTACAAGGAATCTCCTCATACCTACTTCACATGAAGGGCATGATACTGAAGTTCATCTACACATCCTAGTGCAAATTCCCACGACAATTTGATCGTGTCAACATAATGCGACACGCACCTCCTACCTCGACTCGTGGTGGGATTTTCGCCTGCATCAGTGAAGGTGGTTGCGAGATAATAGCGTGTAGTTTGGAGCTCCCTCAACGATGAGTGCTACGAACAGCCATTGTTACGCGAGCGCTGTTTACGCAGAATGAGCGTACATCAATCGTTGTGAGTTTGATGTAGTGAAAAAGGTATTGATGGATACCGTGGTTTCCCTGCTGTAGTTGAGGCTTTTCAAGCCAGATCTCCATCAGTCGTTTTTTCTCACTCCTTGAGAGATACGTAGGTGTAGACTCCACTACGACAGTCATCTACCCCGAGCAATAACGGGTCAGAATCCCAGAACCGATCATCGCCTTCTGCCCCAACACCGTTGATAGAAGAAGAGAAGCGAAAGAAGAAGAACTATAGAATGATATGGGATCCATCTGGTTAGCCTCCAAGTTTGCAGAGACTCCGGTCATCACAATGACTGATCCTTTATCTCGTGAGGCAAACAAGAAGATCTCTGTACATGGATGACACTTTTGTGGGTGATATCAGTAGTGAAAAGTGATTGCAGCCAAACTCTCGACGGGTGAAAGTCTCCACTGATGCCTCCATGTTCGGACGTCCCGAAAGACATCGACTGCCCACTGATAAATGGTTCGACACGGAATGCTCATGGTCCGGTGAGAAGAATTCATGTAAGCCGAGAGGATGGGCACATCCCACCACATCCCACATCAAGTGCGACGTGGGACAGCAACAAAAGCAAGTAGCAGCAGAGTACGCCCTGATCCAAAGACTCAGTCTTGCAATTTCGACAAGATCCTTCCCGCAACAGGAAACACAAGCGTGCATTGTATAGATAGGCAGCTGTGCTGCCTGGATCGACATTAGCCTCGAGCAATGGTACAACTCTTTGCTTTTGTAGTCTACCAGGACACGAAAGCAACGGCTGGATACACCAGACTCAGAATGTAGAGGGAGACCATCCACAACTCCAGAAATATTGCAGCCTGTACCGTAACCTTGATGTGATTGAGGCCCCCCTTCTACACCGCACGGCGTAATTTAGTCCAAGCACTTCAAGCTAACAGCAGAATATGGCGTTGCACAGAGATGCACATGTGCATACCGTGGCCACGGATTGTCAAGATTCCATTACACAGCTTCGAACAGCAATCCAATAGGTCCACAGCCTTCGTACAGATACAATGGGTCATGATGTCGTACGAAATCAATCAGATCAGATCACGAGCTAGCCACTCCGCTCTACGTATCTTGCGCATCAGTACCGAGAATTCTATATGAGGCTGTCAAGTTGTCAGCCAAGCAATGCATTGATTCTAATTCTCTCACGCGACAGTAAATACAAAGATACCATGATTTCATGTCGCTTTAGTTGCCTGAAGGATTCGTGTACTACGCTCGTTGCAATCATGCACTAACTCTGCTTCTTAGAAAATTACCGTCCAAGATTATTAATGATGGTTGTGGTTCGGAGTATTCATGCAGTATCTCCCAAACATCATGCGACTGTCTTGCTTTGCTTGAGGACTTGTTTCGCCTATGTCTCGATGTAAACCAGATGATCCAAAGCACATTTTGCCTGTAACACGATCAATCCCGAATCATCTCCAAGACGAATCTCACGGCTCACAGCTCACGCCCGACGGCTGTGTGCCAGGAGGTCGAGGTAGCCGTTCGGATGAGAACGAACAGAGCGGGAGGATGCATGAAAGCGTCCAAGCGCGTTGATTGCTATCTCATGACCGCAGCGTCAGGAGGAATGTTGCAAATGCTGAGGCACTATCATGTTCTCTCGTTGTCGAAAGTTGGGCGGCGGATGATAAATATTCTTCCCACCGTGTGACAGAGAAATGAGAGATCTCGTAGTGAGCTGGAAGGGTGGCACCAACCACCCACATCCCCCAGCTGTTGATGTGAACAATCGAAATCAAACCTGCATCATGACTTGTCTCTCTATCAGAAAATTCGACGAGAGTGCAACATGCATGAAAAGCAAAGTCGTAAAAGTCAGAGTTTGAAAGATGTCAGATTTCGTCAAATTGTCAGTATGACGAGAAATTGAGGAGGTTGTGATGATAATATATGACATGGCGAGGAGGATCAACATCGTACAGTACCTACCCAGAACGGAACGGTACCAGATTACCTACTGTACCAGCCAGTTGGATTTCCGCCCCCCATTATCATCCACTTCTGGCTATTTTGAGCCAAATAACGAATCCCTGGACGTGCCACGGTGCATCTAGGATCAGGCCTGTGGCGCATAGCCTCCTTTTATTCACAAACCTGGTAAATTCCGAAAGACATTACTCCCGAGACCTGATGACGGCTTCTGTAAATGAGGATTTTGTAACGAAACCGGTAGTCGCATCGAATGTTCAGATGTACCAAGAAACCTACCTGACTCTTTGCTCAAATTGCTATTCATGCCATCTCCGAAGTCACATCTAGCCACCGATCAAGCCAGTCCTAGCTGAGACATGCTACCGAGTTGGTCTTGTGCAAAGAATACGATAGCTCGGCCGTGAAGGCGAAGGCGAGGGAGTGATTGTTGATGAAAGCTGACTAGATACTGTTGCTAAAAGTCGATCGAAGCTGAAACTTTGCTCCCGCCTCATCTTTATACCTACTCATACAGTATGAAGCAGCTTCCCTTTTGAGTTTTGGGAGGCCAGGGAGGCGCGAGTGTAAATGCTTTTTCCTGCGACATTTATTGGGAAGGCTTGTAAGAGACAGTGCATTTTCTAATTTATGATGCGGCAAGTGATCATGATGATACTTACTGTAATGACCGAAAACAGAAAGATCAAAGTGGTCGGTTGGTTGGGTGTGGGTGACATTGGCTGCATGTGCCTGCGTGCGTCGGCTACGGTACAGTAAATAGTCAGTAATTTCGAGTTACTATGCAAGCCGCCTAAACGTGCATTGACGGTATCTCGCGATGGGGCTTCTAAAAACAATACATTCATCATCGTAACTCGTGAGGCGACACACGATGGTTATTGGCATGAATCGGTCGAAACAGTCTTCAATGAAGTCAAAGTTAGTCGTAGTCAGTCAGTCACAGAGTTTCGGGAACTAATACATGCCTATAATAATAGTGATGCGCCGTGTCATTCTTGGTTCATAGCACGCTCCTAAACCTGGGTCTTAGGCCTCGTCCACACCTTGTAACATATCAGTATCGGGAGGGTTATACCTGTCATATTCACTACCCAACCTGCCCCCTCCCCTGTCGCGTCTACCAATTTTTGTCTCATTGTTTTGTACCATACTTTTTAACCTTGTTTCTGCAAAATAAGACTACCTGGACACTCTCCTTCGCATCGGGCGTTTCTTCTTTCTCATTTATTGTACTACTTCCAACTCATTCCAACACATAATCCCTTTCAGGTGTTGGTATCTCAATCCTTCACAGCGACGACGCTCTCGATCGCACACAGTCTTTACAGTCGAACTATTTTCGTATTTCCTTTGTGTGTCGTAAAATCAATTAATAATCGAAAAAGGAGGCAGTGCTGCTAACTGTATTCTTTGTGGTCCAACTGAGGTACGTACGTAGAGCAAACACATGTTCCCCCTACCACAATTCCTCGGTATCGAGGTCGTACTTATGCGTCTTTCCGTTCAAACATCACGAGATTGATCGTAAATCGGCTGCACGACGAAGGTCGACTGTTTGCTGCAATAATCGATGCTGACGACATCTATGTCTTGCAGAATTCTTGTTTATTCCAGAAATTTAAAATTAATATACTGCCCCCGGCGAACCCAACGACTCACAGTCTCGAGACCATTGCCATTTCTCAACACGATCAGTCGATCAACTCGGAATTCAATTCACAGCTGGACTGCGAGGAGATGTCATCACCATCAAGAAGGCAGAGCATCTGCGCTGGACAGAACCAGGCGGGCGCCTCTCATGCTGCCACGGAAGGAACAGCACGAGTCGGGGATGGCAACAAAAACATGGTAGCGGCGGAAGAATGTCGAAGTGCAGAATCACAGAATATACCAACGATAGAGAATGACGATTCACCAAGGACACAAAGGTCTCAGCGAACGGGAACACCATGCTTGACATCAAGAGAGCGGAGACCCATGATAGAACCTCCAGTGACAAAAGCCACACTCAGTGAACTTGATGTAACCAAGATTGTCAACAATCCAAAGTTGAGACATGATATCAATTTCGACCCAGAACTTCACTTTCGACCAAACATCGACGGAGAGAAAGGAAAAAGAAAGTCACAGAAAGCCAATGCGTTTTGGGATCATATGGAAAATCAACTTGGGTCGTACTTGACAGAGACGGAAAAGTTTGAAAGGGAAAACGGAGACGCTGAATGGGCATTGCCAGCGACATTACGAGCTATCCGGGAGATTCTGGAAACCTTGGTACCGCAACGGGATAGATCCTCAGTCGAAGAGACATTCAACATTGAGCTTCTGATGCAGCAATTCCGAAATGGCGTTGCGGACATGACGAAACTTTCACACTGGCTATCGCAGTTACTCAAGTCTCACTGTGCACCTATGCGAGACGAATGGGTAGATAAAATGGTAGTCCAATTTACACATGGAGACCAGAACCAGGACATCCGAAGCAGTGTAGAGGGCATGAAAACTCTGCTTGGAATCCTGGAAGCAATGAAACTAGTAAGAATTCTGCAATTCGTTGACGGCCCATAGCTAACGCGCTTCAGGATGTGGCGAACCATCAAATTCGTTGCTTGCGGCCATTATTGATCGATGATACTGTTCATTTTGAGCAAAAGTTTTTCATGAAAAAGATTGCGCTTCGTAGAGTAGACGTTGATGAAGCTCGAGCATGGTACAGACGCGCAAGTACCTTTGAAGACAACTTCACTCATAACTCATTCGCGTCGTCGCAAGGAAACACTTGGGATTTTATGAAGGCTCTTGTGCACCTGTCACTACCAAGAAGTCACGCCGAAGTTGTGCCCCACACATTTCTGTTTGACGAGGAGCGCATCATCAAGATCAGAAGCGACCTGCAAGATCTTATCAACATTGAAGTCTGTATGCACATCTATCAACAACTCGATGCGTCAAGCAGATCACAGGACCCTCGCTTGGTACTCAATGGTGACTCCGGTGCGACCACCCCTTCCTCTACGGACGATGAGATGGATCTATCTTCGCCGACAATCCCAGACGATCATCACTTTACTTCCAATCATTCACTACGACCCAAGCCGATGACACTCGCAAGCCAGAAGAGATGGTCAGCGAACCTCGACGATGATTGTGCTTCATCCTCAACTGCATCGAGTCCGTATTCCTCGCCTGCATCTCTCGCAGCAATCCCCGATAGTCAACCCCTTACACCACTATATCTATCCAATCGCCTCCCAAGTCCTACCTCTCAAGTCCGCTCTTCACTACTCGCGATACTCAGCTCCAGCAGCTCATCTGACAAATGGAAACGTATGGGTCCTTCTCTTGCCCTTCAGATTTTGCGTTCAACTCCTGCGCCACTTACACATTTGCCACGATTTGAGGTATACGTTTGTGCACAAATTTCAAATCCCGACTCGGAAATATATCAGAGGACTGAGTCGCGCATACTTTCCGAACTTCTGCCTAGCCTTCGAATGTTGGTCGACAAGTATACTCCTTTGACCAGTTTACAGATCTTTGAGGCCGCAACTGGACCAAAAGCAGCACCAATTTTCGGAATACCTTCGTCTTCGACCAGCACCAAAGCCGAAGCGACCGATATTGCCACTCGATTAGCACACCTGGGTATTCTGCATTGGAGAGTCTGGGCACCTCTAGCTTATATCGACGAGCAGCAAGATGAGGACATGCTTCCACCGGTCGAAAGAGCAAGGAGCATGCCATAGATCGCTTTCAACGTGGTCACCACTCCCTCTCCTCCAAAATCGGCTAGTATATCACAGCCAATTTTCGAGCTTGAAGAGGTTACGTTCATACCCTTATTAACAACACTTCCGTATGAAACGGATATTTCTTTTGTCAAGTTTTGCCTGTGCATATTGGAGCTCAGTTATGCATATTTTAGGTGGTTCACTGCTTTTTCTTTTTTGGAATATACCCATTGTTTAATATATATATACTAGATTGTGCAGCAAATGCAATTGGGAAGGTTACACTGGCGTCTGGGCCCCGGCTGCTTTTGGGTTTTTGCAAGTTCTTGCTTGAGGTTTTGTTGACTATGGCTTGGATCGCAGGAGTGTTCCACAATCGGGAATATCAGACAGATATGTAATGGCTATGTGTCGATCCAGGCTCGAGGTACTTTTATTTCCATTGTATATGTAATCAGAAGAGGGGAGATAAAAAGCGTCCTGGTGAAAAGTGGACGCGAAGAAGTAGATTAGATATGTGCAAACATAGGGGCATGAAGAAATCAGAGCATGTTCAAATGATTTTTCCCAGGTGCAGTGTTTATAATAGGTCGAAGACACATTTATTTCATGTAGCGATCAACGTATAAACTACGCTGAGCCACGCCTTGCACCATACTCGTGTATCGTGGAGCTTGAATTATTACTGCTGCTCTCACTGCCCTGCAATGCGAAATCTGACTCATCCACGTTCCCTTCCACGTGCTCATCATGATCAGTATCCAACATACGTCTCCTCTCCGCCTCATCACCATGCTCTCCCTCACTCGCCCTCATCTGCACGCCACCACTGCCACTCTCGACATCCGTCCTCCTCGCCTCTCGCCCACCGCCCGCCTTCCCCTGCATAGCAATGTAAACCGCCGAGCCCAACACAATGCCACCCCCAAGCAAACTCCACACACCCGGCACCACACCAAAGACCACGCGATCCAGTCCCATGGCAAACAACATATTCGTATAAATCATGTTCATGCCCCTCGTCTCTCCCTTCCCTCCGCCCGCCAGACCCTTCGTCAGCAAGAACTGCATCGTGAATCCGCAGACGCCAAGGAACAACAACATGCTCCATTGACGAAGGTTGGCTGGCAATTTGAACTCTTGAGAGATGGGAAACGGGAGCACGAGTGCTAGGAAGGAGATGAGGGTGCAGAATGTCGAGAAGTAGTTTACACTGATCAGAGGGTGGCATTTGGTGCCTAAGTGGCGAATCGATGTGAATGCGCCTGCGGAGCCGAGAACGCCGAGAAGAGCGAGGAGGATTGCGTTGAGGCGTTGGGTGGGCGTTGCTTCAGGGAAGGTGTAATAGGGATCTGAAGTTGCTGTTGCCGTTGCTGTTATATTGACTGCTGGTGTCGGTAGGGTGTTTGGTGTCGATGATGATGTGAAGAATGAGGTTGGGCGGGCAATGAGGATCACGCCGATCAGAGAAACCAGAGAGGCATATTGTGATGATCTGGGGAACGGTTCGCGGAGAAAGACGTAGCATGCATAGCCAGCTACTGAGGGCGACAGAAACGTGATCACCACTGCATCTGCGACTGGAAGATATTGCAATGAATCTAGAAATCGTCAACAATTCTCTTCAAGACAGCGCGAATTGGGACTTACAGTACATCCCATAGATACCGAAGAATCCAGATGTAGCCCGTGCAACAAGTAGTAGTCGCATATTCTTAGCTCCCAGTGGAAACTCAGGAACTTTTCTCCACCACATCCATATCGTGCAGAGTACGGCCGTCAAGCCTTGTCTCGCAAACAAAATCTGGAATGGTTCCATGCCATCTCCTTCTAACTCTAACAATCTGGTCGTGACATTCATTAAAGCACCGAATAACTGAGATATTGTCACCAGGAAGAGTCCTTGATTGCGATCCCAGAAATCGATCATTTTTGATCTCCATGTTGTACTTGCGACATGATCGATATCACCAGGATAAGGCGAGGTACCACGAGACGGATTTCCATAGGAGGAGACCGAGCTCACCGACAGTCGTCCAAAATGCTCTGGATCTTGAAGCTCCTCAGTATCTTTCGGTTTTGGGGACAGATATCTTGGCTTGGATTTTGGAGCGTCGGTCTGTAGTAGGTTAATATGGGATGGGATGTTCTGAAGACCTTCTAGGAGATCTACATGCTCATCGTGGTGATGTCCATGAGGATGTATATTATGAGAGGACATGACGTGTGAGAGTATACATCATATATCAGCTTCAGGATATAGAAATATGGTAGAATAACGGATTTTGTGCTTATGATGACTCAAAGCTCTTATCAACAGTAGAGATAAAAATGGTAAGGATAAGCAATATAGAAGAAACAACAGGCACGCGACAAGAAACGTATATAGACAAAGAGGTTTTCAGATAGGATTGGGAACCCCGATATAAGAGACAACCATTACAAAGGTGGGGAATCTCTAGCCTTTCAAGATCTAGAGTTACGACCAGCACTCTTTGACAACGTGAATCAACCAACACCGATGCGAATTAGTTAACATTCTTCGACTTACACACTCGGGCTTTCTGGCGGGATAGTAACAATCGGCCCAGACTCTTCTTTTGACAACTGTTGTGTTACCATTCCGTGAGTTGGAAAGAGAGAATTCTTAAAACTTGAGATTAAGGTTGTGATGGGATCCTACTTGGCGCATGTGGCGAGCGCCGCTTTACGTCATCGTCGTAATGTACCGTATGTGAAGCGATAGGCTCAGAAATGGTTTTCGAATGATCTTTAATGTTAGCTTCTCTGTGCAAGTCTTGTTATAGATCTTGTGTCAATTCAATCGAACGACAAGTTGTACCATCACCTATATAGAACGTCCCTTGGACCAACGGTGATCCCGCAGGTTATCACCTATTAATTCCGAAGCTCGATCACCAGTAGCATCTTTCGCGCCTGATGATATCACACTGACTGTAACTTCCCTTGCGAAATTCTGCTTCATATCAGAGCAGATTCGAGTCTCAATCGTACCAGGTCTACCGGACTGCATCTGGGCAGCCAGATCTCTTCAGATTTCGATCTCTTTCTTCCCGAATCCATCGTCCTCACGACGTCTGGTTGTACCGGTGTTATTGTCCCACCAGATCCAGTTCTGATAACGACGGGGAATTCTAAATTCCAACCGTGGCCAAAGGTCGATTTCAATACCTGTTTTCTTAATACTGCCTACTGGCTGCCAGCCATAGCGAAAGCCGTCTGCATCGGACATCCGGTATTCCACGCGGGATCGCATCAGATCCGATCTAGTAACCGTCTTGAAGTCATCTTCAACTCGGTTATATGGTTCGTCGGGGGTTGACTGTGGAAAAGCAGTCCACGCAGCCACATCGAGATTAGGTCTCGACCAAGAATCTCCAGGCTGCTCATCGTGCGTCTCAAGACATTCAATGACGTTTCGAAGAAATTCCCGATCATGAAGGTATGTAGACCATGCCAAAGTACTGCTGGAATCATTCATCGAGCACTTAGGATATTTACGAACTTTTCGAAGTTGTTCTCCTCGACAACTGGTTTCAAGACTTGTAAGATAGATGAGAATGATGCGCCAACGAAATTGCAGTCTAATCCTGGCTCCCGGAAGATGCTCCATGGATTGAGCCTATGAAATTGAACTCATGCTTGTAGTCATGAAGTAAGTAAGGTCTTCCACGTAGTTACGGATGTAAAGAGGCAGCGTAATCTTCTCGGCTTGGGCGAATTGTGTAAACGCTGGTGTAAGGACGAGAACCGGAGCTCTTTCCTCTGCATCTCTAGGACCGCGCCATAAATGTGTATGATCAGAGCGGTACCAAAATCGCTGTCAACATGTCAGAGCGGTCGTCTTCCTTACTTTGCAATAACCGATATTCGACTGGTGTGCGCCGAATGAGTGACAAGGTTCTGAGAGGACCAAAAACATTTGTCGAGTCCCAGTTGTCATCTTCAGGAAGCTCAGGACTCGGTACCTTCCACTGCGACTGTCTCTGTATAGTTCGGAGCGGCAGCGTGTTAGGAAGCCGTGGTACTTTGCCAAGCAATATATATGGATCGAGCCCACCGCGTGGTATGCATCCAAGAGGTAGAGAGGCTGCTTCACGAAGGTAGCTCATCCATATTTTGTTGGTGTGGTGCCATGTTGATATAACATCCGCTAAGTCAGGTCTAAGGGTATCATCGTGGCTATGTGTTGAGTTGAGAAGGTACGTGTTTACTGTTGATATTGAAAGTGTCGAGCCAATGTTTTCTGAAGCTGTGCAGCTGCAGTGATCTTGCTTCATCATGACGTCGAAATGGCCAAATGATGCATCAAGATGGGCTTTTCGGTTAGTCGTACCTGAATGTCTAGTACTTTGTCGTTTGTCAAAACCGAACGTTCCTTTGTTTTGGTGGGATATTCTGGTGATACAAAGATGAGCTGTCTTGGCGTAACTGTGGCTCCATAATGCTCTTGGTGCGCAATCTGGTCTCGGCCACGACTTCACGGGAGTTTGACCTCTTTGTAACTAAAATGGGATTTGACTGAAATTCAGGTGTTGAAGTGTCAATAAGTATGCGTAAAGGAGCACTACTTGTCGTTTATATTCGCGGTTCATCCTTAGTCTGAAAGGGGTCCAATAATGCACAAGTGATGTGTCTGATTGTTTTAGCCTGGTTGCTAAAAGACGGACGATCACTGATACTACTTATTGATCTTACGAAGCAGTGAAGCAGGACATAGGCAACCAGTCGAATGGGCCCAAAGATACTTGTGGATCACCTTCCAAGGCAGTTGTCGCTGCAGCACGGGCCGGTTAATGTTCGTCAGAGTATCCGAGGAAAGCAAGGTTGACATGTGTTGAGTTTAAATGTGCTGAAATTGGATCGATGGAAAGAATTGTGGCCAAACTGTCAGAGATGTGATCTTTTTTGGCTCCTGTGTGCTTGACTGAGCTTTTCCTTGCTTTTCTGCTGCAGCAATGTTAGTAAAAAAGGGTTCGGTCACACCTATCATTTCATGGGCAGTCCAACCACTCCGAGAATGGACTCTTTGAAGCTGATCAAAATCCTTCAAATGCATTGTGTGGGTATATCGAAAATCAAAAACGCCCTCCAATGATGCTCTCGCCTCTCGTAACTCCTATGCAAAAGCCATCCATGTCGAAACTCAGTATAATAGCACTGAATCTTGTTGTAAACCACCCATAGAAGTAACACGCTATGCATGGTGAGGTAGCTCTCAGATACTTCGCACTGAAACATCCTTAACCAGCAGTATCAGCCGCCTCCACACGATCAAGCACGATCTGCGCATACCTCTTCAGCGCCCAGTACTTCTGCCTCCAATAGTCTTCGTCTCAGCATCGTCATCCGCATCACCAAGGATCTCCTCCGCCGCAGCCTTCGCCGAACTCTTGATCAGCTTATCATCATTCTGATCCACCAACTTTCTCGCAGTATCAATCTCTGCCTTCTTCGAATTGATCTCCTCGATCTTGCCCAGGTATAACGGATCTTTTCTGCATGCGAACTTGACATCGTCTAGCTTGACTTTCTGCCTGCCAGCCAGATGTGCACCGCGATGAGCCTCGAAACATATCTCGGTAATGAAGTCAGTGATCATCTCGTCGAGAACTTTCTTGGTTTCGCCGAGTGCAGGTCTTTGGTCGCCGCCTGCGAATAAGAGAACTTGTACTGTTATATGTTAGTATGGTTTTGAGCTTGTTGACGGGCAAAACTCACATTCTTGATCGGTGAAGTTTTGTTGTCCACGATTCTTTCCTAATCTTGCGCGTGGTTCCATCGTGACTTGTGTCGTGAGTACCACGACAAGTGCGTGTGAAGGATGAATATCTCGAAGGAAACCGCGAATGCGTGAAGTATATGTCTTGGCAGACCCCGAATTTCAACCTCTTGGCGGACGTCTTGCAAGTTGTTCTTCACAAGCCAGGCTTTGTTTGTAGTGAGGACGTTGCAACAAGACAGACTACACAATGGTACGTATATCTGATTTCTGTTTGGGTCCATGATTGCTAACCACTCGCAGACGGCGATCTTCAACTTCCAATCTGCACTGCTTGTGCTCCTCCTGCTCATCTGTACAAGCGCATACGTGCACCAGCTATTTCCAGGTATTATGGACAGGAACAAGGATGGGTA
>Ga0247809_1000530_pt1 | contig 17535 bp, 16 predicted proteins | sample UWRJL104311B1_FD_180951 | JGI IMG/M metagenome (GOLD analysis project Ga0247809, IMG submission 180951) | Plant litter microbial communities from Arlington Agricultural Research Station in Wisconsin, United States - UWRJ-L104-311B-1 | ecosystem: Environmental > Terrestrial > Plant litter >...
TTTCTACTTGGAGGAGCACGCCCGCTGCATAACCCCGCAAAACCTTCTGATGCACGGTGCACATGACAGCTTCTTCTCCTTCCAAGCTACAAGCTGGAGATTCCCGTCTACCCAAAGGAGGGTAGGTACCTACTTATACATGCGTTGGTACATAGATAGGTAGCTTACAAAAAGTCCCTGCATCGGCTTCTTCTTCATCTTCTTTTTTACTTTTTGGAATAGTACTTTGTATACTTATACACTCTTCTTCTGTATTATTACGTTCTGCGAGTGTAATGAGATTCTGTTTGATTGCGGAACTCACTCGGTGATTGACGACGTCACAAGGAGAACTAGACACCACAGGACACGAAATTTGAATAATTTCGGCGATATGGCGACGAAGAAAGGAGCAGAGGAGATTCATATCCCCGAAACGGATATGTGGGATACTCTGTTCTCACGAGAACAGAAATCATATCCAGACGATCTCAGTACGTTCTACCCACGCATTTCATCACTCACTGGGTATCTTCTTGGCTTTCAAAGACTTAAGCTGATAAATGCTCTCAGAACTCTTCATCGACCCCAACACTTCAGAACATTACACTTACACCACCCTACATCAAACGTCATTAGCTTTCGCCAGATCCCTCCATCACAGCTTCCGCCTCCAAAAGAGTCATGTCCTGGCCCTATTCTTGCAGAATAACATCAACACGGCCGCCATCACGTTCGGAACCCATTATCTAGGCGGCATCGTTAGTCCCGCGAACCCAGCCTACACTGTTCGTGAACTGGTGCATCACTTGAAAGACAGTGGTGCCAAGATCCTCGTCACGCAGAGTTCGCTATTGAAGGTCGCGCTCGAAGCAGTGAGAGAAGTCGGGATTGAGAAAGGAAATGTCATTGTTGTCGATGACGATGATGGGAAGGAAAGTGGAACGAAAGGGCTGAAGAGCTTTAAAGATCTGGTCAAGAAGGGGACGAAGATGGAGGAAGTGAAGAAGGTCCAAATTGATCAGAGGAAGGATCTGGCGTATCTGGTTTACTCGAGTGGAACGACTGGATTACCGAAAGGTGTGATGCTCAGTCACAGGAATGTCGTCAGCAATCTTGCAATGCTTGACGCCACAGAAGGCAAGATCATCACTCATGAAAGTCGAATATTGAGTGTTTTGCCGTTTTATCACATCTATGGTACTCTTCCCCACGCGGTTTGCATTTGCACCGACTAACGCACAACAGGTCTTCAATGTCTAGTTGGATCACCAGTCTTCAAAGGCTTCACGACCTACGTCATGCAATCCTTCGATCTTCAAAGGTTCTGCGAGATTGTACAAGATGAGAAAATCACTTACGTCTACGTCGCGCCGCCGATTGTCTTACATCTGGCTAAGAATCCCATCGTCGACAAGTACGACCTGAAGTCGTTGAAAGTCGTCACGTCGGGCGCAGCGCCTCTGACTACGGAACTTATCGAGGCGGTTCACAAACGATTAGGTCTGGAAGTCAAGCAGGCGTATGGCCTAAGTGAGACGAGTCCCGTAGCTTTCATCCAGGTAGTGTCTACCACAACTTCTCCCTCTTGACGAATCTAACAGCACACCATCACAGCATAAATGGAACAACGGTCTCGGCTCAAACGGGCCCTCAGTCCCGAACCAAATCGTGAAATACATGTCTTCCGACGGGAAGGAAGTAGCTCGAGGCGAGCAAGGCGAGCTCTACATTAAAGGCCCACACGTGTTTTTAGGATACCACAACAACGACGCCGCGACGCAAGACTGCATGACGACAGACGGCTTCTTCAAGACCGGCGACATCGCGCGCCAAGACGAGCACGGCAACATGTACATCACCGACCGCGTCAAGGAACTGATTAAATACAAAGGCTTCCAGGTCGCGCCGGCCGAGCTCGAAGGCGTGTTGATGGGGAACGATATGGTTGACGACGTGGCTGTCATTGGGATCTACGACGAGAAAATCGCGAGTGAAGTGCCGATGGCATTTGTAGTTGGTGGGAAAGGTGTGAAAGGCACGAAGGAGGATGGGGAGAGTGTGGTGAAGTGGTTGAGTGAGAAGGTGGCTAGTCATAAGCGGTTGCGAGGCGGGGTGAGGTTCATCGATACGGTGCCCAAGAGCGCATCGGGTAAGATCCTCAGGAGAGTGTTGAAGGATATGTTGAAGGAGGAGGCAAAGAAGGGGAAGAGAGCGGACGGAGCGAAGTTGTGAGGTTTTTGCGATGCGATGGTATTGTATTGTAATAGCGTCACCTCGAAGTGCGTGTAATGTATCGTGGGTTAAGTGCTTTGTGTTTGTGCTGGCTCTTGCCTCTGGTTCAGCGTCAGAATTAGTCGACTGAACAGTACTTAATGTCAAAGCAACGTCTGATTCTTGCGAGATGACAACTCGATATCAAGACGTTTGATTGAACGCCTAGTCACTCAGTCCCACCTGTCAAATGGAAGCTTGGATTTGAGGGGTTTTAGAAATGGGTGTTAGTCGATCATACTCAGCTGATAAATGCAATACACGAACGACTGATGCCATGCTCGGTGCCGTGCGTATAGGTGTCCATCACGCCGAAAGGAAGCAGTATGTATGCATGAGTATACAGCAAGGCATAGGGGTCTTCAATATTTGTACCGTCTATTAATGCAGATGATCATAGCCACCAGAACGCATTCTGTCTATTACGTCGAAAACTTCCTGCTCAAATGTGAACAAGATAATGTCTATTATTCTACGATAACGACAACGATCTCGCAATGCAATACCTCTACTCTATCATGCTCAAAACCAGAATCATCACTTCTATGTGATGTCGCCATCATGCTTATTTTTTCTTGTCCACCTATTGCGTTCATGACCATACAATACCCGCGCTTGCACCGAGCAAACCACCATGACGCTATTTATGACACCCTCACTACTGCACGTCCCCAGCCTTCGTTTCACTACCAATATGTCCATTTTGCTCAACAGACAATGGAACCAAGTTCTATTTCGTCCCTTCGATACCTGGAAGCGCTGCTCCAGTCGGACCCTCCACCGTCGTGACCTCTATTTCGTCTGTATTTGCATTCTCCGCCGTCAATCCCTGCACGCCCTCAGCAGTACCATCCTCCTTCTTATGAAATGTGTGATTCTCACTAAGATTGACAGCGAGGAAACTCTTCGGTAATTTAACTCTAGATAACACGTTAGTAAAGTGTTTCCATGTAAGAAAACACGCAAGACTTACTGATGAAACTTTGCCCTCAAAGTCTCAATAGTCTTCTTCCAATCGCCATGCGATGTCAGACTACGACGCGGCGCGCAGGATATGCAATGCTTGCTATCGAGTTGAATATCCAACGGATCAAGAAGATGACAGCCTGGCGAGATTGTGATTCGAATGCTATAGTTGTTCACGGGCAAGCCCCCATTCTGCTCAAGTGCGGTTGACTTGTCTTCGGATTCGTAAAGCTCGAAACAGATTTGCGATAAGTAGTCGAGTTCCGGAATTGCAGCACGCTTGATCTTGGTTTCGATACCTCCTTCCAAGATACAATTGAGAAGAGTATAGACGTGAGATTCCTTGGTGAAGTAGACGAATGACTTTGAGTCTGTGGATGATTGCATCTCCTCTAGATCTTGCACGATTTCCTGTCAACGATTAGCCTGGGTGTAACCAGAATATAAAGCTCCATACCTTGAGCAATGGAAGCGAGGTTAGCAAGCCTATCTCGAGCTTCTCATGATCTGCAATACCATATTCTTGTGGACAGATAAAGTCGAAAAGAACCTTGGCCAGTTTATACATCTCTCTAAGCTTTCCCAATTTTGCATCGGTCTTCGCCTTGGTCTGACTGTTGCCTGTCAACAATCTGAAGTGTGACTCGATGTTATCATCAACAAGTTTGCTTGCAGCCATGACAGATGCGCGCCTGAACATGCGACGGTGCAAGCTTTTACTGCTCTCACTCTTCTCCACTTGAGCTTGCGAGTCGTCGTCCTCAGTCTTGGGTTGCTGCTTCTCTTTCTGGAAATCTTTTGACTCTTCGATGATCGCTTGTTCTTCCTCGTCCAGAATGTGCTGACTCGGAGTGAAGATGAACTCCAGGAATGGTCGATTGTGCAAAGCATCGAATTTCATGGTATCGTATAGCTCCGAGATCTTGCTTGGATCTACCTTTTCACTATCACAGAACTCACTAAACAATTTCTCCCATCTCTCCTTGAACAACTCTGCATCTTCTCCGCAACACCATCGTTTCTGAGCTTCATTGAGCCTGTTTGCTTGTGCGAGGCTCCCCGGCCTGTCTTTGTCCCCAGGGTTCGCGATGGCGGTCAGTGATGACGAAGCAGTACCATACAGCTCTCCATAATTGTGTCGCATCACTCGTCGATGGAACTTCATGAGCTGAACTACATATCGCTGAACGATGGATGGTTCTGGCATGTTGCTTGGCCATGCGAATTGCGGCGGAGCCTCAACACCTTGTCGCAAAAGTGTTTTGAGCTTCTTTTTCACCTTGTCCATCTCATCCTTCGCAGCGTTGGAGTCGTCTAGCAAATCTTTGCGAACGGTGATAAAATCTGGAGGAAGCTCCTTCTGATCCGTGAATGCAGATGCCCAAATCTGAGCACTAGTCGTCACACGTCTTTCAGAACTGCTAAACACATGCACTTCGTCAAGTAATTCGCGGTTCATGAGCAGGAGATCATTCCTCATGTTCTCCCCGAGTTCTTGCGCTTGATAACGGGCCGAATGAGTTGGCTCACCTCCCCATTTGACAATAAGCTGAAGTTTATCAAGCACGAGGCTCTCTTCGATGGCAGTAATTCTTGAAAGCGTAGTGTCTGAAACAGAATCTTGTCGCTGTGTTCGACCGACCGGATCGGGACGCTCGTCTTTATGCTCTGTGGGCGATTGGGTAATGACTTCTGTATTGATGGCGTCGACAGTACTTGGAGGAGGTTTGGATTTGTCTTCGGTTTTGCGCTTCCTAAACATTGGCTTGATCTGAACTTTAGTTCCTGCCCATCCGCCTTTCTTGACCAGAACGTTACGCAGGGTTCTAAGCTTTTCGCGATCCTCAACCCCTTCTTTGGCTGCTTGTTCCACGGCAGCCATGACACTGTCCAGAGCAGCTTCTCCAGTGAGGAGCACCTCTTCCTGGTGTCCTTTGAGGAGCTCGATGAACGGCTTGGTATGGAACGTGAACTTATACTTCTGCTTTGGAGTACGATCGGCATGACGAATTACAGAGACCATACCCTTCAGCTTCCAACTATGTTTGGGGGCAGGAGCTGGTACTGTGACGTCTGCCTCTTCGATCGGCGCAGTACCAGCTGTGCTTGGCGGCCCTGAAACAAGTGCTGGCGCACTTGCTGAGATTGCAGGCAGTACTGGTGGTGGCAACATAGGCGTTGCAGGTATGTCGGGTAATTGTGCGCCTTTATTGATACCCACCGGAGATTCTCGTGGAGTTGGAGATCCTGAGGCTGGTGGTGATGGTCGATGACTGTCCCTGTGAGCTTGATGTGCTGCATGTAGCTTTGAAAGACTAGGCGATTTGGAAAGCAGAGAGTGTAGAGATGCTCGATGATGGTGCTGCTCCTCTTTGGGTAAACTCTTGCCCAGTGGGGTGGAGGAGTCAGGTAGAATTGGCGAGAGAATGGCGGTGGTGGAAGACATTTGTCTCTGCTTTTCTTGGATAAACATCTCCTTCATGATGCGAGCACACTGGTCGTAATATTCATCATTGTCCTTGACAAAGCTCCATCCATTGACGTCAATCACGTAGCTCTTGCCGTCATATGTTCGAAGCAGATCAAAGCCACAAACGCGCTGACCAAAAGTACTAGCAATCCTGCTTGCCATTGCTTTCTCCTCGGTGGACAAGCTTGTGATGTACCTAATTTCCTTGCCGTGGTTGTTGCGTCGTACGAGACCATCAACGACAGGCGATTTGCGTGTCTCCGCATGACAAAAGCCAGTTCCAACAGTGTAGGCCTTGACGTCCTCCGCGTTTTCAACCTTCATGAATTTCTCATAAACGTAACTATTTTCGGGTTCCGTAATAGCACGTGGCGTGCTCATATCTTCAAACCACTCGGAACTCTTGTTGCCAATCTTGCGAAACAGTTTTCTAGCACCACCACCCTGGCTCTTGGGATAGTAGACACAAATATTATGATCTTCGCCGCTGACTGGCTTTTCCACAAAAGGCTTTGTCAGTTTCTGCCCATCAACTATGAGACTATCGCCATCTTCAGAAAGCTCTACGACTTTAGGAGCTTCAACTTTGTCCCAGATACCAATCTCCACACCAGCAGTATCTTGCACGTATCCGGCCAGTTCAGGATTGGTAATATTTGGACCACCATCTCTACTGACTTCAAGTCTGGTAGGAGTTGGCACATTGATCTTGTCAAGAATCCACAAAACACTTCTTCGATCCCATATGACCTTCTGCATGGGCAGGTCGTTGACACAGAACGGCTTGCGAAGCTTTACGTATGCGATGGCCTTGTCCAGCGGAAATCCGTCAGAGTAGAAGGAGATTAAGTAGTCACACACAGGCCAATTCTCTACATCTTCATCCAGAATTACCTTGTCACCAAACACGTTCAAGTCAAACTCCTGCTTTGCCATGATCCTGCTCAGGATATTTCTACTAGGCTTGCTCCTGGCCTTTACGTCCAAAGCACAGACTCCAATGACACCCCATGGCGCGGGCTTCTTCTCTGCTGGCACAGAACTTCGCTCGCTACTTGGACTCTGACTGCTCTGTCCTGTACTGTTGCTGAATCTTCGCTTGGCTCGACTTCTATCTCGTGTGGGAGCTTGGAGTCTTGAGGCATCCTCTTTCGCGGGTGTTACGGTACCACTCGGCTGGGCAGAGTTCGGTTTAGTCGCTTCTGCCGAACCAGCTGTCTCTCGTGGAGTAAGTTGTAAGCCGTTAGGCCCAGAGCCACTTGCGTTTGACGATGATGTTGTCACGGAAACAGCTGTGGTCCCTGTTTCTGCTTGAGCGGTGGGGAATGCTTTGGTAGGCGACATTGGACCAGCGGTTGAAGTTGTGCGTGATTTCTGACCAGCTTCGGAGCCATTGGCGGAGTTTGTCGCAGACACTTGAGCCGCTGCACCTCTTCCAGAGTTCATGGAGTATATCGAAGAGACTGACATACGTTTTCCTTCGGGCTCTGACATGGAAGATCTTGATTTGTTTGTCAAAGTGACATCTGATATCCTTGCTTCCTCCGACATGGTCAAGCTCAATCTTGGTGTGTCAGAATCCTCGACAGCAATATCGTCCCTGCTAGGTCTCCGACTCGCACCTAAGCCTTGCCTCAGTATCTCTGCTGCACTTGTGGTTCTTGTGCTGTATGTGGACGATGTTCGTGTTCTTGTGTTGGGACGAGAGGATGATGGTGGGGGCATGGAAATATTTGCGCCGGCGTTGGTATCGGTCGGCACTACGTCTGCATGTCGACTTTTCCTACTGACTGTTGCGACAGAAGCGGATGAAAGACTGTGTGAGTTGTGTCGTGATTTTAGTTTTGGAGGAGTGGTGTCTGCGTCAGTTCCACTTGAGGGTTGTGGTAGGAGGAAGCTAGAGTTGCTAGTATCTAGTGAGGGTCGTTTGAAGTCCATTTTACCAGGCTAGATCGACCAAAAAGACTTGGAAGTCCAGTAAAGGATCAATTGATTCTTGAGTTGAAGGATACCGTTTCGAATGAGTGAAACCCTCTTCACCGTCCGATTTGATGAGGGCACAGAACAGGTAGAAAGGAACAATGTTCGTTGGAACCGATGCTGAGAATGCGCTGAAAGTCCGCACCTGCGCTGTACTGCTCTGTCGCTTCCAGATCCCTTATCGCCAAATGACGTATGCGTCGAAATCCCACTGCCGCACCACGATGATGGACAGTAGTAATGGGGTAACGGTATTGTATAATTGACGGGACATCGTCAAATAGTCAGAGTGTCAGGTATGTACTTTTCTGTATGTGAGACTCCCTATTTGAAGTATGCGATTCATTTTCGGGGAGCTCAACCGGCGGTTTAGCTCAGTCCAAAGTTACCTTTGTTTAGGTCTTTGGCTGTATTTTGTGACCTCTGCAATAATAATGCACATTCACTGTGTTTTACCCACAGCTGCGACAGTGAAAGTGAAATTGAAAGTACTGTCGTGAGAGACATGGTGAGAATGATATTGTTGTTTCTTGTACAATAATTCTATAGCGTAGTAGGATGAGGATGAGGAGCAACTAACGCCAACTGAAGAATACGGCCGTCCAAAGATGTGTGGGAAGAGACGTCCGTCAAGCAGAGAAGAAAGACTGAGAAGGAAGGGAGAGATGTTTGCGTTGTTATATGTGTTCCCCCAATTGATGCACATTTTCCCATCATTTCCCCACGTTCACGTCCATTGTCCATGGTTGTCAGCAGAAGCAAGCATACTACAGCACGTGTGGGTGGAGGCTCAAGTCTAGTCCATCACCGAGCGGGACTCAATATTTGTCGTAGTTCGTGACTCAATATACTGAATGAATGTGAGCTCCAGAAATTACAGAATATCTATCATATGGCATGCATTATATTAAGTGTAGAATCTAAAAGGTCTCTGAAGGATACTGTAAAGCAGGTGTATATATCTGTCAACAGTGTATTATTTGGTGGTGGTCACATCCATCGATTACAAGGGTCCATTTGGTGCCAAGAGAAAAAAAGTTATGTGAAGATCATGGCTGCACATGCTTGACAACCACAGCTATTAACCATTGTTCTTACATTGACGTTTGACGGGGACAATCCGACACTGAGGACAAGTGTGAGCCTTTAGACCTACGTAGTCTTTGCAGTTATGCCTGCAGCACTTGTTAGACTTGGCTACGATGAGCCTGTCGCAAAGAGACAAAAGACTGCTGCGACATCTGTTGCACAGAGCAGGAGCTTGAGGAAAGAGTCGAGGATTTTCACACCTTTTAGAGTAAGAAGTTGTTGTACCACGGGGTATACTAGAGACGATGCTAATAACATGTAGACAATTGGTCTTGTATCTTCCACACCAGTCCCATTTACCTCGATACCATTGGGGAAAACGTCTTTCCAAATCACCACCTCAGTCGGCCGATGCCTTCAAACCTATGACCTCAAACGAGGACTGAATCTCGTCTTTCTCACACGACCACAGACACCAGAAGCTATCACAGCTACCCTAGCGTGGAAAAAAGTAGTATTTGCGGCGTGGGGCGGACAGAATGAGGATGGCGCACAAGGAATTTGGGTCTATCAACGGGGCAAGAAGATTGCAGAGCTTGAGCTTCCTGTGGATCTGGACCAGTCTGTTCAGCAGATATTGGTACTAGGTAGCTGGATTGTTGCTTCTTGTACTACGCGAATTGAGGTTTGGAAAACAACCACTTACGAACATTACACCACCCTACATACTACAGCAGCAGCAAAGGGCGGTAATGAGTTGACCGGGGGCATCACAAATATGCCGACATACTTGAACAAGATCTTTGCTGGCAGGAAAGATGGTAGTGTCGAAATCTGGAATGTTAGCTCTGGTAAACTTATCTATACCATCCTCCCGCCAAGCTCGAACTGTGGCGCCGTTACTGCACTCCAACCGACACCTGCACTGTCCTTACTCTCGATTGCATACTCCGAGGGGCCTTTGATCATTCACGATATTCGAACAGACAAGACAATCTTACAGTTGAATGCAGGCGCCGTTAGTAGTATATCGTTCCGTACGGATGATCAAGGAGCGGGAGATGATGGCAAGAAATCTGGGGTGATGGCTACAGCTGGTACAGAACATGGAGATATTACATTTTGGGATCTTAACAAGGGCGGCAGAGTGATGGGTGTACTGCGGGGTGCTCATAACCCTCCTTCGAACTTTGATTCGACAGTTGGTGGTGGCATCGGCAAGGTCGAATTCCTCCCAGGTCAACCAGTCATCGTCACAAGCGGTCTTGATAACTCCTTAAAATCTTGGATCTTCGACGAGACTCCATTCTCACCAATACCACGAATTTTGCACGCAAGGAGTGGTCATGCAGCTCCAGTCACAAGACTACAATTCTTGCCATCAGATGCAGATGGTGCAGATGCTGGTGGAAAGTGGCTGTTGAGTGCAGGAAAGGATCGTAGTTTGTGGGGTTGGAGTCTTCGACGTGATGGTCAAAGCACAGAATTAAGTCAAGGCAACATAAGGAAGAAAGCAAAGAAGCTGGGGATCCTCGCACCTTCCGTCACTGCACCCACTTCCAATGCTACATTAGAAGATCTCAAAGCTCCGGAGATCACATGCATGGCGATATCGTTGAATCGTGACGGTGGGATGGGAGCACACACAACTGGCGCTGTGTGGCAAAAGTCCAACCAACGGGAGAAGAATTCGACAGATGCTACTCTCAGTGGTGTGACAGGCTGGGAAAGTGTCGTGACAGGTCATCGAAGTGACAAGTTTGCCCGCACTTGGTTCTGGGGACGAAAGAAGGCAGGTCGTTGGGCTTTGGAAACAAGTGATGGTGGAAACGTTAGCAATGTTGCCATTAGTCCTTGTGGAACCTTTGCCGTGGTCGGGTCAGAAACAGGCGGGATTGATATGTTCAATCTTCAATCAGGGCTTCAACGACAACGATATCCATCACGTCTGACTCCTGCTCAGGCACGACAACTGAAGTTGAAACAATTGCAAGCCGTTGACGGCTTAGTCCCGCAATCGAAGAAGCCTAAAACCTTCCCTGCAGGACTTGGTAAACACAGAAAGGCTGTGACGGGTCTTGTGGTAGACTCGCTGAACAAGAATCTGATAAGTTGTTCTCAGGACGGAAAGATCAAATTCTGGGATTTCATGTCTGGCGCATTAGTTGATGAGCTCGATTGGTCATCACTCACATCAATTACAAGTATGAGATACCATGCTGCGAATAGCTTGATAGCAGTAACATGTTCTGACAACTCAATACGCGTAATCGATGTAGAGACAAAGAAGACTATACGAGAGCTTTGGGGCTGTCAAGGAGCCATTAACGATATATGCTTTTCAAACGATGGCCGATGGATTGTAGCAGCATCAAAAGACCGTATTATTCGTGTGTGGGATTTGCCAACAGGACATCTTATAGATGCGATCAGGACGGAGACTCAATGTACAGCACTTGCATTCTCTAGCACAGGAGAATTCTTGGCTACTACATGCGAAGGTCAACTCGGCGTCAACATCTGGAATAACAAGACTCTCTTCACCCATGTACCGACTCGACACATCTCCGAAGACGAAATTGCCTTCATTAGTAATCCTACAGCATCGGGCGAAGGAGGGCAAGGACTTATTGATGGCGCGTTTGAGGACGTCGACGATGAAGTTGACGATGCGGCACCAATGGCTTCAATCGAACAGCTCAGTGAGGATATGCTTACACTTAGCATGGTACCAAAGAGCAGATGGCAAACCCTCTTGCATCTCGATCTCATAAAAGCACGAAACAAGCCTACCGAAGCACCAAAGGTACCTGAAAAGGCACCCTTTTTCTTACCGTCCTTAGAGAAGCCGAACCCGCTTCTGTCAACAACTGAGGAGCTGAAAGAGCAAATGACACTAGCAGATAGGTCAAGAATCATGAAGATGGATCATACAGCTGCTGAAAGACCATTCACCGTCTCCCTTCGAGCAGGTGGTGAAAGTGGTGATTGTAAGTCTATCCCATCTTCTGCCCTTTCTTCCCCACTGCCAAAACTAACCATCTCAACAGATTCATCGTTCACGAACCACCTGAAAATTCTCTCTCCATCAGCAGCAGATCTCGAACTTCGCTCCTTAACTCCGGACGAAGAATTCCTTCCATTCATCAACGCATTAACGTCGTTATTGCGACAGAAACGTGATTACGAGCTCGTGCAGGCTTGGATGTCAGTGTTCTTGAAATTGCATGTTGACAGCATTGCGCTGGCTGATGATGGTGTTACGGATGCGCTGAGAGAGTGGAAGGCAGAGATGGATAGAGAGGGAAAGAGACTGAGTGAGCTGGTGGGGTTTTGCTCGGGTGTTGTGGGCTTTTTGAGGAGTCCGAGAACGTAAGATCGTACACCAAGGAACTGATGATTCTACAATCCAGCTAGATATCATGAAAATTGTAATCCTGATTGTTCGCTTTGTGAGCATTGAACTTCATACTTCCGTTTTTCCCTTCCAGGAACATCACGTGCCATGTCAGTCTCCTCATCCTCCTTGGATATTCGCAATACATCTTCAGACCACAGATCTCGGAATGCGTCCGTCGAAGTTGACTGTATTTGTGACTCAAATGACTCGATCGATCCTTCCCCTAACATATTTCACTTCTCGCCTTCAACCACTCTATGCTGTTGCATGCGAGGTATCGGCCGTTGCAGTGTTTATTTAGAGTTTCATGCAGCTTGTTCTTGGGGATGACTCAGGCCGATCGATTTTCGAGGAATTTATCCACCAAGATCTACACCACAACGCTAAAGCACAACGGCACGCACTGCCACGAGAGCAATATATTCGCGAAAGTGTGATTGTTGGGTGTAAAGTATTATTGATATAAATATGTGACGCTTTGCCTTGAGTTTTAGGTCAGGAAGGTCAACACGTACCAATCAACGAGGGGAAGTGAAGTAAGGTGAGGATTGAATTCTGCGGAGTGTTGTTTGAACAGCGCGAAATCGAAGAAAGCAAATCCAACCACCTCGACAAATCCATCATGACGTCTCCACTCGACAATACCGAGAACGCAACTTCGATCATCGTCTCGTGTAAACAGACCAGATTCGACATCAAGAATCCGGTCTACTCAGAGGTCAGTTGTTTCCAAGCCCCTCGAACTACTGTACGGAGTCTCACGAACACTCACATTAGCTCGATATCGAAGGTCTCAGTATCACGGTAACGTCCTCACAAGCCGCAGCAAAAGGCATCAAAGTCAAAGGAAAAGCCCGAGCCGAGGGCAACGAACTTATCACGAACGCAGATTTGAAAGTCAAGGGCGGGACTTGCTATGCGTTAATAGGAAGGAACGGAACGGGAAAGTCTAGTATGTTGCTGCATGTTCTTTTGTTTGAGAGATGGAAACGAGACTGATCTGGAACTATTCTGGAAGCTCTGTTGAAAGCTATCGCTGAGAAGCTCATTCCCGGAATTCCGAAGCAAACGAGGATCTCGCTGTTGCAACAGACTGCTGGAGACGAGGAGAAGAGTGCCAGTAAACTTACAGTTTTGGAAGAGGTTGTTGATCGTGCTTCGTCAAAGACCGAGATCCAGCATGAGATTGATAGTATGACTTCGACACGCCTTGACTTCAGCGAGCTAAGGATTTGTAGTATTGACGAAAGGCATTGAGAGTGTCTCTGTCAACAATGCCCCACTTCGAGCACTGCGTCAGGTCAAGCATGAAAGAGTGTTGAAGGAGTTGTTTGAGTGTGATAAAGATGCTCGACTGCGAAGCGGTGCTCGCGGATCAAATGCACGAAAGGCTTTGATTGCGCAAGAAAAGGTAGTGGCCGAGTCCGCAGCACTGTAATGACTCCGCTATCGATCTCTTTGCTACCACTAATTTATAGTCAGTCTCGCCCAAGGGGATTCTGAAATCACCCCAGAAGCCCAAAAGGAAGAAACGGCACAAGCAAGCGATCTCCTCGCAGAACTCCAGTCGCAACTCGAGCCTGCCCGTCTTGCTTCTCTCGAAACAGAAGCTCTTTCCATCTTAACAGGTCTCGGATTCCCTAAAACTACACTTGAGACGCCAGTCAATACATTGTCAGGAGGATGGCGCATGCGAACAAATCTTGCGGCAACACTTCTTCAACCAACTGATATACTCATCCTCGACGAGCCAACAAACTTTCTGGATCTCCTGGGGATAATCTGGCTGCAACGTTATCTACTCAAGCTTCGCGACGACACAGCGAATCCACCAACCATAATACTCGTTTCACACGATCGCTCATTCATCAATACTATTTCCCAAGAGATCATCATCCTTCGGGATCAAACACTCACATACCACAAGGGCGACTTAGATTCTTACACAAAGGCGACATCGCTCAAAAAAGCCTACCTCACCAAGATGAAGGAGGCACAAGATAAGCAGAAATCGCATATCCAATCTACCATTCAACAGAACATCAAAGCCGGCAAAGCTTCTGGCGATGATAATAAATTGAAGCAAGCAAAGTCGCGTCAGAAGAAACTGGATGAGCGATGGGGAATGGAGAGAGGATTGAAGGGCGGAAGGTTTAAACTCAATAGAGATTTAGGGGGGTATCACCTCACCAATAGAGATGAGATTGACATACCAGCTGATGAGAAAGGAGTCAATATCTCCCTACCACCAGCACCGGATTTCAGATTCCCGGGCGCGTTGCTCTCTCTTGAAAATGTCTCTTATAAGTACCCCTCTCTCACGAAGAAGATCAACCCACCACAGCCTATCATCCTTCAGGAAGTGAACCTCACCGTTCACCAAGGCGACAGGATAGGTATCGTAGGTCTCAATGGTTCTGGAAAATCTACACTCCTAAATCTCCTGACCGAAGCTACGAAACCGACGAAAGGAACAATCTCGAAACATCCGAGGTTGAGAATGGGTTATTATTCTCAGCATTCGGTTGAGGATTTGCAAGCTCTTGGGACTTCAGATGGCGAACTGACGGCTCTCTCTATCTTGACGAAAGATGTGGCAGGAGAACTTGAAGAGTCCGCCCTCCGAGGACTCTTGGGATCTTTAGGTCTCCCAGGACGTACGGCTTCTGATGTCCCGCTATCAAAGCTTTCAGGCGGACAACTCGTGAGACTGGCACTCGCGAGATTATTATGGAAGAGTCCGCAGTTACTGATCCTCGATGAGATCACAACGCATCTAGATTTCTATACCGTTGAAGCGCTGGCGGAAGCTTTAGAGGATTGGGATGGGACCGTAGTACTCGTTAGTCACGATCGGTGGATGGTTAGGAGGGTTGTAGAAGGTGAGAAGGGCGAGGATGGTAGCGATGAGGAGGAGGATGAGGAGAAAGAGGATGGCAGGAGGAGAGTGGTTTATTTGTTGAAAGCAGGTGTTTTGAAGGTTCTTGAGAATGGTGTTGAGGGCTTTGAGGCGAGTTTGGAGAGGAGGGTGAATAAGATGATGGCGAGTTGAGATTATATATCATTGAAATAAGCTTATGAGCCTCTTCTCGTTTCAACGCTGTGTTCTATCTCTGATGAGACTCTGTTGTGAAAGTCAAATGGGTCGGAAAGCTATGGAATACTATACTAGTTTATGTGAGAGGGGTGTGGAAGGTGGAAGATGGAATTTGTAGCCAAGGTAAGTAAAGGAGGAAGTTTAATGCAAGACACCAGATATTGTTGCCGATTGTGATAATCATCCAGAATTGATGTACAGATTGATCATGACAATGTTACCATGAAATAGAACCTATGACCGAGGGCTCGGACAATTGTACGACTGAATGCGAATCACCAGGTGCCAAACGTGAACAGTTTCGCCATGGAAAGAGAGTTGCTAGGATGTGTAAATTGGAGGGCTCAATTCTCCATACCTCGCCCACAATGCTAGACTTGCAACAACCTTGATCATGGCGTGAGCGTAACGGTCGCCACCATGCAGCGGATCGCTCGTTTACATGTTCATGCGTCTTGCGTAAGGTGTTCGTGATTGTGAATTTGAATGTGGATGCTGAGGTTACATCGACATCCCGGATTGTGTGACATGGGTTTGTGATTTGGGTCTTGGGTGCTGGCGCGCGCGACTACTCTATTGAAAGTGATGTGGATTGGTATCTGCAGTAAAGTCGGATGATAATCTCGTAAACGTACTTTTGATCCTACTATTGGCTCGATGATGATAGATTCATCTGTGTGTCGTGTCAGATCTACCAGAAGACTCTCAATGTTTGCGGGGTGCAATAATGTGGGATTTGTTCGTGAAATCGGAATCCGGGAGGGCCGGCGTGACGCTTTGATGATGGTGATGATGATGAATGGTTGTTCGCTGTCACTGATGGTTGCATGTTTACCAGAGTATCAGATGTAGAGTTGTCGATTGGGGTATAGTTGCTACTTACGTGCTTTGTTATAGATATCATGGGTGCTGGGCTCGGACCGATTGGTAGATGTGAACGCTTGAAAGTTTGGAGGCGACCAAATGATAGTCAGTGAGGAAGGTTGATTGATTGATTGAGGTCTGAGATTAGACGATTGGTTGTTTGGCATGATTCCCCTTCGCATTGCAGTGCGCATGTGTAGGCCGACAAAGGCGCAACTGACTTGTCAATAGAATCCACTCGGTCAGTCGTGAGCGAGGTGCATCGCACTTGCAGTATGGTGCCTATATCCTAATTTGCTATATAATTAATATGCTAATTTATCACTTTCACACAAAAAATCACTGGTGGAACTGGACAAGTGGTAGTCTATAGCAGGGCATTCGTAATCATGTGTTTATATGATGACTTGGCAAGCTTGCCTGCAGTCTGAATGTGACGTGAGAAATCAAAGCTGAAGAAATGCTGCTTTCCTGGTGTTTTTGTTAAGATGTGCATTCTCTTCACGGTCTTGAGGTGATACGAGGAGATCCAACCTTGACTGCTCGTTCTTCGACTTTGTATCAATTGTGCCTTCCAATATGGATATTGTCACCTAATTTGGCTAGCTTGAAGGATTCGTACTAGACAGTATAGACAGGCATTATTCAATAAGAAACAAAATCAATTGTAGCATTATTTAGTAGCACTTCTTAGCTCTGGATACTGGTTTATTTGCTACGAGTGAGGCCATGGCAAGTGAAGGATGGTGATCTTTGCTGCTTCACTGTGAGGTTGATATAGTCCAAATACTGCCCGGCAGATCTTATAGTTCTCCAATTTGTTTTTCATGTGTACTAAATTAAAGGATAAGTATCTCTAGTGATTCCGTTGTTGAAAGATTTGTTAGATGTATCCTTGAGTGTCTGAGAAATCAAAGAGTGAATGAACATGCGCAATTCACATGCACATGATGTCCCCTATTCATTATCACTGAAATAGGGAGTATTCTCCCTGACTGTGATATCATAGATTGAAAATTTGGTCTCCATACCTATGTTCGGGTTCCAATGTTGATACTATATTAGTGGAAGAGACATGTTCGGGTTCGGCAATGGCGAAGACCTGATGGTTCGATTGATCCGTACTTGCTTTGGAGACGACAATTCGCCAAAAGTGACAGTTACAATCCCGCTAGATAACTGAAGACGGTCAAAATGAGTAAGTCAGCCACTACTCACGTCAGATGACATGATCTGTCTTTCAATACTATAAAGCTTCAATGTTATTGGAAAAGCCAGCAGGATATGCAGTGCTGCTTACAATTAGAGAATTCTCGCCATGCGCTTGGTGTTCGAGATTTTGGAGCGGAGACATTGTGCATGAGATGGATAATGTGTTTATGAGAAGTGAAGTGAATGCATCTAACGAGAGCAACTGAAAGACTTTCGACGGTTTGGTACCTTCAAAGAGATTCAAGGACTAAATAATCCAGTTAC
>Ga0247809_1000532_pt1 | contig 17467 bp, 19 predicted proteins | sample UWRJL104311B1_FD_180951 | JGI IMG/M metagenome (GOLD analysis project Ga0247809, IMG submission 180951) | Plant litter microbial communities from Arlington Agricultural Research Station in Wisconsin, United States - UWRJ-L104-311B-1 | ecosystem: Environmental > Terrestrial > Plant litter >...
ACTGTCTGCTATCTGGCAGGATCGTTACGAGGCATCGACGAAGATTCCCTACATCTCGTATCCATCACAAAATAAACGCAATGATTATGTGCTTGTTCCTAAATCCTACGAATTTATCGACATATCGACGTCCAGCGACAAGCTGTCAGATCACCGTGCAGTGACTGTTAGGGTGCAACTTTCGCCGCGTGTCACCCAGCCTGAGCAGTTCGATCTTACCTCTGTGAGTGTGTAGTGCTGCACGCGTCGGCTGTATAATAGAAGGATAATGTTTAGCTACCCTGTAGTATTTGTTGATATTGAAACGACTGGCGGAAGCTATCGAAATAGTCGCATCTTGGAGGTGGCGGCGATTCGCTACGAAAACGGGGTTATTACTGATGAATTCAGCTCACTCATTAACCCTGAAACCTATATACCGGCAAGTATCACGTCGCTTACTGGTATCCGTGAGACCGACATTGTTGACGCACCGGTTTTTGCCGATATCGCTGATCGTTTTGCTGAAATTATGAACGGTGCGGTATTTATTGCGCATAATGTCCGGTTTGACTATTCGTTCATTAAGAACGAATTTGCGATGATTGGGACGACGTTTCATCCACGGCTACTCTGTACAGTCCGTTTATCGCGTAGTTTATACAAAATGGAGAAGGGCCATAGTCTGGCCGTTTTGATTGCACGTCACGACATTCCATTTACCAATCGGCACCGTGCGCTGGATGATGCGCGCGCAATTTTATACTTTTCACAGCTGGCTTTCGAGCAGCATGGTGCCGACGCCTTTTTGGCCGCCGTACAGCACCAACTAAAATCCCAATCTTTGCCGCCACACCTCGATAGTAACGAGCTGGAGTCTATCGAAAATGTACCAGGAGTGTATATATTCAAGGACGAAATGCAGCAACCTGTCTACGTTGGTAAAAGTATTACGCTTAAAAAACGAGTTATGTCACACTTTCAAGACGTCAGTAGCAAGGAGCTGAAAATCAGTCAAAGTGTCCATCATGTCGAAACAATTCCCACGGGCAGTGAACTGGCTGCGTTGATCCTCGAATCTAAATTAGTCAAAGAGCTGATGCCACTCTACAACCATCAGCTGCGTCGGGTCTCATCGTACGCGCTGTTTATTAAGAGCCATGATGGAGCCTATGCGACAATTCAGATCAAGCAGGGAATTGTCGATACAGAAACGGACCTTGATCATATCTACGGTATGTATAGCGGCCGAACGAAAGCGAAGAAGCGGCTGGAAGAGATAACGCGCGGGTTCCAGTTGTGCCCAAAGCTGATGGGGCTCGAAAAGACGACGGGGGCCTGCTTTTCGTATAGCCTTGGGCGATGCAAGGGCGCCTGTGTGGGCAATGAGTCATCTGATCTGTATAACCGACGATTCGAACTGGCTTTAGAGCACAGTCGACTGGAAAGTTGGCCATTTGACGCACCGATTAGTCTCCCCGTGAATACGAAAGGTGAGCGTGTCATTATTAAAAATTGGATGATTCAAGGCTATGTCGACGAGTCTGGCGAGGTAGTGTACGATGCCGACGAGCCACATTTTGACATCGACGAATACAAGATTATTCGACGCTTTATTCGAGAGAATAAGGGGTACATTCAACCAATTGAGTGACTGCGAGGCAGTCTCAGCAATAACCAGGTGTATAATAAGTAGGTAGGAAACTACGATAGAAACAAGCAGGAAGGAGGATTATGAATCTCACAATCCCGATAAGAGCCGAAAATTCTAGCAGTAGTTTGTCCCGTGGCATTGGTGGCAATTCTTCGATTGTACACCCGTCACGACTCATTTTATCAATCGTCACCACCGGTGTTGTTGTTAGCGCGTTGGCGGTAGGAAGTATAGGGGGTATTATGCAATCAGCATCTGCCCATCTAGACCCCATGTACCGTCAGGATGAACGCAACTATGGTGGTGAGAGTAATGATGGTCCGCAGGAAAAGACCTCACCGGCTATTTCTGAGGATCCAGTTGCCCGAAGCCCAGGAGAGAGTTCGGAGGTGCCAGCGACAACCGATAAGGCGGTAACTGAAGTGACGCCCGTTCAAACACCGACGCCTGCGCAGACACCCACTCAGGCACCAGCAACAACAGTAACACCGAAGGTGTCGACACCAGCAACGACGCGCACTCCAGTGCCCGCAACAGCTACGACGACCCCGTCGGCGCCTGCGCCTGCGACAGCGACGACAGTGGCTGTCGATCCACCAGTGCAAGTCGCGCCAGTTACCACCGCGCAGTCTGCCGTTACCGATACCGCACCGGCAATTGCAGCCCAGGCCCAGGCCCAGGCGCTCACCAGCAGTCAGCCAGTGACGTACACCAGTGCGCGTTTGCCTGATGAGACTCGCGATCGTCTTGTGCTTATCGCTGCGATCGCTACCATTACTAGTGGGTTGCTATACACAATGAGTTTTATTGGCGGAACGCCGCTTGGCCAAAAGCAGGGCATCCCTATTCGTTATATCGTGCCAGTTCGGGAGGTATCTAGTTACTAATGCCTCGTCCATTTATCTTTAGACTATTAGCAATTGTTCTTATTGTTGTCGCAGCCGGTGTAACCACTTACGCCGTCATTGCTAGTAGTAAGAAGGTTGATCAAAATATTATATTCGCACCACATACGTTATTGGCCGGCACATGGAATGACTACAAGAATGAATACTGGGAATCAGAAACTGGTCGTACACTCGACAAGCAGCAAAACGACATTACCACCTCTGAAGGGCAAAGCTATACGATGATGCGCGCTGTTTGGATGAGCGACAAGCCGACCTTTGACGCTTCGTGGACCTGGACCCAGCAGCAACTTCAGCGCCAAGACAAGCTCTTCGCGTGGCGTTGGGGCAAAATGGACGACGGTACGTATGGGGTGCTAACCAATGTCAATGGGCAGAACGCCGCCTCTGATGCTGATAGTGACATCGCACTAGCTTTATTAATGGCGGCAAGTCGCTGGCAAGATGAGCGCTACCTGGCGCAGGCCAAAGAAGTGATTACAAGTATGTGGCAAAACGAAGTGGTGATTGCGGGCGGCAAGCCGTACCTCGCCTCCAATAATCTAGAAAAACAATCATCAAGTCCTATTGTGATGAATCCTTCCTATCTGTCTCCGTATGCATACCGTGAGTTTGCAAAAGTCGACAAGCAACACGATTGGAACGCGGTTGTTGATTCGTCATATGAGCTGCTGAATAAAGCAATGGAGGCAAATCTCGATACCCCCAAGAGCGTGGGCTTGGTGCCTGACTGGGTGCTGATGGACCGTCAAACTGGCGATATATCGGCACCGACGGCGGGTAATTTAACAACGAACTATGGGTATGACGCAATACGCTCACCCTGGAGGCTTGCATTGGACTACGAATGGAATGCCGAACCGCGTGCAAAAGCTCTGCTTGAAAAAATGAGTTTTCTAGCCGAAGAATGGCGATCGAACGGCAAAATTACCTCTATATACGGACATGATGGCAAGGTAGTGAGTGGAGACGAGGTTGCAGAAAGTTACGGTACGGCACTTGCATACTTTGACGTTGTGGAGCCCGAGCTAGCAACGGAAATCTATAATCAAAAGATTAAAACGTTATATGACCAAAATACTAATTCATGGAACCAGCCAATCACGTATTACGCAGCCAACTGGGTGTGGTTTGGCATAGCCCTGCACGAAGATGAATTACCTAACCTCGCTAAAGATTTAAAGGAAAAGTAACCATGGATTTTCTCAAGTCGACGCAGACAAGCAAGAGTCTGCTTATTCTTAATGTAGTACTATCGATCGTCTATTTCCTATGTATCACACTGTTATTCCCGATTGGTAATGTGTCGCTCTTTGTCTTGTTGGTTCTTTCAGAAGTCTTCCATGTTTGGCAAGTATTTGGATTTATCCATACCATCTGGAGTCGCCGCCGATTGAAAATGTTCGATGCTCGGTTTCAACCACCCGTCGCCGTCTTTATTACGGTATGCGGAGAGCCGGCGGATATCATCGAGAAAACAGTCATAGCAGCCAAGGCGATGAGATACCCTGATTTTAGTGTCTATATCTTGAACGATGGTAAGGTTGCAAAGCGTGATAATTGGCAAGAGGCCGAGTATATAGCTAAGCGTCAAGGTATCGAGTGCATTACTCGGACGATACCGGGTGGTGCGAAGGCCGGCAATATCAACCATGCGATGACTACAACGAGTCAGCCATATATCGTCGTCTTTGATGCTGACCACCAACCAAAACCAATTTTTCTTCAGCAAACTGTTGGTTATTTTGTCGATGATAGAGTTGCTTTTGTGCAGTCTCCACAGTTTTACTACAACGCCGGCAGTAACCAAGTTACAGGGGGAGCGTGGGAACAGCAAGCCTTGTTTTTTGGTCCACTACTAAAGGGTAAAGATGCGGTCAATGCGACGTTCATGTGTGGCACGAATATGGTAGTGCGGCGGGTTGCGCTGCAGGAGGCTGGTGGAATGAGTAAGAAGAGTATTGCTGAGGATTTTTTGACGTCGCTACTGATTCATGAAAAAAAGTGGAAATCTGTCTATGTCGACAAGGTGCTTGCCGAAGGATTGGCGCCAGAGGATTTCTTGTCGTATTACAAACAACAATTGAGGTGGGCGAGGGGTAGTCTCGAGATTCTGTTCTCGTATAATCCGCTCCTGCGGCGTGGTCTGACGTGGGCTCAGAAAATTCAGTACTTGGCGTCATCAAGCTATTATTTATCAGGTGCTATTGTGTTAATTAACGCCTTGCTACCACTGGCATACTTTTTTCTCGCACTCAAGCCCTTAACGATCAACACGATGACCTTAGCATTGATTTTCTTGCCATATATCTTTGTCATTCTGTATACACTGCAACTATCGAGTAACTTCACCTACACATTCCGGGCCCTGTCGTTTAGTCTTGGATCGTCGACGATCTACATCAAAGCGCTATGGGCAACGATAACGCGTCGTAAAAACCCGTTTGCAGTAACGTCAAAAACGCGTGTTGGCGGTAATCATGGCAAACTCGTGTTGCCACATCTTGGCTATATTGTGTTAGTTGTTGCGGGTGTGGTTTGGGGCGTTATGCGCGAAGGCTGGAGCCCTTCAATGTTGTCGAATATTGCCTGGGCGATTATTTATATCGCGGCATTCATTCCATTTATTGCGGCTGCCTTCGAGCGTGCCCCAACCAAGAAGCCGGTTAACATAGATAAGGCTGAAAATATTGGAGTTCGCGCATGAATCGGTTCTGGAAAAGCCTTGCTATCTACGCCGCGCTAGCGTTGCTGGTAGCTTTTGCAATATATTTTAGCGTGACGGTCTTTGCGCTCAGCAGTCTTCGCCTCGACGAGGCCCAGAGTCTTTTTCAGACCAACCGTGATATTACAGGGATGCTGAACCTTGTCGCCCAAGATGTGCACGTACCTCTCTATCACACGCTCCTTCATTTTTGGCAGCTCTTTTTTGGTCAAGATATCTTCGTTGCGCGCATGCTATCACTCGTATTTTTCGTTGGGACGATCATTATGACGTATGTGCTTGCGAACTATGCGCTTAAAAGTCGTAGTGTTGGGTTATTCGCTGCCTTCTTGGTGGCTATTTCGCCGTTCATGAACTGGTACGGGTCAGAAGCGAGGATGTATACGATGCTTTCGTTTATGACCGTGCTGCATGTTTTCTTCTTCGTAAAGATCCTGCGCATGTCTGGATCGGCTCGATGGATCCTGTGGACGATAACAGGCATCATTGGGGTGTACACGCACTATTTCTTTATCTTTGTACTGCTTTCAGAACTTCTGACACTGTTAGTGATTCGAAAGAAGCTGCGCGATCCACATGTCCTGCGCGGTGTTGTGATTGGCGGCGCAGTAATTGGGTTGTCGCTCGTGCCCTGGTTGTACTATGTGTATAGTCTTGGGTTTGCAAGTAATACGCAACCTGCTTTGGGTATCCCAACGGCAGGGGACTTGTTTGACACGTATGCCCAGTTTATTTTTGGCTTTCAAGCGCCAATCGTTAATACGCTAATTGTTTCGCTGTGGCCGGTGGTGGTATTGCTGGCATTTTTTGCGCTACAACGCACCAAGAAAAAGGTCCCTCTTGAGGTGACGTTATTCGTCTTCCTTGCTGTCGTTCCTGTGTTGAGTGCCTTTATTATCAGTATCACGATTCGTCCGTTCTACCTGAGTCGCTACTTAATCGTTGCGCTACCTGCGGTGTTTATTTTTGCTGCTTGGATTGTGACGCGCTATCGACGATGGATTGCCGTAACGGTTAGTGGTCTGGCGGTTGTTGTGATTGGCTGTTTGTTTGCGGTACAAGTGCTGAGTCCAAATACGCCCGTCAAAGAAGATTATCGTCAGGCTGTTGAGTATCTGGACGTGAACGCAAAGGCAAGTGACGTGGTGGTCTTGGCGGCACCGTTTACGATTTACCCCATCGAGTACTACTACAAGGGGAGCGCCAAACTCACAACGCAACCTATCTGGAATCGATTTGAAGCCGGTGGGGTGCCGGTGTATGACCCTGCGAAGGTTGCTGCGGAAACGAAAGAAAATGTCGATGCATACCAAAGCGCCTGGTTGGTGCTGAGTTATGATCAGGGCTATAACGAAAAGTTAAAAGATTATTACGACGGCCATTACAAAAAGCTATCGGAAAAGAAGTTTTCGCCTGGGCTTACTGTGTATGAGTATCGAATTCGCTATGACATACCACTGGTGATTGAGTAGGCCGACGCGCATATCCAACTTGACATACATTTCATACTTGTAGTATTATCAGGTGTAATGCACGATAAAAAATTATTCGGAACCGCAACTGTTGGAACAAAAGGCCAGGTAGTCATACCAGCCGATGCCCGCGAGGCACTCAATATTCAGCCAGGTGACCGTATGTATGTTGTCGGATCAGAAAAAGCACAGTGGGTCGGCTTCTTGAAAGAGGACCAATTGCGCGCACTAGTAGAATCTTTAACCGATAACATTGAACAATACCGTTCAATACTCACAGACACAGAAAAGGAATAACACATGCACCACCACCTCAGCTTGCGCAGCAAGCTTATTATTATGGTCTCCGTAATGGCGAGTTTATTTCTCGTTGCGCTTGACCAAACGATCATTTCAACCGCACTGGGCAATATTGTTCAGGAATTTAACGCCTTCGATTCACTAAGTTGGATTGTCACCGCCTATCTATTAACAACAACAATTACCGTGCCAATTGCCGGAAAACTTTCTGACATATTTGGTCGACGTAACATCCTTTTGATCGGTGTTGGTATCTTCGTCGCCGGATCACTGATGGGTGGTATGAGTGCCGATGTTATTCAGCTGGTGCTGTGGCGCGCCTTCCAGGGTATTGGTGCGGGTATTATTACTGCCAACGCCTTCACGATTGTTGGAGATCTGTTTGCTGCCCGTGAACGCGGCAAATGGCAGGGACTTATTGGGGCTGTGTTTGGACTCAGCTCTGTCGTTGGTCCACTCCTTGGCGGTTGGCTTACTGACAGTCAGCATATTTTTGGGCTGACAACTGATTGGCGCTGGACGTTCTTTATCAATGTACCGATTGGTATTATTGCCTTTGCGCTGATTGCGATCTATGCACCGGCCATGAAGCACGCCAACAAACCAAAGATCGACTATATTGGCGCTGGATTATTAGCTATCTTCCTTGCTGTATTGATTCTTGCAGTCGATAACACAGAGACCATTTTTGCCGGCTTTATGGAGGCGACTGGCATCTCGTTGGCCGCACTTCGCATCACTATGTACGTCATCGTTGCCGCAGCTGGTGTTGCCTTTGTCATGGTAGAGAGGCGAGTCAAGGAGCCAATTCTACCTATTTCGTTCTTTAAAAACAAGAACTTCGTTTTGCTAATTTCGGTCGCTGCGCTATTTGGTGCCGCCTTCATGGGTTCAATTCTGTACCTCACGCAGTTTAACCAACAGGTATTTGGTGCAACACCAACCGAGTCTGGATTGATGCTGCTCCCAATGGTGGGCGGACTGATGTTTACGAGTATCCTGTCGGGACAAATCATTTCACGGATCGGTAAATATAAAATCTTCATGCAAATCGGTTTTGTGACAGCGACACTAATGATGCTCGCATTGACAACGCTGACGCCAGAAGTGAGTTATGCCTACGAAGCGCTGATTATGGTATTTATGGGTATGGGTATGGGTGTAGCTATGCCAACATTGAACCTTGCGATTCAGAATGAGTTCGAGCAGCGCCAACTAGGAGTTGCGACAAGTTCGAGTCAGTTATTCCGAAGTCTTGGGTCAACACTCGGAACGGCTGTCTTTGGTGCCGTGCTGACTGCTGGAATCGTTTCCAATCTTGGCAACGTGCAATCAACGCCGTACGTGCAGCAGATTAGTAGCAATGCCCAGGTTGCTCAAATTGGTGATATCGATGAGGCGAATACGATTTTGACGCTGAACACACCGAGTATCAAAGATGCCATTACAACCTCAGCTGAAGCAAGCTTCCAGAAGCTTTCCGTGCCAGCTGCAGACGCAGCACAGATGCAGTTCGTGGACAGCCAGAAAGAATTCTCGAGTGTTGTGACACACGCTTTCTCGGATAGCCTGAAGAATATCTTTATTATTGCCAGTAGCTTGATGGCCGTATCTACCGTACTGGTATTCCTGTTGAAGGAGCGACCCCTCAAAGCAGCCAAACCCACTGACATGCCGGGTGAGTTGTAGTAGAATTCACATTTTTATGATGTAATCTCATTTAACGCTTGTGCTGATTGCACAGGCGTTTTATGATTAAAACAGTAGCGTCATCGCAGGCGCATTCTTGACCTATTTCATAGAAATTGGTATTATACATGATGTGTTTCACGCCAAAACTTAATTTTAAAGGTCGGAGTGCGTGGAGCTGTATATAGTACAAGGAGTACAACTGTCACATGCCTATAGCAATCGAATTTGTGTCATCACGACGCAAAAAGATCGCAGTGGATGTGGTGCCCGCCGATTGGCGAATATTTATTGCTCACTAAATGATCTCTAGGTTCGCCTAGAAAACAACAAAAAGAAAACACCCCAAGGCACCGGGGTGTTTTCACTTTTATAGGGGTTTAGCTAGTTGCCAAGCTTTTGGTCGAGAAGCGCTTTGAGCTCGCTGGTGCTGCCTTGAACGACGGCGCTAGCGACGGCTTCAGGTAGTACTTCACCGTTAATGTAGAAGGCAGGAGTCGAGTCGACACCAATCTTCTTGCCGATTGCTTGGTCGAATGAGATCTTCTTGCCGACTGGAGCGCTTGCAAGGTCGGTCAAAAACTTCTCTTTATCGAGTTCGAGGCTATCAGCGTAACTTGAGAATTGTGCGGTTCGCTCGTCACCCGAGAGGTTTGACCATTCGTTTTGTGATTCAAAGACAAGGTCGTGCATTTCCCAGTATTTACCTTGCAATCCAGCTGCTTCAACTGAAGCGGCGGCAACACGCGCATTCGGGTGAATGGTGGTGAGGGGGAAGTTGCGGTATACGAAGGCAACCTTATCTTTATACTCTTCGATAACTGACTTAATTTGTGGATGTGCAGCACCACAACTAGGGCATTGGAAATCGCCGTATTCAATCATGACGACTTTGCTGTCGGCTTTACCAAAAACATGATCGGCTATCTGGCCGTTTGCCTCGCTCGCAGCGATAATAGAATTTGCGTCAACCGAGCCGACATTTGCTGATGGATTTGCTGAGCGCGAATACGCAATTAACCCACCAAAAACAACAACAATAATTGCGCCAAAAATAATCCATGCGGATTTACTCATTACAATGAACCTCCAAAATTTACTATACTTATTGTAGCAGAAAATCCAATGGGGTTCTGGACGTCGGTAGGGTACAATAACTCTATAATGTTTACGTTCTTATGTATTGCTACTATTCTTGTCTTTGTACTACTGGTAATCGTCGCCGGTGTTCGCCCCATGCCACATCTTGTCAGCCAGTTCGAGCTTCGTCGACGTAGCAAGGCGGCAAATAACAAAGAGGCCAAGCAGCAACATCGCCGTGAGTTGCTACTCCCTGACGTCTACGGTGCAATTGCTGCCAAAACGGCGCTATTGGTGGTGTCATTCGTCCTGTTGTCGGTTGCGACCTTTGGCTGGGTAATTGGTGTTATCGTAGCAATCCTTGGGGTGTTGTTGTACCCTGCATTTGCTAGTTGGGGTCCGGCCAGTCGCCTGTCTGAAAGGATATACACAAAGTACGAGGCGACTTATTTGGATATTGTTGAGAAAATGCAGCCATTCTTCGTTGTGGTGCGTTCGGTCTCTTTTCCCCGAGTTGAGCGCTACCACCGCTTTGACTCACGCGAAGAGCTGCAGCGGCTGATCGACCAAGCGGGTGGTGTTTTGTCTGATGACGAACGCAAACTAATTGTGAACGGACTAGCCTTTAGGGATCAACGCGTTGAAAGTATCATGACGCCGAAAAATATGATTAGTAGTATTAAAAAGACCGAATTCCTGGGACCGCTGGTGCTGAGTGAAATTCACGAACTGGGTCATAGTAGACTACCTGTTATCGGCGAAGATATTGATCACGTCGTCGGTGTGCTGCACTTACGAGACCTGCTGTCACTCGATATTAAACGTTCCGTGACGGCCGAAAAGGCGATGGAGGCAAAGGTGTACTACGTGCGCCATGATCAAACACTTGAACACGCCCTGGCGGCGTTTCTTGAGACACGCCACCACCTGTTTGTCGTCATCAACGAACACCGCGAGACAGTCGGTATTTTGACGCTTGAGGATGTGATGGAGGCGCTACTGGGCCGCCGGATTGTTGATGAAGATGATAATCATGAAGACTTACGATCAGTTGCTGCCCAGAAAGCCGCTGATAATAACTCACCAGATGATCACATCGACGTCTAGTCTTTAGCTGGATTTATAGGGGTCGCAGTGATATAGTAACAGGTATAATGACACGTACACTCACCAAAGAACTCATCACACATATCGGCGAAACCGTAACCATCCAAGGTTGGCTTCACAAAAAACGCCTTCTTGGAGGCCTTAACTTTATTACCCTCCGTGACCGATCTGGTATCGCGCAGAACCTTATTGATAGTAAAGACGAAGTCGAAAAGCTTCGTGGTATGCAGATTGGGACTGTTCTGGCGCTGACTGGTGTGGTGACGGCTGACGAGCGTGCTCCTGGTGGTGCCGAGCTTCACGACGTCACGGTTGAAGTGCTGGTCCCTGTGGTAGACGAATCACCGATTGAGATCGACAAGCCACTTGATCACAAGTCTGAAAACCTTGAGACATTATTTGAAAACCGTGTCGTCGGCCTTCGTAATATTCGCGAATCGAACATCTTCAAGATTCAAGCAACAATCAAAGAATCAACCCGTCAATACTTCCACGGTCAAGATTTTACTGAATTCAACTCACCAAAGCTTCTCTCTGGTGCGAGTGAAGGTGGAGCGGAGGTCTTTACACTTGATTACTTTGGCAAGCAGGCCACACTTGCCCAGAGTGGCCAATTCTACAAGCAAATCATGGTTGGTGTCTTCGAACGTTCGTATGAGATTGGCTCAACGTACCGAGCTGAACCTTCAGCGACAACGCGCCACATGACTGAATATCTGACGATTGACGCGGAAATGGGCTTTACTGACTTCCAGGAACTCCTAGGTACCGTCGGTGGACTTCTAAAAACAGTGGCAACTGATGTTTGGGCGACCCGTGCCGCTGAACTCAAGAGCTGGAACGCTCAGCCAATTATCATGCCCGAGCAGATTCCACAACTTGGACTCGAAGAAATTCATGAACTTTATTTCAAGGCGACCAACCAAGATAGTCGCGGCGAAAAAGATATGCGACCAGACGAAGAAAAATGGATTACCGAATACGCCAAGAAGAACCTTGGTAGCGAAGCGGTCTTTGTCACGAAGTGGCCGGCCAGTGAGATGAAGTTCTACCACCGAGTTTCAGCAGAAGACCCAACGATTGCTGAACGAGCCGACCTTATCTTCCGCGGTGTTGAAATCGCTACCATTAGTATGCGAGAAAACCGTTACGATGTACTCGTTGAGCAACTAAAAACAATCGCCAAAGGCGACCCTGAAGCTGACGGTTTCCGTTATTACCTGCAAGCCTTCAAATATGGACTTCCGGTTCATGGTGGCTTCGGTATGGGCCTTGAGCGCCTGACTCAGAAGATTATTGGCCTCAACAACGTGAAAGAAGCCGCCCTCTTCCCACGAGATATTAACCGCCTGACACCGTAGTCTATGCAAGAGCGCGGTCCGGTCGAACTTATCGAACACATGGAACGCCGCTATCGCCGAATGCGAAGATTTCAAGAATTTACCAAGCAGTTGCTGTTAAGTATGACGCTATCGACGGGGTCGTATGGTGCAATCGAAGCCTTTAACGAGATCTCAAAAGACGATCCATTGCCCCACGATTGAACAACGGGGTACAATAGGCTTATGCAACCTGAACAAATAAACATCGAACCTGTCCCGACACCAATTCTACCCGTCGCTATAACCGAACCGCCTATGGCGATGACTACGGCGCAACCCGTCGTGGACACGGGTAAAAAGTTACCCCGCCAACGTCATTTCTTGGTAGCCTTTTTCTTTAGCTTTTTATGGGGCACCTTTGGTGTCGATCGATTTTATCTAGGTTATATCGGGACGGGTATCCTCAAACTTATCACGCTTGGTGGTTTTGGTCTGTGGACGATTGTCGACCTGTTCGTTATTATGGCTGGCGCGATGCGAGACAAGCAGGACAGGGAATTACTTGGGGCGAGGGAATACAAGAAATTCGCGCAAAAGACAGTGCTTTGGTACGCCGTTATTCTTGGGCTGGTGATTCTGGTGAATGGTATCGCCTTGATTCTTGGTATTGCTTCATTATTCAACGCCTATCAAGATGGGAGCCTGACGAATATTCCAGGCCTCGAACAATTAACTGGCGGTAGTAGTGGCCAGCAAACTCAGGTCAACGACCTTATCAATCAATAGCTAGCTGATGACCGGCTTGTTATCGAGCGAGTGCCAAATATACCAGCTGGCAACTGTCTGGTAGGGGTGCCAATGATTCTCGACGGCCAGTGACTGCATTTCCTCTGGTGTTGGTTTGTTATCAAGGTGATATAACGCAAACATGCCATTCTTTATCCCTAGGTCACCGGTTGGCAGGACGTTCATTCGGCCCATGCAAAACATTAAAAACATATGCACTGTCCAGACGCCGACACCTTTAATTTGGGTCAGTTCTTTGATGACCTGGTCATTTGTTAGGCTATCGAGGTGTTCGAACTGAATTGTTCCTTCGATGACTTTTACGGCCAAATCTTGGATATAGGTGCCTTTTTGGCGCGACAAGCCAACCGACCGCAGTGTTTCGATATCTTTGCTAAGGATATCGCCGGGCGCTGGAAATTCGTTGCCTGAAAAAAGATCTAGAAATCGTTTCAGAATCGTTGCCGCAGCTTTGACGCTGAGCTGTTGAGAGATGATACTTTCGACTAGCGCCGGATAATAATTTTTATGGGGCGTGATGGTTGGGATACCGGCCTGGGCAATAATTGGTGCCAAAACTGGATCAACACCGGCAAGATACTTGCTGGCAATCGTGAGCGTGAGAGGCGTTGCTACTGGCGTCATGATGCGTCTTTGAACCAAACGGAATAGGCTGATCGTGCCTTGATAATTTTGGGTTCGATGACAATCGAACAGTAGCCGTTACCTGGGTTTTTGTTAAAGTAATCTTGGTGTTCGTCTTCGGCCGGGTAGAATGTTTCCAGTTGCGTCACTTCAGTCACAATTGGGTCGCTCCAGTGGGTCTTTGCGCGCTGGACGGCCGCCTCAAAAGCCTGGCGCTGCGTGTCGTCGCCGTAGAACATAGCCGAGCGGTACTGTGTCCCAACATCGGCACCTTGTCGGTTTAGTGTTGTTGGGTCGTGAATTAAGAAAAAGAGGTCCAAGATAACGTCGCTGGGGATGACAGATTCATCAAACGTAATCTGGACAGCCTCGTCGTGACCGGTTGCACCGGTTGCCACCTGGTAATACGTCGGATTGAGTGTTTGGCCGCCAGTATAGCCACTAACGACACTCTCGACGCCCTTTAATCGGCGATAGATCGCATCAAGGCACCAAAAACATCCGCCGGCAATTACATATGTTGTCATATCTTTAGTATACCTCGGTATAATAGATGAGTGAATGCTTTAGAATTTAATGAGGAAATTTGGGATAAGGGTCGCGAGCTATACCGCGACATGCCGTGGCGCGATACTACTGATCCCTACTTTGTGTTAGTGAGTGAGCTAATGCTCCAACAAACACAGGTCGATAGGGTCATTCCAAAGTTCAATCTTTTCATGCAGACCTTTCCGACAATTGCGCTACTTGCCTCGTCGCCCCTGGCTGACGTTTTAACTGCATGGAGTGGTCTTGGCTACAACCGCCGTGCGAAATATTTGCACGAAGCGGCAAAAATGGTTGTGACTCATTTCGATGGGGCAATTCCGGATACGTATGATGAACTGATCCAGCTAGCCGGTGTTGGCCCAAATACGGCAGGGGCAATTTTGGCCTATAGCTTTAACGTGCCAATTGTTTTTATAGAAACTAACATTCGGACTGTCTATTTTCATCACTTTTTTGAAGATCAGGCGCTTGTGACTGATAAAGAACTCAAAGAACTGGTTAGCCAGACTATCGACCGGGAACATCCAAGACAATGGTATTGGGCGATGATGGATTACGGGTCGCATCTGAAAAAACAAGGTGTTGGTCGCATCAATAAAAGCACCCACTACAAAAAACAGGCGCCGCTAAAGGGGAGTCTGCGTGAAGTGCGCGGACTCATCCTCAAAGAATTGGCGATACATGACGTTGCGGAGGATGCTTTGCGACTGATAATGCCCGAGGACGAGCGGTACGAACAGGCTTTGGCTGCTTTGCTGCACGAGGGATTCGTCACAAGAACCGCCAGTCGGTTACATTTAACAAGATAAACGGTATAATAAAGTAACATGAAAACACACACTCGCCTGGTCGTCTTTGGTTTGGTTGCTGCGCTGCTGCTACCTTTTTTTGCGGCCCATAGTGTGTCGGCAGCCGATCTTACCGATGATCAGCTAGCGCGAATTGGCGCAAACTGCGTGACAATTAAAAGCTCACTAAATCAACTGCATGTCAGTGACGCCTTGCTGCGAGTGAACCGAGGGCAGATGTATGAATCAATGGGTACGAAATTGATGAATAATTTTAATAATCGCCTCGGTAACAATAGTCTCGATAATAAAGGCGTTACCGCTGTCACCGATAGTTATCAAACAGCCCTGGCAACTTTCAGGAGCGACTATATAGCGTACGAGCAGCAACTATCCGCCGCTATGCGCATTGATTGTTCAAAAGACCCTTCGTCATTCCATGATTCGATCGCAAATGCCCGCATCAAACGAGCGAAAGTGCACGCCGATGTGCTGCGACTCCACGAGTACATTGACGATTATCGCTCGGCAATTAATGATTTTATGTTAAATTTTGAAAGAGTAACGGGGAGTAAGTGATGGACGAACACCCAACGAGAGCAGAAGCTAGCCTAGCGTCCGATCCGGTAGTCCGATTTCGTGACGAGCATCGTTTTTTGATACTTATCGTTGGAACGATTGTGATTTCTATTGTCATGGTGATTGCGAGTTTGATGATTTATAACCTTAGTGGTTCGGCGCAACTTGACCTAAGTCGGCCCGGCTATCAAGAGGTGAGCAACAAAGTCGATCGCAACGACGAGATTACTAATTACAGCGCTTTCGGTCCCGTCAACAAAGCCACGGTAACAGAATTCACCGATCTTTATGATGTACAGGCTGAAAAGGCGAAAGCTGTCGATGCTTTTAACGGCGACCCACTCAATCCCGAAGTGCTTGAGTTTGGTGATCCACTTACGACTGTTGAGTAGCGCTAAACTCTATCTCAAATAGCTCACTAAGTAGCGAATAGGCAGTAATAATGCCGGGGAATTCACTGAAGCGGTCTTTCATACGTGTTCTTAAGCGGTCATAAGCGACGTGTAATTGTTGTGAGGTTGTGACGTCATAATCTTCGCGCATGACGCGTTGCCCCGGCCCATAGATGTCGGTAATCACCGGCAGTAACTTATCGGTCGCTCGTACAAATCGCGATTCTTTGTCTGCTTGTGCCTCGTAGCTGGCGAGGATTCTTTTTGTGTGGGGTGGTAGGCTGCTAAGTAGTTTTTCAAGCGCTAACTGCTCGGCCTCTTCTTTACGCGCGAGTGTTTGCTCGTCTAGTTGGAAGGTCGCGACATCACCGGTAACCACCTCGACCAGGTCGTGAACAATGGCGTACTGGCTAATGAGGCCAAGGTTCATCTCGTTTGGGTACAGGTCATGGGCAACCTCAGGCGCGACGAGTGCCAGCATGTAGCTGTGTTCGACGTCGCTTTCTCGCTGGCCGTCTTCGTAACGGGGCGTTCTTTCGATGCGAGCAAAACGCATCGCAAGGCCACCGAGTTCAAGCATTAGTGACGCACTGGTTGAACGTGGTGGTAATAGGACCTCTTTCGTCACGTCTTTTTGGTCAATTTTTTCAATTAGTTTTTCGATAATGACTACTTCACCTTTCGCTTTGCAATGTATTTAACAGATTACATTAACAGTGTAGTAGCTTGTAATTAGTAAAGATAGCAAGTATACTTTGAGTCAAATATGATTGAGCTAAATACGGTAACGCATCACATCCAGAAATATATCATCAACACCTTGATGTATACAGAAGTGGCAAAATTTAGTCAGCTGCGACCACCAAAGACCGACACGAATCTATTTAGTTATCACCTGAAGGTGCTGGTGAAGCTCGCGATGGTTCAGAAAGTTGATGGTGGGTATACTCTGTCGGCCGCCGGGTTATCTTACGTTGACCGAGTGAGTACCGAGAAGAAGGTTATTCGTATGCAGCCAAAAATTATTTCGATGTTGCTGGTTCAAAATAGTGACGGTGACGTATTGTTGCAGCGTCGTAACAAACAGCCATATATTAATGCCTGGACCTTACCTTACGGCAAAATTCATATTGACGACGCAACCTTACAGTATGCAGCCCAGCGCGAAGCAAAAGAAAAGCTTGGACTCTACCACCAAGTACTTCGCCACATTGGAAGCTGCTACATTCGCGTGCATGTTGGTGAAGACATCCTCTCGACAACGACTGCGAATATCTTTGCCTTCAATCGTGACGATATCGCGACATCCGAAGATCTTATGTGGGTACGTCCGCACAAATTAGATCAATACAAACTTGCACCAGCGGTTGCATCGATCGTGGCACGTGGTTTTTTTAACGATCCGTTTTTCTTTGAAGAGTTTGAAGACGAGTGGGTGTTATAAGGATGCAGCGACGCGGTCTCTGACCCAACCGTCAATCGTACCAGCGCC
>Ga0247809_1000533_pt1 | contig 17458 bp, 20 predicted proteins | sample UWRJL104311B1_FD_180951 | JGI IMG/M metagenome (GOLD analysis project Ga0247809, IMG submission 180951) | Plant litter microbial communities from Arlington Agricultural Research Station in Wisconsin, United States - UWRJ-L104-311B-1 | ecosystem: Environmental > Terrestrial > Plant litter >...
GTAAAATGCTATAAACGAGTTATGGGATGCGGAAATCTTACGGTTTGCATGATGTATTCCAAAGCATTTAGACCAACGTATCCTGCTGTGCTGTTGACTTGGGTGTACATTGCCATGGAAAGACCTTGACAAATGGCCGAGAAGACCAAAGACCACTTTCTTCCGACCAATGGCAATTGGACAGAGACGAGAGCAAGAATGGCACCAATGATACCTGGGCCATAAATGATGAGGTACTGCTCATAGGTATCCTTGACAGTTCCTCGTCCCTCATCTACATTGTTTCGGAGAAGAATGATGGGCAAGAATGCACCGGCAAGATTGAACGACCAGTAATCTCCCTATTCACCATCAGTATTTATCCCTTACTGTCTAAAAATGCTTCTTACCATGTATGTGATTGCCAAAAGTACGAAGATGAAAGCAGACAGCTTATTGGAGAAAATACCCTTGAGACGTCTGAGCTCCTTGCCGACGCCTCCAAGAACAGACTTGGTCGTAGCCCCTATAGATTTCTTTTGACCCTCATCAGTCCTGATAATAGCACTATCGCTGCCGTGAGATGAAGTCTCATCAATTTGAGCAAACATCTCCATTGTCAATTGTGGTGGAGGGGCCTTGTTAAACTTGGCAATTCTGTGCAAGACCTCAATGGCCTCAGCTTCCTTTCCTCTACTGAGCAAGAACTTTGGAGATTCATGGAATGTGAAAATGAAGAATCGTAGAAAGAAGACGAAAAGTGTCATGCATCCTAAAACAATTACGTTGTATCGCCATCCCATATTGCTTCCCGTGGTACAACACGGCTGACCTGGCTGGAGTTTACTACTTCTGCACGAGAGATATTCTGGGTCGCAACGCCACTTTGCTGCTGTACCATATGCTACAGCAGAGGCGATGAAGACACCGATTGGTTGCCACATGGACAAGAGCGCAACGAGGTTGCGGCGCTTTTGTGGAAGAAATTCGAGAGCGATCGTGGCGTCAATTGGGATATTTCCTCCTAGACCGAGAGAAGCGAGGAAGTAAATACCGCAGATTGCTCCATAATTGTACTTTGGAGCTGCCTATCAAGCTTGTTAACATACTTCAAGTTTCCATACGTTTGCATATGCTGGGAACAACTTACGAGAAGCAGACCAAAAACTGAGGTAATCAAACAAGTCAAATTGAAAGCCCATTTTCGCCCTATGATATCAACGGCGAGTCCAAACCCAAGAGCACCGATAGCTAGTCCGGCATTCGCAATAGCAAAGATATTACCAGTCTGATTGTCCGGTACATCCATCTCCTGATAGATAGAGCTAGCAATCAGACCAACGCCTTGAGCCCAAGCCAGATCCAAGAAGTAGCCGAATCCACAGAGGAACCAAATGCATATTTGATATCTGCCGAGACCGAATTTGTCTAACTCAAGGTTGATGAGAGCAGCTTTCTTCTCAAATGTGTTCATGGGCTTGGCGGCTGTGCCTCTCATGATGGCTGCGAAGGACATGTCTGTCTCGGTGACACGCTCGACATCGTTGTAGTATGGAATTTCGACGCGATCGGTAGTGCCATTGTGTTCTGCGTTTCTGAGGGTAGTCTTGTCGTCTCCGATGGGGTTGGAGTTGGAGTACTCGGGCGGGTCATTGGCGATCTTGGTGGTTGCCATGTTTGCAACGACGATGCTTCTTCTCGCAGAAGAATGCTTTTAACGCGGGGGACGGAAGAGATACAAGTCAAGAAGTCCACCACGTGGAAGAGTGAAGATGGCGTCTAACGATGTGACAACACACTAAGAATTACAAAAACTATAAACGCGGATGAATGATGCATACGATCCAGGATGACGGGACAAACACTACCTCTATATAATTCCCTGTACTCATCACGGTCTTAGCTGCTGAAATTTCTGTCAGACATTAGTAGCTGGGCAATGTATTCGTTCTCAAAGAGGTAGTGACGACACTGTAAATATTCAGGGCTTGGCTGAAGGCCCTGTCCCTTCCCTTCACTTACCAAAGATAGCATTCTTGCATGGAGGTCAGCTTCTTGTGATCGGCCTTTCCGTCGTGGTGTTGGAAATTATGATAGAGCTAACGGAATGCACTAGAGCATAGTGTAGGCATCGGTCTTGACTCCATGCCGCCACGCCCAGCCCCAATTTTGTAAGCACATGTTCACTGGAATACACGTTAATAGCATGTATTTGATGTGCTGATCATGAGCCTTCACCCATTTCACGGGCAACGTGTTGTCTCACAACAATAATGTTGACTTCTCCCTTGACGGTTGACAATGACGAAAGGTCCGACAAGGATTCTTATCAAGTGCCCCCAATATTCGTGCTTATCGAGCCAATCACTGGAAATGTATCGCAGAGACCAGCCACCCACTAACTACGGTAACAGCTTGTTCTCTGCCACCGTACAGGACCAAGGTTGGGAGGAGGTATCGAATTTATGGAGAAAGTGGGAAAATGGTTGGAAATGGTTGGAAATGGTTGAAAATGCCATGGGCTTAACATGCACTTCAACCAATGCGATTATTTGTGTGACATTTCCATTCTCTCCATTGGAGTTGTCCATGTCCACTTTTGCAACATCCTTACAGAGATCGAGGTGGGGTACAGATCGTTCCTTTGCAAACAGACTTTGACCAAACTCTCCACTATCATGCTCGCTAACTTTCCAGATCTGTCTCCTCACTGTTTGCCGCGCAGTCCAATGGGTCGTACATCGACAACATCCATGATCCATAACTTGTCCCGCCATGAGGAGTAGTCGAATCTACGCTGCTCAGGAACCGTAAGGCCATTACAACCGTCCAAACTAAATGCTCCGCAAGAGTGCATGATTCAATCTGCTTTTCGAGAGCTACGTATTGAGGTAATTCCCGCACACAGAATCACACGACACAAAATGAAGGTGGTTGCTTTGCCTATAAACAATCATACTCTGGTAACTTGGTTGAAATGTGAGAACAGTGTTGGATACGTTACCGCCATGCTAGCTGCATCCGCGCTTCGACATGTCTCCGGATGATATTGATGAAGGAAGGTGCGCCTTTAGCTGAGTATCGTGCGTGCTTGACCGATCTGATCAGCGCGAAGAGCGCTTCATAATTGTAGAATGACCTTTTTTGAAGGATGAAATATTTGATAAGGTGTTGCTCCTTGATGTATAAATTCTCCGATTATGCTGCTCAGAAGAAGCTTCCCCCGAGCATAAAGTCCTCCCAGAAACGATCATCGAAGATTTCCATACCTTCTGGAGGATTCAGAATAGCCATATCGCGAGAGCGGTCGGTGGTTTTAGATGCTGACTGTGATGTCGCGAGTCGGGCGTCATACCATACCTTGACCTTGTCCATTTTAGTTGCACAGGCAGAAAAAAAGGATGGCTGGCAAGGGCGTGGTTGATTCTGGTCAATGGCTGTTCCCACTTGTTGCATATTTTGTCGAAGCCTTCGAAAGTATTCGCGATAGGTTGGATCATTTTGGAACTGATCCAGGTCCCATCCTTTCTCTTCTACCATGCTGAGCTTGAGCAGTAAAGTGTAGGCTTGACCAAGAGAGAACACCTCCAACGCACTGAACGTAAAGTACTCCGCAATTGGCAAGCTCAACAGGTAGTCCAGCAGCTGCCTTGTGGAGGCATAACAATCTTGTAGCATACTTAATCGATGGATATTTCCGCCTGCCAGATCTCGTGGGTAATGTGACTTGACCAGACACGGCTCATCAATGAAGGTCAAAGCGGCATGATAATTAATGAGCAACAGACCTTGACAGCGATAAGCAACGTAAACTCGCAAATGGCAGATTTCATGACTTACTGTTCTGTCGCAGCTCAGTCGCCAGAGATGACCAGTACACTTGCAACTCCAATTTTGCAACCTCGGAGAGCAACCATACAGGTGTTTTTTGACCACCCGGATAATTACAGTCTAGACATTTACGCTCAAACTTATCGATTATTGCCTGTAGATTGACCAATGCCACAAGGATGAGGTCGGATTCGCCTTCGGGCTTGTTCAATACATCACGACAGCATTCATCGATGAACGGGGAGTATTGCAGACCCTCAATCTTTTTCATCGTCCAAGCCATCCTAGCATGTTAGATGATACTCAGGATACAGGTGACACACTCACATATTCGATGTAAAATACACTGAGAGTAGCGTCCGCTTTTCGTCCATGGAAATTGCGAGTTCAGGTTTGGCATGGTTGATCGTACTATTTGCACATGATCGAGAATTCATACCGAGACCAACAGGGGCTTCATTATCAACTGGGGCGCGATTCAGAGCAAGATCAAACACAAGTGTCATCGCTAGTCTAATGCAGCATAAGTCATTGCTACGATCGGGAGGAACGCGGAACACTTACTGATGATGTCCAGTACTAGTAATGTTCTGATGCAAGTGGGCATATGAGTATGACCTAGTTTTGTTAGTTGAAGACTCTCACAGATCAGTGGGTGTCTCTCACCAGGCGTTATCTGTAAGCAAATCAATGTTGTTAGTGAGATCTTACGAAGGTGTACACCCGCAAGCGGGATTTACGTTACTTACAGATAAGAAGCCCTTGAAGCATATCCAAACTTCTTTCACCGCGGGCAACTACGGCAACAGACAGATCAGTAATAAATTCTCGACCCCAAGCAAGCTGCTGGACTCGATTGTCCTGGGAAGCGACAACAGTGATTGCCCGATAAAGCCAGGGCCGCTGTGCTTGAAGATCGCGTGCTGGTACGGAATGTGGCACACTAATGAACGGAAATCGCCGCGAGAAGTGATCACGATAGATACGCAAAAGGTATTGACCCTCTGGCGGTGAGACGGAGGCGTCGATGCTAGGGAGTATTGTAGACACGTTATTTGGCGTACTTCGAATGTCCGGAAGCACGGGCGGCCGTGGTTGAGGCTCCGAAATTGGTCGTGCTGCGACAGGTGTCTGAGTTCTCCAGGGTTCCTCCGGTCGTACTGTTACAGGTGTCTGGGTCCTCCAGGGCTCTTCTGTTCGTGAAGGGAGTATCTGTCGATGTCGAGGTTCACTATTCAACCTTGGCTCGATGTTTGCTGACCCCGCGTTAATGCTTGTAAAACTCTCTGGAGTAGGCGGGAGTGTTCGCTGCTGGGCAGCAGCACTTTGCTGTGATGCGAGTAATGCAGCAAGCGTTTGTACTTTCTGTTCTAGCTCTGCCGTACTACTTGATGTCAGTTTTCGCACATGAAGCCGTCAGACTCTACTGGCGTATCCTTTTCAACTATCGACACGAGGAGTGACGATGTCGTGACTTGCTTTCAGCCTTCGAGGAACGCTATGGTCCATATTCACAGACCGTGCGAGCAAACTGCAAAGAAAATTGACTATCTCTGAGTATGCGATAACGTAGTTGAGATCGACTTTGGAGACTGATTCGGAGGCTTACTCACGTGCTTGATGGTGATTTGCGCTTCTTGGTTGACTTCAGCTGAAAGACACATTCCCTTTTCGATTTAAAACATCTATGTGCGCGTAAGTGATAGATGCTAAGGAAGATAAACCCGAAAGAACTACCGACCGTAGACACTTGCCCTCCGTCTCATCGGTTGCAGGGACACATTTCGATTTCGAGGTTGCGCAACTCTGGCACGCTCTCAGGGTGGGTCCGCTCTTCGGGCTCTCGACTGAGAGCATCGTCGTCTGCGCCTCAGCCATTTCGATTGCTGAGATCTCTTCTAATAAATGGGAGGAAGTGATGTAAATTTGCGACCGTGATCGTCGTACTGTAAACCGACGGTCAATGATGAAAGCGTTGATTTCGTGTCAAAGTGAGGCAAAGTAGAAGGGGGAGGGCAAAGCCGGCGCGTGGTTGAATAATAGGAAAGTGTGGAAATCGGAAGGAAGGACGGAGCATCGGAAATCGAAAAATTGGCCTTGGCACGGCTTCGTTCCTTTCGGGAAAGAAAGCCCAAAGTTGTACAACGTACCTAGGTATGACAAAGTATTTGCTAACTGTTCACAAGATATCGAAAAGTTCACAATGCCTCCTCCTCCTGCTAACTTGATGTCACACAAAGTTTGCGCGGGATCCCAATTTCTTGTAGATTACAGAAAGAGATCATTTGTCCTTCAGCAATCGCCATCTATCAATTCTTGTTTATACCATGTCCGGATTCTCTTCCCTGTATTTACCGCGAATAAGCCGACGGGAATAGAAAAACCAAATGGGGAAACAGAGGGGTATCATTTATGTGTAAAAGCATTGCTCACTACTCTCCAACTTCCCCATCTTCCAACGCGGAATCACTATCCTGCTCATCACTGTCTTCTTCGCTGTTAGACTCCGAACTTTCCGAATCTCCATCACTACTTTCTACAATCTGCCCGGTCGCCACTAAATAATCTTTCTCCAACATAAATTCATCTGGCAACGCGTCGATTGGCTCCTCAAAAACATATATCGTTGGAAACTCCACCACATCTCGCCGTCGAAGTACCTCTGACAGTGGTAGATCAACATGAATAGGCGACAAAACCTTTGGAAATTTCTTAGATGTGAGCGGACGTAACAAGTACAGCGAATGTTCATTGACCCTGACATAGGTATCAGGCGCAAATGGTAGTGTTACGTTCGTCGGTGAACCCTGTTGTGGTACCACATTCCAAGCACCAGTTTTTGGATTTTGTAACCGTGAGGAAGTACACCATTCCATAGTAGAGGCACCATCAATTTTTGTCCGTTTCGCACTTCTCTCTTTCACCTCGGCGGCCTTTCTCTTCTTGAGTGATTTTACTTCGTCATCGGTCATCCGTGCTCTTTTATCCCCTTCTACCCAATTATCGTAGTGGTATGCGATCGACTTGTTACTTAGCATGTTTCCCAGCTGTCTCTTCTTGCCTCCATTTCGCATCCATTCAATTTGCCAGTTGATTGATCTGTTCTTTTTGCTCCAGTTCGTGCCATTATCCAGATTTCGTTGCATACCCTTTGGCGCGCGATGAAGCCTAGTACCCATCATCTTCAGCATAGTCTTGATACATTCTTCTCCAGGCGCTTGTCTTGGTGGTCCTCTGTGTCTTAACCCTCGCAAATTGTCTGTGACTTTCCCGTTTCTCGCTTCCTCCAACTCCTTATAGCTGATGATGCCCTTCTCCTCTACAACCTCTCGTTCGGCTCGTTGAACTCGATGTTCAATGGAATGGAGGAAGTTGTAGTCGTGATCGACCCCGGCCGGTGTTTGGAGCTCTTCTTTAGTCTTGTAGACGGTAGGATCTCGAACTCCACTGCACGAAGACCATAGTTTGTGCCTCCGTACACATGGAAACGAACATGTCTGGACCGAGCATTTCGGGCAGGTGTATTTCGGCGGGCTGATATGGCAGATCGTGCAGAGTGAGGAAAGCAAAGGGTCCGCCATAATCCTGTGAGTGACTCGGTTGAATGCAGTCCTAGTCGAGCTGCCGCATCCCCATGAACAATGCACACCTAGCCTCGAAGGCTATTGAGCTTCAACTACACGACACAGCAGACAGATTGACTGTCTGTTTCGCGAGATGGTGCCTTGTGATTGTGTTTGCAAGTTGACCACAGCACACTGCAATTGTTTACAGAAAAACTCACCTCGGAAGAAACATGTTCAGCCTTGCGACTTCAGGCTGCATTAGCGTTCGAATGCCCTGACATAATCACTTCTTAGGCACGCTCAGCCTAGCTTACAGGCTCTCATCCTTGCAACCTTCAAGTCACCGACACTCTTCAACACACCGCTGGTTCATACCAGAAAAGCAAAGTATTTGCGCTGTCAAACATCGGGTCGTTGGATCCCACAACTTCATTATCAGCTGCACTCCGCTCCCATGGAAACCAATTAAATTTGATTACTCCTGTCTTGTGTCTTTTGAAGCTGCAGACTGCAGCGAATCGTCTTCTGTTCTTTATGGAAGCGTTGACACGAACCTCACCACACCGCTCATATGATTCAGATTTTGAGTACAGATACGCACTCTTCGTAGAGATCCAGAACAATGAGCTCAGGCTCGGGAGCTGGCATATATTCCCTTACTCTGCTTCACTTTCACTCTCTGTTAATCCTCTCATCATCCTTCAATTTCTGTTTCTGGCGTTGTTTGTTTAGTCATTCTCTCCCTCAACCGCTGCTTCTATTTTCTTCCCTCAAAGCTGACCGAGCTGAGCTGAGCTAAACAATGCATTCGCAATCACTGAAGTCTTATTCATCACATACTCAAGATTCAACAATTTCCAATGTATCAGTTGTATTCGAAGCAAGTGTTTTCAAGATCTGGCGGGATGGAAATATGCAAGAGATCCTGGAGTCAACGTACCCTCATCACTGGGCGATGGATCTACAAGTAGCTGGCTGGCCGACCTTTTCAAGTACGCTTCTGGCACGGTATCATGGAGGCAAACTTGTCAAGGGCGCTCTCTACCAATTGCGAGGACGTTTCTTCGTCAAGACAAGCAACCTGGGACAAGAGTCTTACCTACATATCGATGAAGCTGTACGATTCCAAGGTCCAGGCACGATTCGAAGTATCAAGACTCCACAGTTCTTCATGGTAGCAGATATTTCATGCGTTACAGACACTGGATTGTCTGCTTCATGGGTCACCAAGAATCCTTCACGGAAGAATATCATTCAGGAACAGCATGCCACCATCAGTATGGACGGACCATTACCAGATCCAGGTCATTTTCGTGGGCAGCAGTGTATGCTCGAAGGGAGGATGAACTCGATTGATCATACCAGAGACTGGACTTGCACAAGCATCAGTCTCTGTTAAAAGATTATATCAAGATGAAGTGGCCACTGAGAAGGATGATTTCTCAAGAGTCGTCGCTTCTTGCTGAATCCTTGTGTCTATAGCCGATCCAGCTTAGACTTCTGATGGAATGTCTCGTATATCATGGCAAAGAACATGTTCTGTGGAGCGTAGCGGACGGTGCGTCTAATAGGAAAACTCACGGTTGGGGAAATACTGGGATACACTGGTATCAAACGAGCATCTGTGGTTGTGAAGTATATCGTGTTATGGTGAAAGAAATGTGGGACATTGATGTGACACCTTGATAAAACAATAGCTGTACACACGAGGGCGTTATTTCACATACATTGTTTGGTGTTTAGGTTCTGGTTTGCGGCGTAAACGAACAGAGAGGGCACTGTCGCGAGACAAAGTAGTTGTTTATAAATTTGATGGACATTAATGAATTACCAATTTGCAATTTGCAATGTTCAATACTCCATAGATCATCCTTGGCAGCTACTAACAGTTTGTATATATGTCTGGATGCTATACGAACTTGAGGACGATTCGAGATAGAGACCTCAGTCATGAGATCGCCTTTTCTTCGCAATTACGAGAGCATCTGCCCTTTTGGAGAATCCACATTCCCATCCTTATCGTCACCGGAAGCTTACAAACATACAGTACGGTTATGTCAGATCTTTTTGACGGAAAATCAGGAATGGCTCTCCTGGTAATCGACAGATATTTCGACATCCTCATCCTGATATACGGAGAACAGCTTTCCCGCCCAAGAAGTGCCATATGGATTCCCACTTCCAGCTTCTTAAAACGATCACAGCTTGACACTGTTTTGGTTCTAGTGTCAGCTCAGAGGCAGTCTAATCCCTTCCATCACTGCGGTCGGCAGCCACTATAAAGATCTAAACAGGGAGAGAGCCTGTTTGTCACGTGTGATATGTGATAGGCGTCGCTATCCAAAAGCAAAAAGATTGCCGGTAAGGAACATCACCCGCATGCTTGTCTAACTATTTTCTCCTTCTACTGCTGCAAGGACGTTGTCGTCGACGTTTCTGTTTGATGACTTGCGTTCCGGAAAAGAAAGGTCTGCTCGACACCATGCTCATGCAGAAAGAATAAAGCATGTTGCAAAATCACCAACAAGAAAGTAGCACCACTCCCTGGAAGTTCTGGATCTCCCAAGACAACCTGACTTCCTCAGAACAAGGTACAGACGGAACTTAGGCCGGTGCGGCTCTAGCGCAAACGATGGCTAGGGGAAGTGGAGGAAAGTCAACGTGGTCAACGGCGTGTCACACAGACTGTCTTGAAGGCTGTACGATTCATCACACTCGAAATCTTGCCATAGTTGATTCAGCGTAGATAAGTGCTTCTTCTCTCACCGTTTATGTGAAATTGCACTCAAAGTGGATGCGCAAGACTCTATTCATCAAGAGCGGATGCGGGAAACATTGGGTGACAGCCTGGCCCTTGTCTGACAACGCTCGGGGCCGCGAAATTTGTACGAAGCAAGGTCCAGGTAAGCACAAATTGAAGCTTCGACCTCCTCGAGAACGGCGGGGTCACATCACAGCGTGGGTGGCGACACCTTTGCTTTTGAACGTTGACGTACAGATGTGATCTGTACGAAGTCATGTTGATGTAAGGAAGACACTGGTGATGCATCGAATGTGAGCAAAGTCTTTTCGGCCGCCATGCTTTACATTCGGCGAAGGAAGCGATCGGCGAGGAAACCAGAGCAACGCTTCGAACCTTCACAACTCCTTTATTATTTTGGCTTGAACATACTTGACGGTGCGAGGCATTTTCATGATCCGAACAAGTACTTTGTGTGGGAGGCAGCGAAAGCTTCTCCAAGCAATTTACGCAAGTGCAACGTCCGAAAGTGATAAAGCTCCTCATTCGTCAGATATCACAAACGACTAAGCGAGTTCTGGCAGGATGCACCAGGAGAAGCACGGATTTGCAAGAGGCTTGAGCTACTATGTGCAAGCCCCTGAATCAATCATCTCTTCGGGTTTTGTTGGCTTCGCTCATTGATGGAGAAGGTTGCGTGTGCAAGGTACTCGGAAGTGCACTGTGGTGATGCCTTGCAGTCGAGATGCAAGGAAAAATAATATGTGAGCGCTTTGCTTCTGCTTGTCCATCAACGCCCTCTATACATCTGAGCTTGGTCTTGCCAGAAAAAACCTCGCGGGGAATTTGTAAGAAAGAAGGTTGGCGATCGTGTAGCCCTTCAAGCCGAAAAGTATGGGAAGTTCTCGTCGATATCACAAAGTCAGCCACGTCCGCTCTGGTTCTGTTGCCAATTCACGCTGCAACCAATGCCTGGTTAGCTAGCCTTCATGGGTCCCGATAGCGTTGTAGTTTCCCCTGGTCCTCACTGATCCCTGAGCTCCACCACTAATTTGGCTGATCTCCTCCTTTGAGTTTCCACATTGTCTGGAGGTGCCATCGTGCTCGTTCCATGTCGACTCGTCGTTTTCTCTTGTTCATTATCATTGCGAATTGACCTTCTTTTCTTCTTTCAACGGTCATTTCAGTCATTCCCTAGCCACTCTTTTCAAGCGCAACTGTGTTGCTCTGCGGACAAAGTAGAGATCAACAATCACAAAATTGTCACTTTAGAGGATTGCTTGTTGAACTTCCATTCTTACAAGCTTCTCCCTGTTTGCCGTTACAACGATTTCTTCAGGGACTAGAGACATTGATTCATTCAATCTGGGAACTCCCGCAAAACACTATCACCAGGTCTGAACCAACCTTTCCCGCACTTCGATTCTGGTAGGAAGCCCGCCAGGAGATCAATTTCAACTTACTCGAGAAGCGGCTCCTTTCACAAGCTCAATCCGTAGTCTTCAAGCTACGACATTCAACACATCGCAATGGCGCCTTCACTTCACACACATTCGTCGTTCGTTCGACCACGTACCGGCGACCGCGATGGTCGTCCAGGAACAAGAGATCAAGGTGATCAGAATCTCATCATCCCAAGTCGGACATCCTCACTCCACTCCCGTATCACACAGCCAATTCCTTCCACGTTAAACGTCAAGCCACAACAGCGGACACCAAAGACATTGACACATGCTTATATGGTATGCGGTGTTGGAAGAGAGCCATCGCAATGGGTTAAGGCACCTGCTCCCGCCCAAGGCAAGATTGGACACATGAAGGGTGCTGTCGGACAGTTTTGGTTACCAGAGATTCTTGGTAGCAGTCCACGCATGGAACAGGATAATGAGATCGCACGAGCTTTGCACTCTGCGATGAGGGTGTGTTGCTATGATTACGCTGAAAATCTTCTATGCTAACAATCTCCAGGCGTGTTTCCCTCACGACGTCGAGATTTGCACAGGACGGAGCCAGCCACACTGCGCCCATCACTCCTTTGTATTGCAACAAGACTCATCACATACTTTATATGGTATCGCACTTCGTGTCTGGTCAAGAGCCGATGAGAAGAGAGCCGAAACAATTCGCGACCTCAGAAGGAGAACCGAGACCGACTTTTACGATTCACCAGACGAGACGTACTGGATTCCATATTGTTTGTCGTTCTTGTCACGATATCCTCTGTACAACCTTTTGGGTGACTACTTGAGAGGAATGTGGATACACTGGAACAAGGCAACTAATCTATTCCACGCCGAAGAGGTTTCACGCATTTTGAGCTTCCCAGCTCCGAGACTGAACGATCTTGTACGAATCGACATGAAAGACTATGCACTTTGCTACCAATTTCCATCATCACCAACTGGCTTCCAAAATTTCGCCATGTGGCCACTCTTCTCTTGCCTGTCGATTCCCAACATCGTCGGCGTTATCGAAGCTGCGCTTTCTCCAACTCGTCGTATTGTCTTTGTCAGTCATTACCCAGCAATCCTTACTGCAGCTGCCGAAACCATTCGATACTGCGTACGTGTGTATGAGTGGAGCGGTCTTTACGTCCCAGTCGTCCATGCCCGCCATGCAAAGGAGTTGGTCCAAGAACCTGGACCATACATCCTCGGTATTACAGCCGAATGCAGAACGCTTTTCACTGCACCAACAGATGCACTTGTTGTTGACCTCGATCGTAATTTCGTTCTTACTTCCAGCCCACCCACAGCCTTGACAGCCGGGCAACGTACCAAGATGGTCAGCAGACTTACACAGGCCCTGAACGGAGATGTGACTCCATCTGGTGTTCCACAACATCTTCGCTCGGCATATGGTGGAGGAAAGCTGGTGCCTGCTGGACAGATCATTGTCATGCGTGGAGAAGTCGAATCAATTCAAGATCCTGAATGGTGGAACCAGGATGCTGTCATGGCAGTCATGGATCACGTTTGTGAGAAGATGGTAAGTTTCCCGAGATTTCTGTGCATTCTTCGTTTTTGTGCATTACTGATCGACGTCTCATGATAGGGTCGAAACACAGGGATCAAAGCCGTCTTTGGCGGTGCCGTTAAGAAGCCACTTATGACCAAGGTATCGATGCGACACCTTAATGAAATCGTGCGTGAAAGGAATCAATATTCCAGGGATGCTCTGGAGGCTTGGCAAGACTTGATCAATCTCAAGGGTCGCATGGACACCGAGCTCGGCAAAGTCACCAAACGAAACAATTTCTTGGTTGAGGAATTGGAGAGCTGGAAGCAGCAAGTGAGTCCACATTGTGACATTTTCTGACCTGAAGACTCTACTAACAACTTGCAGTTCCTTAAATTTCAAGCCTTTGCCGAACAACTTACCAAGGAGACTCAAGACCTCAAGGTCAAGATTGAAAACCACAAGCGCGAGAACAGACGACTCACTGGACTTATCGATCAGCAGAAAGATGATGCGGCTCGTCTTCAAACACGTCTCGCAGGTACGGAGAAGCAACGTGATGATGCACTCGAGGCGCTGGTACTCCAGCAAGAGATTGCTGAGGAGTTGGAGCGTGAGAGAAAGAGAAACAAAAAGGAGCTCGGTGCTCTTCAGCACACCAACATGACCATCTTACGCCAGCGCGACGAGGCTCAACGTGTTGTACTTCATCTTCGCAGCTTGATCAGCGGTCAGACTCACCACATGGAGCACCTTGTGCGCACCATTGGTGACGCTCCAGAACTTCAGGAGTACATCGATCGTGGCTACGACGATGAAGATACTGAGCTTGAGGAGGTTGAGGAGGGAGCAGGCAATGAAGGTGTTCAGAGACCACACGGAGAGAAGAAGACTGCTGAGGACATGACCCCAGAAATGGAGGCTCGACTCAGCAGTGGCCTCCGCAACAGCAAGAGATGGAGTACCATGAGCATCGTAGATGTCGCTGATCGTCATCTTCGTGACAAGACTGATGCCATCGCTCACATCATTCGTAACATCAGCGAGCAGTGCGCTGCAGCCGTCGAGGGCCTTCAACTAGCCCACGACGCCGAGGTTGAGGCTGAGGAGCGCTCCCTCAAGAACGTTCGCTCACGCAACAGGATGAGCTTGCTCTCTGTGGCAGCTAGCGAAGATGCACAATCCGTCCAAGGATCTGACGCTGGTGATGATAGCCTACTTCATCCAAGCGGGCGCAACTCTAGCATTCCTCCAACCCCAGATCTTGTACACAACAGATCCAGCACGGCAATGTCCATCTCCAGCTCGACTACAACGCCTGAGCGCAACAGCCAGCAATATCATGTTGGTACCGACATCCCAACGAAAATCGTGGAGGATAGCGATGAGGATCTTCTCGATCGAAGCGAAAACGAAGCTCTTCATGGTAGCCCTATGCCAGGCAAGGCAGGTTTGATTCACCGACCTGCAGGGGCCAGAATCAGCGCCCTCGGAGGCCACTAAATAAATCTTGTGGACCATGGATTAACATCTTTTCTTATGTGTTCTTCGGCATCTTATGTATCGGAAGTTTGGCGTCATGGTTGTTATACTTTGGGCTTACATTCATGGAACTCTGTTATCTATACTTCTATCAGCTCTCGTTACTTCTTTTGCTTCTTCATCTCTCCCAATATAATCGCATGTACAATGCTATGTATCATGTATGGTGGAAAAGTCTCGGCGCGTTGGAAGTGGTAGGAGGAATGGAAGAGAACGAAGTTGGATATGTAGAAGATGTCAGCATTATGGCCATCTGCGGGGCAGAGTTGAGAAGAGATTGAAGCGGTGGACGTGTATGTGGAGGAAGCTTTCCCATGACCTTGTTCTGATTATCAATACCCCGCTTGAGGACTTTGTTTCCCTTTATCTAGTTGTTTTTGGTAAATATACAGATTTTTTGCATAGACCTTTATTTGTTATTGCTACCTCGATTACACATTCCTGAAAATCGTCACCTTTTGGTGCATTTATATGGTGATTATGTAGTAAAGTGCGCGTCTCTTGATTATTTTTGACGCCAAAATCGCGAGACATGGCTTGATCTCCAATGGGTCTCGTGCTCAATATTTTTGCATGACTGTCGCGACATGGGACTTGTTCTACACCGACTGCTCGCAATATAAATACATGACTAGCGGTACCAACAAATGGCACAACCCCACCTCGCTCTCCCACGCCAGCATTCCCAATCCGACCTGCCTTCCTCTCCTTCCAGTCTTAACATCTTGCAAATATAGTGCGTCACACACACGCTCGGTTCCGTCTGGTTGGGTCACTTGTCCACATTTCTCATTCATGATGGCTTGGAAGGTTTTGATGCGACGGATGTTCCCCGACCAGTGAGAGCGTGAAATGTACTCTGTTGCACGTCGAGACTTCATTTATTGTTTTGCTGTCATTCGTCGTGAGCTGTTGAGCTGGATGTTTTGGGAAAGGGTTTGTCTTGATCTTAGTAGTGTGTTGAATTGTGGCTGTGGCTATTATGGTGGTGGTGTGTGAGTGTGAGTGTGAGTGTGAGTGATAGTGAGATGTTGGGGCTCATGTTGGTTTCTGTACCTGTTCATCACCAGCGGAATCGAAGCTTGTGATTTACCTGGAAAGTCAGACGAGAAACGATGTGGAAGATTGAGGAACACACATGTCTACGAAGGTATCACTGTCTCTGGCGCAGAACATACAGCATGACAAGAAGATTGACGAGTTGTACATGCATCATACGTCCTCGACGTGCTTGCAGATCAGCAATGTCCTTCTCGGACAAGAGAGCACATTTGTAGAATGACAGATTAATACTTACATACGATAGCTACGAACATTTTTGTTGCACGTCTTCAAGTTGCTGGAATTTCTGCTCCGAGAGTTGGCGCGTGGTGTGGTTTCAATAACCGGGCTTAGAACGATCAAAAAGGAGGTTACTGTCCGGAGGTTGACCATGGAGGAAATGCTCCTATGATCGTGGGACATCGTCAGGTCATCCCAACTGCATCTCGTCTATCAAGTCCCACAACGGCAGACTGGACTGGTACAGAATAGCCTAACAACTCATTTTCCTACTTCTGGAAATTGTGGATATTAGAAAATTGGGTATATGTTTAAGGCACGATTTAAAAGCACAGTAGATGTGGTTCATAGATACATTATACGAAGAACAAAACGCGTGACTATGTTTAGTATATCTTTCGAGAATCAAAACAACAGATCTGATATACGGGTTTCGGCCAGCTAGTTTCAAGAATCAGAGTACAACGCCCCAAAAGCTACAAGTTCCAGAGCTATCAAAATTGCATTTGGGAATCAACCGCACGACAAGTTCACTTCTGCTCAGCTGGCGGAGCAGCTCCTCCAGTCGTTGGAAGACCCATGAAGATCTTGAACGAGTCGTAAATCATCCATTGAAGACCCTACAACAATACATCAGCATACATTCCAGTATCAAGATACGAACCAAATCCAGCGCAGGGCGTGCAAGCAATCGTGGAAGTTCAATAAGAAAGGGATAATGCATACAGTGAGAGTACCTAAGTAAAATGTCAAGTTAGCCTTCACATCTTTTGTAGTGCAATCAATCTTGTTTCACGAGACTGCATCAAAAGTGCATGGGAAGTTGTGCTGCTGGATTCACATACCAATCATAACAATTCTCACAGGGAGTCCATTCCATAGACCTTTGAAGCCGATCTCTTTGTAAATACGTGATACGGCAGCACCGGATCCTTCTCCAGGCTGTCTGTTGGAGTTTAATTTGCTGACCATGACATCTGCAGGGTGAGAAACAATGGCACACCTAAATCATAAAATTAGCACATTGAGTATCAAAAAGCGGCCGTGAGGTCAGCAACATCACATTGTGTCAAACACCAAGTAATAAGAGAGAAAACTTACAAGATTCCGGCAAGGTAACCACCCGTAAATGCGACTCCAGTCTGCGCAGCCTTGGAGTAGTCATTCTTGGAGCCAGGAAGACGAGCATAGATCATTTCGACAATGGTCTCAAAGGAAGCAAACTTCATCATAGTGTATGGAATTTGACGACCCCAGAGTGGATACAAACCCTTGTACAGACCAGCAACACCTTCCTTAGCTGTGATAGAGCTAATGCCGTTCAATGTGCCTGTGAAAGTTGGGGGAATGGTTGTCTGCATGCGGACCTTGACGGCTTCGAATGGACAGAGAGCAATATCAGCAATGAATTCAGCAGAGGCCGACGCGACCAGGTAAAGTGCAGTCTTGTTCTTCGCTGCTGTCTCAGGTCCAACAATGTCGGCGTAGAACTTCTTGAAGAATTCATAACCTCCGTACTTGAATGCTCCTTGGGCAGAGTACCCGAAGAATGTTGGACTCC
>Ga0247809_1000535_pt1 | contig 17427 bp, 21 predicted proteins | sample UWRJL104311B1_FD_180951 | JGI IMG/M metagenome (GOLD analysis project Ga0247809, IMG submission 180951) | Plant litter microbial communities from Arlington Agricultural Research Station in Wisconsin, United States - UWRJ-L104-311B-1 | ecosystem: Environmental > Terrestrial > Plant litter >...
CAAGGTTCCGTCCTTGATGTCAACTGGCAAGAATTCCTTGTTATGGATGATGAATACGACGAGGAAGAGAACCTTTCAAAGGATAACCCAGCTCTTGACCTCTATCCTGTTACCTACATCTGGGATATTAGCAACCTGGAGAAACCTGTGAACGTAAGTTTTGATGAACTGTACACCCCAAGTATCATCACTAATATCTTATCGTAGACGGGTCTCTACAAGGGAACTACCAGATCCATCGATCATAATCAGTGTATGTTATGGTAAACTTGACACTCTATGCAACCACTAATCAATTGCGTCTTAGATATTATCAATAACATCAACTATCAATCAGACTACACCGCCGGTCTTCGTGTCTATGATGTCTCATCGATCCCGGAGAACCCACGTGGTGATGATGTGTGCGAGAGTAAGCTGTACAGACAAAAGTGGAATTGCACAACACTGACACGACTTAGTTGCTTTTTTTGATATCTATCCAGAAGACGACAACCTCCCAGGAGGTGGCTCAATCAAGTTCTCTGGGACCTGGTCCCTGTACGCCTATTTCAAGTCTGGCTACATCTACGTCAACACCATTGAAAGGGGTGGATTCGTGGTCAAGCTCAACAAATTCGACAAATGCAAGCCAAAGACTTGTAACGCCGACAACTGTCTCCGCTCTTTGCGCGCAACCAGTGTCCCTGGTAGACTTGAGGAGTCTCAAAGGTTCTGCGGCGAGTTTACTAAGACCTTTGTTGCTGACGTTGCTGTTCTGCCAAAGTACGTAAGCGATAGCTGTACTGGTAATGTTATCAGTCGGGCTAGCTCGGCTTGTAGCTGCTTGCCGACTGCTTCTAGCTCTGCTTGAGTGGTGCCGCAATAGAAAGAGGTGGCGAGAATGCAATGGGACTTTCGCAAGATGTAGATTAAAACAACAATTTCAATCACATCTTCCCATATAGTACATTGTCTTGCCGCAGTTGGTATTTCCAATAACATCGTTTTGCTGAGAATTGAAGCGAGTCAAATTTCGCACCGTTCATAGGATATCATATGCTACGCTTTGTGTGTCTCGTTCAAGCCTAGACTATGCTTCTCCTTGGTGTCTGCAGCATGTATACATATGTCGATCTATAGAAAGGCGTGCATATTACGCTGACAGATGTCATTGTTAACTGATACATATCTTACAGCTTATGTACAATGTCTATACCATATGCGCCCTGTCATGATGTTGTACATCTAGAACCCTCAATAGAATCCCATACTTGAAGACGCACGTGCTCTTGCAACTTGCTGCAACAGCTCTGGATGTTTATGCACACTAGGCATGATACCCATTCCGACCGCCCTCCTCACAGCCTTCGCAATCCTCCTTTGATTCACAGGTCGTAGACCGGTCTCCTTTCTATGCATGATTCGCCCCATTGGTGTGATGAATTCCGACAGTACCATGAAGTTCTGCAGACTATTAGTATAACCACATATCCGTTTCATTTGTCAACAACATACCTTGTAATGATCCTTCGGATTGAAATTCGTCTGATCGAACACATCATACTTCGGCGCCGTCCTCCTCTGCCATCTCTTCTGCTCCTGCCAACTCAAGTCGTGCGGCGCATACACATCGCCGGGCTTGAAATGTCTCTTGATCTGCTGCGTCAAGTTCTTGGCCATCTCATCTCGCTCCAGCATCTCTGCCGTCGTCGCTGATGCTTTGCCACGAGCCAATGCGGCTACAGCTCTCGCCTGCGTCTTTCTTTCCGCTTCTGCGATCAGGGATTGGAGTCTCTCGTGACTGTGTTCGGCTTGAGAGGCTCCTGTGTTTCGCAGGCCGCCGCGTCGATTGGGGATGTTTACCGGAGAGAAGGTCTTTCGATGGGTTTGGAATTTGTTGCCGCCAAGTTGATGCGATTGGGCGGGTGGTGCGTCGAGTGTTGCGAGGTCTGAGGCTGCTGACGCCTTTGGTCGTTCTGGCAGAGGGTTAGCCGCGTATAGGAAGGAGAATATGCAATCGACATACCTGCACATGCCACTCGCGATGTCGAGAAAGCAGCCCTGGCTACCCTGGTTATACCGCCACTTCCATTGCTGAGCAATGGCGACCGTAAAGACTGCATCTTGTATATGTCGTTATCACGAAGTACTTGGTGGTGCAACTTAAGGACAATAATTCTTGGATCAACGACGTGAATTCGAGCACGGACCAACTACTCCAAAATAATTTATCTCGATCAGATACTGCGATCTATTACAACGCTCAACTGTACACGTTTGTCTGAGAGAAACTTTGTATGACAATGGTCCGAAAACTCAAGCACCACGAGCAGAAGCTCTTACGAAAAGTCGATTTCACTACTTATGCTGGCGACAACGACCATCGTGAAGCAGCTATTATTCGGCGGTACAACATACAAAAGACATCTGACTATGGGAAATACAACAGATTATGTGGTGTAAGTAATGGTTAATACTTAGTTGTTACCATCGTCTCTAAAAAAAAATATCTGCAGTCTTTGAAGCAAATGGCACACAAGCTCGCCGCCCTTCCTCCAGATAACGCTTTCCGTCTCAAACACGAAACACTATTGCTCGAAAAGCTCCACGACATGGGCATTCTTCCTTCCACAGCGAACACCTCCAAACTGTCACAGGTCGAAAAGAACGTTACGGTGTCTGCATTTTGTAGGCGGCGACTCCCGGTCGTCATGACGAGACTACGAATGGCAGAGACTGTTCAAGTAGCCACCAAGCTGATTGAGCAAGGCCATGTCCGGGTGGGAACAGAGACGATCACGGATACTGCGCTACTTGTGACGAGATCTATGGAGGACTTTGTTACCTGGGTGGACGGAAGTAAGGTTAAAAGGAATATCTTGCAGTACCGCGACAAGCTGGACGACTACGATTTGTTGTAGGATGGAGAAAACGATATGCATTATTTGGATGGAGTTGTGTAACAAAATTGGGTAACAAAATTGGGCATTGCTGGCGTTCAACGATACCACGAATTGAGATTCCAACGTTGTTTGACTTAGGAGAATGAAGTAGCAGTTGAGGAGAAAGAGTATGGCAGAATCGAATACAGAAACACCGTCAACATTTCAAAAGCGTTCTTTGGAAAGCAGTCGATCATTTCTTTCCAAAGTATTCTTTCAAGAGGTCTACATTCCGCTGATGTAACTGATATCAATCTTTGAAGGAGAGACACTATTTCTGCGCGATGATCTGAATGAACTTGCCCGGAGCCAGTCCTTCTTCCAGACTCTGTTTTTGCCACCCCAAAAACTATGCAGGAATCCGACTGTCATCCGGATTTCTGATCAGTGTCCAGAGGGTTCATACACCTGATGTTGAGGTTGTAGGACACGCAGCCGAAACGCTGATACAGCCTGGATCCGGAGCTGGACTTGTGGTGGTGATCTTACGAGTAGTTGACGACTTTGTTGTCGTTGACTTTAGCGTTGTTGACTTGGATGTTTTGGTAGGTTCACTATTAGTTTATGTTAACAGTGAGCTTCCTGTCTCAGTATTCCTAAGCTCACCATCTGTCGCGCAGCATATATCTAGGGGTATCAGTCACAGTGGTCGTTGATTCCCACTTGATCGGGATTTTCCACGTGAAAGGATTGTAGGTGAATAGCGTACAATCAAAGCATGGTTCTATCACACGTCAATTGTTTGTCTTCACATGAGATGTTGCTGTTACGTACGATAGGAGGTGTAGTAATGAGTTGACGCCCAAACGGTCTTGATCGAGCCTTGCGTGTACGGAGTTGGTCGGTACAATGTGATTGCGCATCTCTCAGAAGTTGTAGTTGTGGTGATAGTCGTCAGGTCAAGACTACTGGGCGGAGTAGTATCAATATCACGGATCTCAACAACATACGACTCAGCTACCGGCTTCGAGACAAGTTCATCGATTCCGGGAAAGACAGAGTTTCTGAGGTTTTGTTAGTTGATTGGAATAATCATGGTCTCCGTCATACTGACGAATTTTGGGCTGGCAACTCCGCATTCTCGCTCGTTCGGATAGGTAGATGGATAGGATTACCGACAACAAAGGAGGTTAACGAGGAAAGGATCACTCCGGTCGTTGCAAACTTCGTTGCAATCATGGTGCTGGGTTTGGTGTTTGAAATTCTCAATGGCCAGTAAGTTGTGGTGGTCGAAGTCAGGGAATTCCTCAACAAAGTGATTGCAAGCAGCGGTCAGCTTATCGCATAGTCAAGTGGGGATTCGAAAGTGTCACATTTCGAGGGTGTTCTCCCAGCATGGGATGTATAAATATATACCCTCGCCATGATGTTCTACGGGGCTGTTCACATTCGACAGCTTGCATAAGCAGTAAGCTAAAAGGTCAGAGGTGCATGCATGAGGCGATAATTATCCGCGAACGTCAACTCTCACGACTGCCAAAACTGGGAAGGGCTTGCAGTATCTGGGTAAGCTGGAGGTGAACCACGAGGTCGGTGTAGAACGGAAATGCTTGGAAACATGTTGGGGTACAGTTACACAGCAGAAAACAAGGCGTCTAGAACGACAAACAATTTTGCTTCTCAGGCATGTGCTTCAAAAAGGGACAGGACCAAGAGCAGAGTCTGTCAGGATTCGAACTTTGTACACGAAGTATTCTCAAAATTTTGCTGATGCTATTGCGAGGTTGACGTGGTTTGTGTGGGGAAGTTTATCCGGTAATATGTTCTGCATATCAATATATGCAGGCTTCACCTGCAGGGACTCTCGGCTCTGTCACGCTCTACTATTGTAATACCTGCACTGATGAGTAACTTCAATACCAACAACTTCGCAGTTATCGCTACTCAGTCGATAGGCGGAGATGAATTACCGAGAACGATCCTCGTCTAGGTCACACAAAAGTCGAAGCTGTTCTCCAATGCACACAGCTAACACGAACAAACGATCCTTTATCCTATTAGATTTCTGGAACAAGTCAATATATGCCTGTTCTCAATTGTATCTCATAGAGTTGTGGAATGGTGCTGTTGCGAGACAACACCACAGCAAGCTTCGCGCACAAGGCCTCGTCGGATCTTCTCAAATGTGCCATGGTGTGGTACGAAACGAGCGTAGGTCTTAGCATTGCACGCTTCTAGAAGCATAATGTAGTTAACATGAAGTTCCTAGCTCTTTGTTCTCTGTCCCCAAACATTCTTCATTACTCTTCGAATTAAAGACAGTTCTAGGCACATCTTCATCATATGAGGTAGGTACTTTCACATTGCTGCTCTGCTAATTCCTACCCGACGTTTGACTGTCGCTCACGAAAGCCAGTCCATCATCAAGTTGCCAAGTGTTGACATCAAGTGAAATTCGAAGCTTCACCTGCTGCAGATTTAACTTCACTCATCCCCTTATTTAGTACGGCCGCAGTCAACTTCGAAGCATTGTCTCCGAAGAATCCTAGATCACCACTAAACTTCACACCTGGCAAACTCACGAATGCGGTTGATTGTATTTGGAAAGAAGCCATCGTCACCATGAACGATCTCCAGGATATCGCAAAGTTGGCGGCTACGCCTAAAGCCGAAGGCCTTCCTGGCCACACGAAGATAAAGGCAACGATCAAGGAGTATGAAGCAAGAAAACAGAAATTGGAGGAGAAAGACCATGACACTGAAGATGCCCAAGCTGAGCGTTCGAGAAAGGAGACAGTGTTCAGAAGCAAGCTTGACCCAGGGAAACCGCCATCGTCAGACGCCATAGGTGGCGGGGGAGAAACTGAGCATGTTGACAATGTATCGAATGCAGCGGGATCTCTTGCGGCTGTAGAAAACGCGCCTGTCAACAACAGTGCGCCACCTTGTACGATGCCAGAAGTCGCATCAACTCCTCTACGTCCTACAAATACTTCGACAGTGCCAGTGCCTCCAACAATGGCAGCGGCGACAAGAACCACCAAGAAGGTCATTGATCCACTCGAAGCCGTACGGCAGAGAATAGTCAGTCTAGAAACAGGTACGCCTTTGTCTAAGTCAATTTCAAAACGCGATCCACTTGCAATCGATCGTAAGAAGCGTACGAAGAGTCGTCAGAAGCCATATATTTGTCCTGGTAAAGAGTTTTGCAAGAGTTTGCTTTGCGCGCATGAGGCTGATAACGCAAAAGAAGAGCAGGAGAAATTGTAAGTGCTGTGTTCAGGCGAAGAATGTAAACTTGTGTTGATGGCAATTAGAGGTCAACTAGTGACTGTGGTGAAGAAGAAGTTCAAGGACTTGGAAAATAAGAGCTTGTCTACAGCTTGTAAGATCTGCATACAATCTAGAAGGGAAGCATATTAACTGGTGCATAGACGTAAATGCCATGCTTATTCAGAACCACGATGCACTTGTGCCTACGATCAATGCCATTAAAGCAGATCTCCTGAAACGCACGACGGCACTTACCTCAACGGGGCGCCTAACATTAACAGACGATCCAGTCATCAGAAAATACAGCCACAGTGAACTTCTCGGACGCAACATATATGTACACCTCGATTTTCCAATCACGGCTGACTACGATGCCTACTTATCAGGTGTCGAGAAGCATCAAACGCGATTACTTGATCTGGTTACGAATGGTAATGATAGCTACTATGCGAAGGACATCAAAAAGTGCAATAAAAGTCCTAGTGCACGCAAGAGTTTGATTTTGCTATATGAGATTGAGGCTAGATTGATGGAGGAAAGGTCAACAGCATTTGCTCAGGCACAAGAGAGAGGAGAAAAAGGTGATGTGCTACGAGAGACTTTGCGACGGTCAGTATGACAACGTCCACATGAATCGTGTACTTGCTGATTTCGAATAGTTTCGACGAGTCGATTTGGAACCTGGAATGGATGAAGGAGAAGATTGAGTCAGTAGTTGCGATTATGGATCCAACTTCAGCCAAACCGCAGGGTGAAGCACCATCAGGAGTTGAAGGTGGTCCATTTGCAGACACTGGTGTGATTGATGGCGAAATCAGTTCCAATGGAGCATCAGATGGTGAGGAATCCGACTACGCAGCCGCTAGGGACGCTGAAGTCACCATGAATCACGAACAAGTGTTGGAACTCATACAAAACGAAACACAAGCTCGAGATAACTACGCATTTTCATGCATGATGGCCGATATGGAGATGGAGAGTCACATCAGCAACACTGGTCCTTTTGACATGAGTACACCTGACGAAGCGATAAAGAAGCTCATGAAGGATGACAAGAACAGGAACGATCCGAAAACGAAGAAAGTGGCTCGTGCAACGTTACGATACAAACGACAGCAAGAGCAGAAACGCCTCGAGGGGGCAAGACTTCGGAAGATATGTGTGCTGACTCAGAATAACATCACGGAACAGTATAACTTCTTCAAAAAGATGGAAGCGAGAGAACTTACTGCCGCAAATGCTAAAGATGAAGCTGTCAAGAAGAGTGTTGCGGCAGGCTGGGGCGAATTTGGCCAAAGAGATCTCTTAATGGCTGATGAGAAGACGCAGACTGGGTGATTACATGTAGAGGAATTTTACACTTACATCTTGCCTGAAGGACGCTCTTGTTTGCCATAGTCAGATAAGAATAATGTAGAGTGGTCTGATATCGCTGCGGCCTATCATGATTGCTCCCTTTAGGCGTCCAGGTCTGCGCGGTGACCGGCAAGATTCCGCGAGGATGAGGCTCAACTTAGGGGAATAGTGGCACTTGAGATAATTCTTAAAGCATACTGTCGGATGAAAATGCTGTGCTCTATTCGGTGTGAGGACAAACTGTGTACATTAATACAAACAAACTTTCTTTCTTATTATCCCCACGAATGAAAGCCTTGTAACACGTGTCAGTTGTTATGTGTAAGTTATTCACTCCGAGTCACCTTCGTTTTGCCGAATGGTTTCGGTATCGACTTCGATGAGTCTAACTTTAGTACACTCAGCGATATCTTGCACGACCTTCTCGGTCACTGAGTGTGTGGAAGCATAGGATTCTAGCAGATCACTTCGGTATCCAAAGCCTGTACGGGAGATTTACCTATGACGCACGATAGGACCACGAGGACACCTTAACAGATGACCGGCATTTACAAGTGTCTCACAGATCCTTAAGATCTATTTCGCTGTCAGGAGTTGAAATTTACTAGTGAATAACGAATTGCTACAAGCATCACCTCTGCATGTAAGGCCTCAATGACGTCAGAAGTACGATTTTGTCCAACCTGATAGAGAAGACACTATCCAAAATATGTGGAAGAGCCCTGGGATTGATTTTTCATCTTCCAAGTTGGAGGCTCATAGTACTGGTCTACTATTACTGTTAGAAGTAACTGCCGGACGTGTTGTCCACTGTTGATGCACTCATGCCTGTTGGCAAAATGATGGGAATCTCGCTTTTGAAAACGCACATTTCTTGCTTTACCTGCTTTAACAGCATCAGAACTGTTTACCATCCAAGATTACTGGCTCATTTACACCACTTAACTCTACCAGATCCGTTCTTCAGGACCCTGTGACTCCGAGAGATCTGTCAGACTTGCTCTGTGTCCAGACCTGTGCCAAGGAATTCTGTTAACTGTCAACTGTTGTTGATGACGCACCACCACGTTTCCTTGAAAGTGCCGAATTGCCCGTTCTTAGACAGCACCAAGTCTCCTTCCACCGTTTTCAAGCACAACCTCTTTTTCACATTCGATCTAATTACTCGCAACCTACCCGCGAGATCAGATACTTGGCATAAGGCTGGACTGATCTGCTGTTGCAATACACACCTTCCACAACCAACAACTACTTCCGCACGAGCATCATATACAACGGCAAGGCTCGATCTATTTGAAACTGGGTGCCACGACATTCTACAGCGCTAAGACAGGCAGGCAGTCAATCGATCAAGAGATCAAACTTTAGCGTTGAGTATTTGCCCTGACTGAGCCTTACAAAAAAGAGGTCAACATATCGCGGGGTCGTCCTGCTAAATAACACAACAACCCCACTTCGAGCCTTACGAACACTTTCCTCCCTAATTACCGCCTGCATCTGAGAAGTAGCTGCCTCACTCATCAAAGATTCGAACAAGCAATCACAATGCCGGAAGTTACAAGGGTAACGAGATCTGGTCATACCGGCAGAGAACGAGACGGATATTACTCTTCAGACGACGATCGATCTGTCTACAGTCGTACTTCCAAACATGGCGGCGGAGACTCATATCGCACTGTACAACGTTATCGCGTCGGCCCACGAGATGAGTTTGGCGATCGACATGCCTCAAGAGTCGAGGTTGACCGTCGCAGCGAGCGATATGTTGATGTCGAAGTCGAACGACCCCGCTCCTCTCACGACAGACCAAGAACAACGGTTGTGTCTGAACGATATGTAGAGCGAGATGGTGTTCGTGATCCAGTCCGGTCTCGAACTGTAGTGTACGATCGGGAGGATACAAGGGACTCGAAGAGACCGTGGGAGAGAGACCACAGGCCTTGGGAATCAGATGTACGCGAGACGGACGTGAGAGTCGAGAAGCAATTAACACTTCGACGAGATGAACCAGAATACGAGGTGGAGAGATTCCAAAGAGAGACGGAATATTATGAGCGACCTGAGCCACCACCACAGCCGATAGTTATTAGACAAAGAGCTCCTGAACCACAGCAGATTGTTGTGCAAGAGGCACCTGCACCACCTCCAGTCATCATCAATCGCGAACCACAACAGCAGGCATACGAGATCATTCGCCAGGAAAGACGTGAAGAGATCATCCCCGCGCCAAGGAGAGATTATGAGGACGAGTACTATTACCGCCGCGACACCCGAGAATTTGATGGCCGCAAAGACGAGCAAGTCGAAAGATATGACAGGAGAGGTCGTGAAGCCTACGATAGATACAGCGATGACGAAGATTGGACGAGAAGAAAGACAGTCACCCGAGAACGCACCGTCAGTGCAAGTCCAAATCGTAAGCGTAATCTTGCTACAGGTGCTCTCGCTGGAGCTGGTGCTGCTGCGATATTGGCACACCATAAGTCAAGGCAAGGCGAGGTCGTGGAACACAGGGGACGAAATGTTGCTGGCGGAGCAGCACTCGGCGCTATTAGTGCAGTGGTTCTGGAAAGAGCAAAAGGTCGCTTTGATGAATACAAGGACGAGCGCTCAGAAAATCGCTCGCGCTCAAGCAGTCGATCCAAAGTCAAGACAGGACTCGGCATCGCTGCCGCGGCTCTGATCACTAGTGCAGCAGTAAAGTATGCTAGAGACCGAAAGGCGAACAAGGAAGAACTGGGCAGAGGACGTAGCCGTAGTCGCCGTCGTCGTAGAGATTCTAGAGGCTCCTGGTCTTCGTACTCTTCCGTCGAGCGTACGACAAGTGTGCACCGAGATCCAAAGCACCGTAATGCGACGATCGCCAAGGCTGGCGCCGCTTCCGCAGCAGCAGCAGCTGTCGTCAATCACATCCGAAGCAGATCACGCAAACGTAATGGAGACAGATCCAGGTCAAAGTCACGAGTCAGAACGGGTGCTAGCATCGTAGGAACTGGCCTCGCCGGAGCAGCTGTTGCTGGCCTATACGAAAACCGTAAAGCAAAAGAAGAAAGGCGCCGTGATCGCTCACTATCTAGGAGCTTGAGTCGAAGCAGAAGCCGAAGAAGTCGAAGTCGACGGAGCCGATCAAGGGCAAGATCAGTGGCATACTCTGATCCAGGTACCGTACCAGGTGGTATGGTCGAGTATGGAGCTCAGCCAGTGTATAAAGAGGTCACTACAACAAAAGTCTATGACGATAAGTCTGATGGACCATCGCGCAGACGATCTCGTCGTAGAGAGCGAAGACATTCCTCTTCTAGTTCCAGCGATCGTGGAAAGAATAGGAGTCGCAGCAGACTTCGCAACGTTGCAGGTGGAGTTGCGACAACCGCCGCTGCAGCAATCGGTGTTAACCAGTACCAAAAGAGAAAGGAGAAGAAGGAACGAGAAAGAGAGCGGGAACGAAGACGTGAGTTCTATGACTAATCCATTTGCGATGGTCGGTCTCGCTGCCTGGCTGTCAGCACTACATGTGCGTAGCGAGGCATCAACATTTCGTCTGGACAAGACTGATCTCTTTGTCAACAGATTATGAAGAGAGTCCACCCGAAGATTTCTACAGCAGAAGATACAGCGATGATTACTCACCTTCTCCTCCTCATGCATCAGGTGGTTCTTTCTATCCTGGCCCGGCATCAGACTATGCTCCGCCTCAGGCCGTTGACAATAGGGCTTATCGTTCAACCACTACATTTGCCGCACCTAGTGTTTTCAATGACAACCACACTGCTGCTCCACCTCCAATCCCAACTTACAATCCTCAAGATTATGCTGGACGTCCACCAAATGGCGCCTATGAGCGTGTGACCACGACGAGAACAGAACGTAGAGGCGATGATGTGAGTAATACCGAGCCTTATCATTCATCCTATGGCAGTAGAAGCACCCCACCTTCAGCACAAATGCCCTATTTTCCTCCACCTCCAACGTCTCCATTCCATAAACATAGAGTCGACCCACTAGGTGGACATGAGGAGGGTGCGCTTCCCTAGTAGCTGCTCATCTTTCAGGTGTGAATTATGCTAACAAACCGCGTACAGCTCGTCTAAACTCACCATCATCGATCTCCTCCATCAACAGCATCGAAAGACCGCACAACCGCTCTGTTTCTTTCGCACCGCTTTCACCCACTTCAACTCGTCGACTAGGCAAAAAGCACGAAGATCCCGTCATTTCCTCGGAGCCTACGGCCACTGTCAGGCTCCGACCTACGACCATTGATGATACTCCAGACTCATCAACCTATGAAGTAGGTCACAAGCGGCGGCGTCGTCGCAGCAGACGTCGCAACTCAGATCCGTCATCCGACCGTCCCCACGCCTCAGTCAAATCACGAAGACATCACAGCCGCGACAGCTCACCAGCCCTGCATTCTGATGAGAGTGAGGTAGAAATACTTCCAGATCGCTTTGATAAAGACGGTAGACCACTTGATCGCTACGGAAACTTGTTCCCAAGGAGTGTCGACGGCAGAGGTGGAAGCAAGGAAAGTGAGATGGTAGAAAAGATTGTGAGGCACGTAGGTGATATTGTTGATGGCAAGAAGAGCTGGAAAGATCTATTGAGAGGATTAGGTGATGACAGCGCTGGGGGTGGGAAGGAAAATGGAAGGAGGCGGCGGTCATGATCTATGACAATGAGATTACGAAGTCAACGAAGCGTTTGTACTATTGATTGCTTTACCTTGTTTACTTTTGCTTTGGGCAAGTCTAAGTCTGAGGGTTAGACAACTTGATGGAGCGATCACGATGGTACTCTAAGTTCTTTAGAATTACTAGACACATCGGTGCTTATGAATTCACAAGATTTCTTTGATAATTGATCGCTACTGTTATTCGTTCGATGTGTGTAATTGTGGCTTTTCTTCACGCCCAATTGTCTTCCGTTGTGGTGCTTGCAAACACCTTGATAACTCCAGAGCTCCAAAGAAGCTAGCACTGACAATCATTAGTCACACCGTGCCCCAATATTTCTACCGGTTGATCGTTCCATGATTATACAGTACCTGGGATTTTACCGGTAACCGAGCCATTTCATACAGTACGACCGCCTTGGATCCATGTCGAAATTAGATTTTGCACGCTTGCATCATCAGGACAGCAAATCTCCCGAGGGACCGGACTAAGGATTGTTTTGGGTAAATGCATCTACGAAGAGGCAGGTGCTTTTGGTACCTTGTAACCAATGATCAATTAAACGATATTTTGGGATTCTTCGGCATGACCGGTCTGGTCCCGTGGTACTGTGAGTGATCATTATCAGGGGGTTTGCTGTGCTGTGCCTCTGGGAGATCGACGACGTATTTCTCGTGTCTGCATCGGCACTTGGGGATGTTTACGTGATGAAGTGATGTTAATTTTCTTGGTATGGTTTTGTCTGATGTCAAATTCGCAATGGATCTCGGCTTTGTATATGTCGTGACATGTCCAAGTATTGAAAATTCAACGCCCCGTCAAATCTGTCATCTGGTAGGGGTGCTAGAACTTCCACATTGGAGCTCCCTCCTCCGTGGGCTCGGACATGGTGGCTTGCAAGTTGCAATCCGTCAGCTGTCAGATCAAAAGGCTCGAGTCCAATTGCACATGACAAAGTGTTTGGGGGACCAGAAGAAGGATAGTAGTCATTGCCGCTCTCGTTATCAATCGTGAAAGTATTATGGTGTCTCGTTCTATGGAAATCGTGGTATTCTGGTACACAAGGGCATAAAATAAGACAAAACAGCTTTTGTGATGGCATTCTACCGTTGAAGATCATCTTCCACCACCCACTGCTTCTTCATGATAATCCCCTTCTTACTATCATTACTGTCAAGACTCTGCCTATCACTCTGCGGACTATGCGAAACGATCGCTGCCGTTGTTTCTCCCCTATCTGGTCTAAGTACCGGAATGCCACCAGTCCCCGAAACCATCGGGTCCTGATCTGTCCTTGATCGGGTCGCAGATATATGACTACTCTTTGGAAAACGTCGGCCACTGTTCATGTAATGCGAGTTGGTTCGCGAGGCACCAATAGCGTGATCGAAAGGTTTGAAGAAGGCGCCGAGCGAAGAGAATGTGCATGCTGTGATGGCGAAGTCGAGCTCGAGCTGGCGCCATGCTAGTGTTACTGCGCCTGCAAGCGAGGGATCTGGCGCTGCAATTTCTTTCAGGATGGAGCGTAGATGCAGTCCTGAGAAGATGACGGTTCTGTGTGTTGTTAGACAATGGTTGTTGTATGGGTAGAGAAAAAGACTTACGGCAGTCGAATGCCAAATGCAGTTATCACCAATGCCTTCAATTTGAAAGGCATATGTAGTCCCCAAACTAAGTATACCAGGCACGAGAAGATCAACAACTCTGTGATGATGTCTGTAGACCCAATCGCCATCCACCGTGCTGACTGCCAGATATCATCAGTACAAATCGAGGTTGTTGACATGACGAGACTTACAAGATTCGAGCATGAACTAGTCACATCCTCCCACGATTCCCCAGGACTACATTTGACAGTCACAAGTAAGACAGAGGAGAGAGTCCACACAACTGTCAATGCGAAGACTCCTACAATTGCATAATAATGCTCCTTCTTTGGCGTCATTCGCTGACACAGAAGCAAGACTGCACATTTCGACAGAAAAAGCGCAAAGATGAACAGCGAAAGATCTCCAAATATTGCCTGCAATTGTCAGTCAAGTTACTAGAGGTATATTCAGTTGGTGTGGTGTGTGTTTACCTTGCCAATACTCTCTTGTGAGCCTGCTGGTAACAGTGCTATTGACTTTCCATAACCTCTATGTACTTCCAAGTATACTACTCCGGATCGCGCGGTACTCAGTGCCTGTCACCAAAAAAAATCAATTGCAAGACGCAGTATTTGGCAGTGAAGTTTCATACCGTAGCAACCAGAACACACCAGTCGTCAAGCTTCCATGCTTTGTTGACATGCAGTCGAATATATGTTCTTATAGCGAACAGAACCCAGATGGACACCAAGCAGAATGTGGTGACCACAATAATAACACCAGATCTATCCTCCCCATTGATCGCAAACGGCGGAGGATGTATGATAGCTGTACTATTCGGATGTGCCACTTCTTCGCTCATAGCTGACAACAATGATAGTCCTTCAACGGGACTAGAATGAAATGACTCGTCGACAATAGTTGGGGACCTTCAACTTAAGAATGACATGGCGACTTCCGTACTCTAAATCATGCGCTTAAACTCTGACGGCGGGTAGAAGGGGAGTACGCTACAAGAGGCGGCTTGATAAGGAGAACCCTTGTAGAAGGTAGCATCTGCCGGACGTAGGGCGAGGGCCGATATTATTGATAGGGAGGAAAAAGCAACTAGGCGAGCTGCTTCGAAGCAGAAATAGCCCCTTTCGAGAGGGACGAAACGGCATCATCTTTTAACTTCACGTGTGATGTCTTGTGGAAAGTATAACCCAGTAGACATGCGAGCGTCGAGGAAAGTTTGGGTTTGAGATGGGTACACGGATCGATGCTTCTGAGATCCCTGGTGTATGTACTGATAATGGTAGGGATTGTAAGGTTTGTTGAGCACATAAAGGCAATGTTGCAGAAAGCCACCACAAGCAGAAGTTGCTCTGCTTGTCTACATTCGTGAAGCTGTTGCTGCACTATCTCACAGAATCCAATCAATAGGCGTGGGGGTTTATAGCCATGAAGTGTTGTCGCATACACTGACCAAAATGTGTACCTCACTACTGCATACCCTTTCCCCCGTATCTATGTTTCGTGTGGGTTACGCTGCCTTCTTCTTCGCATCATTCAAGACATAGGGAGAAGTCGAAGCGAGAATTGAAGCACCAGTCATTTATCCAGAGTTTGGACCACACCCTAGTGTATGTTCAGATTAGGTCATATAACAAGGTTCTGTGCAGGGTCTCAAAATCAAGAGCCCGGCAGACCCAAGGATACGACTGCACACTTACAACTACAAACCCTCTGATACAATCGGCAAAGTCAATCTTCAAGTCATGTTACATCTGGGACGTCATTGATTTCGGTATAAGACAAAGCATCATCTCAGACAAATGAAAGACAGGACTGTGGTGCGGACGGTATATTCTAAGCACATCTCGCACATTTAAGGTCTCGCTGTACAAGTCGTCTTGGGATGGTCAATCCCGTGTTACACAGATAACAGGACTCAGCAGGTGGATAACAACAACAACAACGGGGAAGCCACCCGTGTTCGTTCCGCCCCATCCTCGTGTGGATTTTCTCTCCAACGGAAGGTTTAAGCTAGTCTACGCGAGCTGGCGAGGTCCAGGCGATGTGTCCCAGAGAAATTCTACCGTGGTAATCTCTCCCATCGTCCCATTCGTGGACCACCGACGAGAGGCGTCCTTGTTATAGTGTTACGGCGTCGGGAACGAATTGAAAGGAGATAACCACCAGGGGAGAGGATTCCAGAGATTTCGCCAGACGGGCCATCGCGCGTGTCAAATAAATGGTCTCGACTGCCGAAAAGATTCAAGGAAGAGAGGTCCCCATCGTGGGATCGCCATTGGCGAACTGCACTGTGGGCCATGCAGGCGTGCTGCAGCTTCGAGAAAGTGTGGTTGCTTCGCGATCGTCTTGCATCTTTCTTCTAACTTTCTTTCTCTTTCACAGCGATCAGTGATTCTGTGATTGTCGCGCAACACATACACAACAATGAGTAGCTCTAGCGAAAGGGATCTTGCTCAGTCGTCCGCGAAGGATCGCAAGCTCGTGCCCTTTGACGTGGTTTCTACACCCCACGACGGCGAAGAGAATTACCATGACCATTTTGGAGCGACTCGCAATGATGCCAATGACATGGAGAGGATGGGCAAGACCCAGGAGTTGAGGGTACGAAGTGTTGGGATCTAAGCAATGGCAAGTGCTGATATCTTGATAGCGGAACTTCCGACCACTATCGACTGTCAGTTTTACAATGATCTTGCAAGGGACGTGGGAAGTAAGTATAGCCATTATTTCTTTGATCATGTTTTACATAGTATCAGATTTGGTATGATTACAGTACATGCTAATTCACTATCTTCTCTAGGTCATGGTAGTGTTCGTATATCCACTCAGATACGTGACGCGCTAGCTAAATGGCAACAGGGCATCGTATACTGGTCTATTCGATGGCGGCACTGCAGGCCTTTTCTGGTCATATGTTTGGACATTCGTGGGCATGTCATTCGTGAATATCTCCCTAGCAGAGATGGCATCAATGGCGCCAACATCTGGTGGCCAGTATCATTGGGGTGCGACTCTCCATCTTTTTCTTGTACTGGCATCTCTACGAAGGGACAACTGCTTTGCGATTGGGTTAAGCTGACCTTCTTTCTCTATAGTCAGCGAATTCGCCCCTCCTAGCACACAGCAGTATCTCAGCCACCTAACAGGATGGATGTCAACAATTTCATGGCAAGCAGGCACAGCATCTGGACCATTTCTGGTAGGAACATTGATCCAGGCGCAGATCGGAATCAACAATCCAGACTATTCCGCAAAGAATTGGCAAGGAACCCTCCTCGTGCTAGCAGTCACTCTTGTCGTGTGGGTCGGCAATGTCTTCTGTTCTAGAGCTATGCCAGTCTTTCAGAATATGATGTTGATCGTGCATGTTGGTGGCTTTTTGGCAATCATGATTGTGTGGTGGGCACTTGCTCCTCATGCAACTGCTGAGGCTGTCTTCACTGGCTTTTCTAATGTAAGACATTCCACAACGAGACTATAGTTTCCATGACGTATAGCTATGGTGTGCTGACAAAATGCTCTCAGGGAGGCGGCTGGCCTACAATGGGAGTTACCCTAATGGTTGGACAGATCTCATCGATCTACGGTTTAATTTGTAAGTACCGACTTCTGTACTGCACAATGTCGCAACGAAATTGACAAAACACAGGC
>Ga0247809_1000538_pt1 | contig 17381 bp, 15 predicted proteins | sample UWRJL104311B1_FD_180951 | JGI IMG/M metagenome (GOLD analysis project Ga0247809, IMG submission 180951) | Plant litter microbial communities from Arlington Agricultural Research Station in Wisconsin, United States - UWRJ-L104-311B-1 | ecosystem: Environmental > Terrestrial > Plant litter >...
GGGTGATTGACAACCAGTCAGTCAATAGTAGCTGTTGCACCAGATCGATCGAGAAGAGATGACAAGAAGTAATTATTTTAAAAGTCTGTGAGACTGTAATGTTACTAAGTCGTTGATCGCCCTCGTTATTTCAAAAAGAAATAAGGAAACAGCAACAACGACAATAACTGTTGTGGTAGACAGTCATAGCCTTGCACAAGTATATGGTTGGTTGCTGACCAATAAGGAAGCTTGGACCGGGAAGCTTTACGCGCAGCTCTTGGACGCCTTGCTGTGCATCCTTGGGAGCTACATCTTGCGACATCAAACAAATATTACTGCTAGCAACATCTAATCCTTTCCTTTTCGACTGATCCCTCACACTTCTTACCCTCTCGAATACAGTATCGCCACAAGTAGATTGTAGTCAAAATGGTATGTTCTGTTCGTGCTTCCGCGACAATTGCAAGCTAACCATGCATCAGAGTTCACCGTTCTCCATCAGTACGTGCCATGAGCAGTTGATGCCCTAACCAACTACGAATCGTAGACACTAATTCATCATAGATGGCGGTGCTTGCGTAGCAATGGTTGGCAAAGATTGCGTCGCAATCGCCTGCGATCTCCGTCTCGGTCTCCAAGCCCTCACAGTATCCAATAACTTCCCAAAGATCTTCAACTACGGCGACGTCTATCTAGGTCTCACCGGCCTTGCCACCGACGTCAACACAGTCTCTGACCTCTTCCGCTACAAAGTCAACATGTATCGTCTGCGCGAAGAGCGCAACATCTCGCCCTCCACATTCGCAAACCTGGTGTCAAGTAGTTTATATGAGAAGAGATTTGGACCATACTTTGTGAGCCCGGTGGTCGCAGGTTTAGATCAGAAGACTGGAAAGCCGTTTATTTGTGGTTTTGATAGTATTGGCTGTATCGACTTTGCGAAGGATTTCATTGTCAGTGGAACGGCAAGCGACCAGCTTTTCGGTACCTGTGAAGGCTTATGGGAACCTGATTTGGTAGGTTTTGCTGCAAGAATTACTGAGGTATGGTTACATGGCTAATGGGTACCTCATAGGCACCGGAAGATCTTTTCGAAACCATTTCACAGGCATTGTTGAACGCGGTTGACAGAGATGCCTTGTCTGGTTGGGGAGCACACGTGTACATCATCGAGAAGGATAAGGTCACCAAGAGATTACTGAAGGGACGACAGGATTAAAGTGGTGAGATGGCGAATGGTGGGCCGGGTTGTAAGATGAAGAGCACGTGCAAGATTTGGCGTTCAGGACTTAGGAGGGCATGCTGGCTCGTCTTGTGTGTACATTAGATCCAGAATCATAGCATTCAGCGACGAGAAATAGAGTAACATCTGCATCATTGTACCGCACCTAGCCATATGTCAATTGTGTTTTGACAAGATATTATGTTGGTAGTGGCAGCAAGGAGATCCCTGGGCAAATCTCTATTGTGTAAGATCTTATTTGTGAATCTAAGTCTTCTTATTGATTTTTTGGTCTACTGTTGTATCTACTGTCTAGTATCTACTGATATACAATCCGCTATCGCCTGTACACTATACCCCATGCACAAGCATGCACGCGTTTCGGGTTACGCTCAGTTTTCTACTGTAGCTTCTTCTGCCTTGGCTCATCTACATCAATCTTTTCCATGACAAATTGTCTCTCGATGAACTTCAATACTTCATCAATAAGCCTAAAATAGATGTTAGCAGCCATAATAAGTGACATATAAAGGGAAAGCTTACACAATAGGAGCACTGATCCAAAGAACAGCCTTCCACTCGACCCAGTTGAGAGGAACGATCGAGAACAGTGTTTGAAGGATTGGAGTGTACAAAAGTGCGAAATGGAGCGCCATCGACAAAGTGATGGCATATACAAGCATCATGTTACTCCAAAGTGGCAATGTCAAAAGTGACTCGGATGAGGACAAGGCGTTGACAGCATTGAACATCTCAATGACAACCAAGATCGATAGAGAAACAGTGGATGCACTCTTTGCCATGTCGTTTGAGAACATCTGGCAGCCGATTTCGGAAAATTGAGTGGAGCAGCGATGGAAGTGGGTGAGTTGGTAGAAGCTGATCTGTGGTCCCTCAGAATAGAACATGAACCACCAAGCATAGCCTGCTACCGTAGCGAGACCAACGTATGTACCAATAACCATGTAGCGAAAGAACAACCAGCCTCCAATAAGTGGCTCATCACGCTTACGTGGTTGACGCTTCATGATGGCATGGTCAGGTGGATTGAAGGAGAGTGCTGTTGCTGGGAGACCATCAGTGACGAGGTTGACCCAGAGAAGCTGGACTGGAATGAGAGCTTCTGGCATGCCGATGGCTGCTGTGAGGAAGATAGAGACAACTTCGCCGATATTGGAGGAGATGAGATAGCGAATGAATTGCTGAGTGTTGTTGTAGATTGATCGTCCCTCTTCAATGGCAACCTCAATGGTAGCGAAGTTGTCGTCAGCCAAAACCATGTCTGCGGCCAATCTAGCCACGTCCGTACCAGAACCCATGGCAACACCAATATCTGCCTTCTTCAAGGCTGGAGCATCGTTGACACCATCACCAGTCATCGCGACAACCTCACCAGCAGACTGAAGAAGATCCACAAGTCTAGACTTGTGACTTGGTTCGACTCGTGAAAACAGAGACGCACGCTTTGCAGCAGCGAGTTGTTCGCTCTCACTGAGTGCGTCAAACTCACGTCCGGTGTATGATTTCCCAGTAATATCCTCATTTGCGCCAAAGACACCAATCTGGCGACAGATGGTTTCGGCCGTGTTGCGGTTGTCTCCGGTAATTACAATGACTCGGATACCAGCTTCTTTACATTTGCGGATTGAACCAGCAACCTCAGGACGAGGAGGATCAAGCATACCAACGAGACCAATCAAGGTGAGATTCTGCTCAATAGCAGCATATTGTGATGTAGTTTTTGCGTTCTTAAGGGCGGGGTTCGAGCCAACGTTATCGACGCTAGCAAGTGCAATAACACGAAGTCCTTTGTTACCATAATCTACAACTTCTCGGAGGAGTAGATCTCTCAATCCCCCACTAAGTGCAACCTTCTTGCCATTGGCACCAACAACAGCAGATGTGCAGCGATCGATAATCGACTCTGGAGCACCCTTTACCAAAAGCTTCTGCTTGTTACCTTGAGCAACCAATACAGACATACTCTTGCGGTCACGGGAGAACTCGAATGTAGCAAGACGTGGTGTTCGCTTCTCATACCAAGAGCTTGAGAGATGCATAGTATCGAGGGCCGTTACGCTTGATCGTCGTCTGTTTTCAGTGGGTTGATTTGTGCCAATCTTTTCGACCAGCACACGCAGAGCACCTTCGGTGGGCTCTCCGACATTTGAGAAAAGGCCAGTCTTGTCATCGTAAGCAAGTTGAGCATCGTTGCAAAGAGCTGCAACCTCAGCCATCTGGAAGACGGTTTCTGAGTTGGCAGCGACGTCTTGAACTACTTTTCCGTTTGACAGAATATCTCCGGTCGGTGCGAATGTAGTACCTTCAACATCGAGTTCCTCCAAATCGTTACCAGCTTCGTTGATATAGACAATTTTGTTAACGCTCATTTGGTTTGTGGTAAGTGTACCAGTCTTATCGGAACAGATGACACTACAGCTTCCCAGTGTCTCAACAGATGGCAGACTTCTTACAACAGCGTTCTTTGCGGCCATCTTGCGGGTACCCAAAGCAAGACATGTGGTGATGACGACGGCTAGCCCTTCTGGGATGGCAGCAACACCTAAGGACACGGCAATCTTCAAGTAGTAGATAGCACCTTTTGCCCAGGTTCCGTGAGAAGAATCATTGAAGTGGGGAATGTTGATGAGCCAGACAACAACACAAATTACTGAAATGACCTTGGCCAAGGAATCACCAAAGTCATTGAGCTTCTGCTTAAGAGGTGTGGGCTCGGAGATCTGGGCTGAGATACTCTCGTGAATGTCGCCGATAGCCGTGCTTGATCCAGTAAGCACAACGATAGCGGTCGCATGTCCAGTAACAACTGTGGTACCAGAAAACAAAGTGTTCACTTGATCCTGCTTGACTGCTTGTGAAATCTTGACTACGGCCGTATCCTTGCCCACGCTCTCACTTTCACCAGTCAAGATAGCCTGATCGACGGAAAAGCTATTGCTCTGCACGGTCAAAAGTCTGCAGTCTGCGGGAATTCTGTCTCCCACAGCGATCGAAATAATATCTCCTGGAACCAAATCTTCGGCCTTGACTCTTGTGACATGTCCATCCCGAATAACCTTTGCTTCGTTCGCAGAGTATTCTTGGAGGGCTGCGATTGCTTTCTCAGCACTGCTTTCTTGTGACACACCGACGACTGCATTGAGAATAAGGATAGTCAGGATCTAAAAGAAGTATTAGTACCGCAACCAGTTGTGAGAGCCTCCATCACTTACTACTGCTGGATCAACAAAGGCACTCCAGCCACCATCTTCCTCAAATAAAGCTAACACGAATGATATCGCCGCAGAACCGAGAAGGATGATGACTAGTTGATCTTTGAATTGTTCCAGAATGAGCTCCCAGATAGGAGTAGGAGGCTCCTCGGCGATTGCTGTACAGAAAGTTAGCACATATAGAGCCTGTGGCGCAAAGCAAATTGTCCCATACCATTGCGTCCATATTTCTGTCTATTTGCGGAAACTTGTGCGCCAGATAGACCTTGAGCTTCAGTCACCTGGAAATTCTTCAAAACTTCCGAGGTGGTGCTGGCGTATGCGTTCTCCATGGTGGACGCGGGGCAGTATTCTGCCTCTTATAGGAAAGAAGCGTACAGTACACGGCTAAGTAATCTACTTGATTTGACAGAGCTCATGCAAGGGCGATGGCGTGCTATTTGCTTGTGATAGAAGACTGATACTTAAGGGAAAAGAGTCCTGTAAGAGGAAATATCCAAGAGATATAGAAAAGGTCACCGTTTCGTGGTAAAAATTGTAGACAGAATAAATCGCTATGAAAGTGTCCTCTTCATAAGCGGCGAATCAGATGTGGAGTTTGTAGGAGAATTGAACCGTGCACGTGCTAAGCCGGCAACTGACGAAAGACAAGTCCTCTTTACTCGTCTCTTCAGAAGTATCTGCATTGTTATTTGTTTCTAGACTATTCTATCGTACGCAGTTATTGTTCACTCTCCGGGCTTTAGTGGATTCGGATGTTGCAGGCTCGCGAATGTTTTGACTAGAGCCGCTGCTTTACGGGACTTGGTCGTTGACATTACTCCAGACTGGTATTCTTGCCAGCCAACCACCAGTGCGTGTCAAATATAAAGAGTAGGCACAGCTATTCAATGTGCTGTTGCGATTATAACAACGTAGTACAGTACCCCGGAGACTCTTATCCTACGAATGATAAGATGACATGGTGGGACATAGTTGGCATTTTGTAAGGCCTGAGTAGCTGTCACTATCTCTCAATCGGAGCACCCCATACTGCCACTTCCAGGACCACGAAAGATCTTATCAAACTGCGTTGTGTTCTGGTTCTAACTTGTGTGGAATGTCGTTCTACTTCAGCTACTGATTTCCATCCTTCCTCTAAACTTGGCCCTGCTAAAGCCATTGAAGCAGCCTTGTTCACTACTTCTTCAGGCAAATCTTTGCCAATTCACATTGTGTTTCTCCTGCAGACTAAGTATGATCAACTTCTCGCCCACGAAGCAGCACATAAAGGACCAAGTTGAAATCTCGTCCTGTTTTATAAGGTCCTGAGTGTGGTGGTCCGCCGCAGTGTCAAGAATTGTGCATCTTCAGCTTTTCATGGCGGATGAGACTGGTTCCATGTCTGGTAGGATACGTAGATTTGAGTATCTGATAGATGCTACACGGACTACGTCTGGGAGAGTGATCAAGAGCTGAGCTTAGTCGAGCTGGAGGAGCTCGTCGACTCTCGTTGTCGTATTGCCAAGATTCCAGCGATGTTGTATCATATGTGCAGGAGTTCTCGAGGTTGTAGATCACTGTTGAGGCATTGTTCATGATCTCAGCTATATCTTCCTGTGACCAAATTCTGCCATATCGACAACGTACCACGCTTGATAGCCTTATAAAGGTGCATGCAATACTTATGAGACTTAATAGAGTGACAGATATAATATAAAAGGCTCCGACGCCAGGCTGTACAAAACACTACCTGAGGTAGACAACCAAAGACTTCACATCTTATGACGCTGCAGACATATGTGGGAAGGTCGAACTTGATGACAATGCGGTATTGTTTACACCTATTGATACATGAATACTGGTGATATTAAAGCAGATATTGGTAGCAAGACACTGGTTCCCGAGAGTCCATTAAACAAACTCATGTATCAAATCAAAAAATGCAAATCTTGCTCCCAAGAATGTGAAGATGAATTGATAGCGAAGAATAAGCACAATTGCTGATCGGGCGTGTAGTTACTGATCAACTGCCTCATTGGCTGTGAGCAATGCCAGCACATAGAAACTCGTCGAAGCCAGACGAATAACCAAGCAAGTATCTTTGGTAACCAGAACTAGTTGGCTATCAACTGAACGAGGCACCTCACAACTATGAGGTCAACTCCCTTGAAAATCATGCCATATATTACATGTTTCTGAGCGACGAAGTGGAAACTCACGGCGTAGCTTTCGCAAAGCAGAACATGGAAAGGGAAAGGAGAGATGTAAAGGAGATATGAAAAGACATAAACGGTAAAAGCGCCTGAAAAGCATATCGAGTGCCAGTGAAGATGATATGACAACTACGCACAGCCTGCCTATCCATCCTGTTGTAATTACATCTCATAGATGTCTTGATGCGGGCAAGTGCCTACATTCATCTGCATCTCAGTAATGGTGAATGAGTATTAGTAGGAGGTAATCATCACCATATAACAAGAGATCACGTTGGAGTGAAGATGGAGCAAAGCGAAGCAAATCGATAAACAAGTCGGTGTTTTGGTTGATCATATGAAAGTGAAGAAGTAGGGAGAGTTGCAATGTCCTGATTATTGTTTGTTGTTTTGGTCCATTGACTATTTTGGTCCGTGCATTTCCCTCTCGCTACGACTCCTTTGGGGATAATCTTGGAACCACCACGCCTCGATCCTTCCTGCAGAACATCAACCATTTCCCAACAACTACCGCATTTCACATTCTCGACTTCAAACATCTTCCAAATCTAAATACACTCCATCCTACACCAACATCATGGCTTCTGAAGTAAGTAAACATTATTTGCTATCCCCCACCTGTGGCCACGCGCTCGGGTTCCCAGCTGCTTTCCCCTCCATCACTCCACCAGCGACGGTTGACCCGCGCCCACGTCCTCGAACCACCCTGCAATCCTTCCAAAGGTCTTCAAGCTAACGTGTGATGTCTTCCGTAGCGTGAAAGGTATCGTCTCCCGATCGATCCGCCCTCAAAGGCACTATCGTGAATGTTTCTCTAATACGAAGCAGTAAGACTTTCCTCGCGAGGCTCTGCGAGCAGGCCGAACGATACGATGAAATGGTCACATACATGAAGGAGGTTGCAAAGGTACGTTTTTCGCGCACAAGATTTCTGCTTGCACCAATCTATATAGGCGGCGTTGACTGACGAGTACGACGCAGTTGGGTGGAGAGCTTACCGTCGACGAGCGAAATCTCCTTTCCGTTGCCTACAAGAACGTCGTCGGTACCCGCCGTGCTTCATGGCGCATCATCTCCTCGATCGAACAGAAAGAGGAGTCCAAGGGCACAGACAAGCATGTTTCTACTATCCGCGATTACCGCCAAAAGATCGAAACCGAGCTCGAGAAGGTCTGCCAGGATGTCCTCGACGTCTTGGACGAGTCCCTGATCCCCAAGGCCGAGTCTGGAGAGTCTAAGGTCTTTTACCACAAGATGTAAGTCTTATCGGCAACCCGTGGTCCTGTCTTAACGTCCAAAGATGCTGACAAGTTTGCTTGGACAGGAAGGGCGATTACCACCGTTACTTGGCCGAGTTTGCTTCTGGCGAGAAGCGCAAGGTTGCTGCTACTGCTGCCCACGAGGCTTACAAGGTACACCTCTGACAGTGACATGCTTTGTGCGATCGCTGACTTGTGTAGAATGCGACTGATGTTGCTCAAACCGAATTGACCCCAACGCACCCCATCCGTCTTGGTCTTGCCTTGAACTTCTCCGTATTCTACTACGAGATTCTCAACTCACCAGACCGTGCCTGCCATCTCGCAAAGCAGGCATTTGACGATGCTATCGCTGAGCTCGATTCCTTGTCTGAGGAGTCTTACCGTGACAGCACTTTGATCATGCAATTGCTTCGCGATAACTTGACCCTCTGGACATCATCTGATAGCGGCGATGCTGATGCACCACCAGCAGCTGAGGCCCCAAGAGAAGAGAAGCCAGCTGAGACTGAGACACCTGCCGAGGAGAAGAAGACCGAGGCCGCTCCAGCACCAACCGAGACTTAAATGTCCTTTGCTCCAATCACTCCAGAATGGTCGACATCGAGACGGCTGTGTAGCATTTCAATTACTATGGTGGAAGATGTACAGCTTGGGTCTAGGATGGGAACTCGTGCTAAAATGGCAGAAGGGTTGCGATTAGCGGATAACTTGCGGATACACCATCCTGCGTAGTTTTGATGATCATGTTTTTCCTTTATGGTTGCGTTTCATGCGTTGTTCTCACCATCTATCTTGTCTCACATCAATAGGTCAGTTTGGCGGATGAAGCAGTTCATTCAGCTTTCTGAAGCCGGCGTCTTATTATATATGCGAAATATGATTCTCTCATCAGATCTCCATTACCAGGCTCTGAAAGCATGTGACGCTGTGGCATTTGAAAAGTGATATTTGATGAATTGTTGATCTCTAGAGCATCGTAGTGTTATTGAACACTGCTGCGATCTGCTGCGATAAGACATGTAGACCAAATCAAGTAATGATTGATGATGGCATCATAGCTTAAACTCGTGATAATCCGCTCTTCAAGCTGTCAGCTACTCAGCTTAATGGACATAATGTGTTTGTTATTGAAGCAATTGGATGTCCAAAGTCCATAGACACTACCAATCTGACATGCCAAGAGTCATGTGCATGGTAGTTGCAGCCTCGTGTTCCACCTCGACATCTCGTGTTTTGATACCAGTTACTAACAACAATTATCTTTGCTCTCTCCACCACCTCGAAACCTGCGCACCTGTAAATTTAGAAATCAACGTGCATCACAATGAGCGAATTCAATTATGGTGGTACTGATGAGGAGTCTGCGGAGATCAAGAAACTCAATGTCGAAGTTGTAAGTATTGCGTCTTGCGAAGACAATCACATACTGACCATTGGGCTCGCAGAACGAAAATCCAGACGTTTTCGAGAACTGGGAGAAGCTCGTACGAGCTGCGGAAACTCTGGAAGGCGGCCTGAACAGAAATTCGAGTCCACAAGCAATTGCGACAACTCGAGATGCCTATGATCGATTCCTCGCCAAATTCCCACTGCTATTTGGATATTGGAAGAAGTATGCGGACTTGGAGTTCTCGATCGCCGGTACGGAAGCTGCGGAGATGGTAAGTCGAGTGTCGATATAGCTGGGACAGCGCTGATGGAGCTCTCAGGTCTTTGAACGAGGTATCGCAAGCATTGCAACTTCAGTCGATCTCTGGACCGATTACTGCTCGTTCAAAGTCGAAACGAGTCACGATCCAGATGTGATCAGAGAGTAAGTATACCGGACACTTTCCTTCCCTTCATAACACAGAAATCTGCCACGAAGCGATCACGAAGATTTATGCGCCGCGTTTTGGAGACCATAACAAGTTCTGATGATTGATGGTGAGAGTCGCCAATGAGTTGTTGCTTCATGACATTTTCTTACCCAAACTATCAGGCCGCATTCTCTATTCTGCTCATGCGCTTTTCAGTCATCTTATCCTTACACGTGTGTGGTGTGGAGGATGGTAGTCACTTTAGTTTGAGCACAAAACACCGTTCTCGTATTTGCACTCCCCATACCTCCACTCCTGTTCCTATTTCCAGATCTTGTACTGACTCTTCATGACAGATTATTTGAACGAGGTGCGAATTCTGTTGGGCTCGACTTTTTGGCTCACCCTTTCTGGGACAAGTATGTGGAATTCGAGGATCGACTAGAAGCCCAGGACAAGATCTTCGCTATTCTGGCGCGTGTTGTCAAGATACCTATGCACCAGTATGCTCGATACTTTGAAAGATATCGTCAATTGGCGCACACCCGTCCGGTAACTGAGCTCGTTGCTGCAGACGTTCTTGCTCGATTCAGGACAGAAGTTGAGAACGAAGGCTATCAACAGGGTCCAAAAGGTGAACTTGAATTGGAGCGGGAGTTACGAAGTAAGATCGATAACTTCCATCTTGAGACTTTCACGAAGACACAGACGGAGACAACAAAGAGGTGGACGTACGAGTCAGAAATCAAGAGACCATACTTCCACGTTACTGAGCTTGACACGACGCAACTAGCAAATTGGAGAAAGTATCTTGACTTTGAAGAAGCTGAAGGTGATTACACTCGAGCTGTCTTCTTGTATGAGAGATGTTTGGTCACCTGTGCGTTCTATGATGAATTCTGGTTCCGTTACGTTCGATGGATGTCTGCTCAATCGGACAAGCAGGAAGAGGTCCGAAACATCTACCAGAGAGCAAGCACGGTCTTCGTCCCAATCAGCCGACCAGGCATTCGACTACAATATGCGTATTTCGAAGAGATGAGTGACCGCGCAGATATCTCACGCGACATCCACCAAGCAATTCTAGATCGCATGCCCGATCACGTTGAGACCATTGTTTCTTGGGCGAATCTTGAGCGTCGACAAAGTGGCTTAGATGCTGCGATCGCAGTCTACAAAGCTCAACTTGATTCACCACTCGTTGACATCTTTGCCAAGGCTGCACTTGTCGTCGAGTGGGCAATCCTTTTGTGGACTATCAAGGGCTCTGTTGAGGAAGCACGCCAAGTGTTCAAGCAAAATCAGCAATACTACCTACAAAGCCGGCACTTCTGGGCAAGGTATTTCGAGTTTGAGCTCGCTCAGCCAACGAGCACAAACACTGAATCAGAGAAGTATGAGAAGATCAAGGAAATTTACTCTGAATTGATCAACAAGAGTCAGATGTTGTTATCCACAAAGAAGGAGCTATCAAACTATTACCTGATCTATCTCCAGCAACGCGGCACAAAAGATGCCATGAAAGAGTTCCTGACCATTGATCGCGAGCTTAACGGGTGTGTTCAACATTCTACCTATTTATAACCTTGACTATCTGCTGACAAAACTCGTAGTCCTATATCGGTACAGCCGGCAAACTTGAGACCAAGTGCGACAAAAGGGCTCGAGAATGGTCACCATGCTGGTGAAGTGGATGACGCTACTTTGAGGAAAGGAGAGGCACGATACAGCAATTACTTTCAGCAGAAGGGAGAGTTGATTGCATCTGCGCCTGGTCTAGCTGCCTTTCACTGATTGTCTTCAATAAGCCTTCCAGAATAGCACGAGAACGCTCGCTATGATCAGGAAGTGTGCTGGAAGGGTGTATGGATACGAACAAGTTCGATTGGGTGGTAATCTTTGTACAATACGGCATTTTCTTGTTGTAATATTACGGAGCTTGCAATGGCGGCGGATTTTACTTTGAGATCGCTGGCAACAATGTCTTGCAATCTGCATTTGTAAGCTAGACTTATACCATGAACGAAATGCAATGTTTCTGAAAATATCGATCTTCTGGATTGTCTCTGGGTGTGATGTTCTACCCTGCACAGTCCTCTCGAAACGACATCGCTTTCTGTCATTGCAAGTAAAGTAGATTCCGTCATTTTGCGCAAAATTGTACGACCTCATTCGATTCGTATCCAAACAGCATCATAGTTAAAGTTTGTGTTGTTGCCTAAGATCGAAGTTCAAAACTGCGTGACAACGTGAACCACTCAACGCGGTCGCGTCTCCCCATTGCTTTTCCCACGTCTTTTTATCTACGACACTCAACCACACCACGAAACAGGAAAATCGAGGGCCCGTCGCAATGGCCAGCTTCTTCGATCTCAAGGCGCGTAAAGAGGCAGCGCAAAATGGTGCCAATGCTGCAAAAGCTGTCCAGCCAAAAGATGATCTAGGATTACAACCGTGGGTTGAGAAATAGTGAGTATCACAATAACGTCACATTCATGTAGACTCTTGTGCTTACAACCCCGACAGTCGACCAAAGAATCTGAACGATGTCACGGCACAAGATCATACTATCACCGTCTTACAACGAACGCTACAATCCTCAAATGTTTGCCTCTCCAATTCACAATGCATAATCGTTGCGACACTGACAAGATAACAAAAGCTCCCACACATGCTCTTCTACGGCCCTCCAGGTACAGGGAAGACATCCACCATCCTTGCCCTCGCCAAAGAATTATACGGGCCAGACCTCTACCGCACTCGCGTCCTCGAACTCAATGCCTCTGACGAGCGCGGCATCTCGATCGTGCGCGACAAGATCAAGAACTTTGCACGCATGCAGCTCTCCATCCCCACCGCCTCTCAGAAAGCTCAGTACCCGTGTCCGCCGTATAAAATCATCATCTTGGATGAGGCAGATAGTATGACGCAAGACGCGCAGAGTGCGTTGCGAAGGACCATGGAAACGTATAGTCGGATTACGCGGTTTTGTCTAATATGCAATTATGTGACGAGGATCATTGATCCGTTGGCGAGTAGGTGTTCGAAGTTTCGATTTAAGAGTTTGGATCAGGGGAATGCGGTTAGGCGATGCGAGGAGATTGCGAAGCTGGAAGGTGTGAGGTTGGAGGATGGTGCCGTGGAGGCCTTGATTAGGTGTAGTGAGGGTGATTTGAGAAAGGCGATCACGTTCTTGCAGAGTGCTGCGAGACTGGTGGGCGGTGCGGTGAAGAAGGGGAAGAAGAAAGGGGACGATGATATGGATGTCGATGATGATGAAGAGAAGGGAAAGGGAGGTGTGGTTACGATAAAGAGTATTGAGGATATCGCAGGTGTGATTCCGGAAGCAACGATTCAAACTCTTTTAAAGACCATACAGCCCGCTGGAAAAGGAGCTTATTATGATCGCGTGGCCAAGGTTGTAACGGATTTGGTCGCTGATGGATGGAGTGCGACACAAGTTATTGGCCAGGTAAGACTGCTGTCGTCTCCTTCGTCTCTCCATGACCACGTGGAGCAAATCACTAACGAGCTTTGTTTTTACCTAGTTATTTCAAGATATCATATATAACGAGGAAATACCCGACATCCAGAAAAATAAGATTACGCTGGTGTTCTCGGAGACGGATAAGAGATTGGTGGACGGTTCGGATGAGCATATAATCATTCTGGATTTAGCGCTGAGGATAGCTGGTATTTTGAGATCTTGATGGCTTAGGAAGGAGCTTGATGTAGGCTCGAACTCGTGTTATCATATAGGTTCGGGAAAGGAAGTCTCCGCGAGGCAGGCGTGGTATGAGCATGGATCACAGGTCAGGCTGATAGCATAGCTCTTTTTGCAATGTATGAGAAACATGACAACAAACAGTTCGCAATACCATGATTGAGGTAATACAGCTACTATGAAAGATATATAGAAGTGGACCTCTCTGCTTTGGCCTGAATCCCGTACAGGTAACACGGCGAAACATGTAGCTTCTGATGCCGATTGTCCCAAGATGATGAATAAACACAGCACGAACTGAAGAAATTAACAATGAAGGGACGTCTAATTTTTGATTATGGTGTTCTAGAACTTCTTGTTCAATGTACTCGTCTTATCTATCCTCAGATCCGGGTATTATCCTTACAAACAAGACGCCTTCCTATGCTGTTGCTGTCATCCAAGTTCCACTATATCGACCATCCAACGCCTTATATACACTGACAACTTAATTGCCATATTATACTTGGAGAGCAACTAACGGCTGTGCTTCAACAGCTTGCTGCTCTGATCCTGTCGACCCTCTGTCTGATAATCCTTTCCTCTTTTCGCCCTCAACTGCTCTGGCCTGTCCATGATTGCCTCCAGCTGCTAGGGCAGACTTATTCTTCTTGCCTCTGCCTTTTCCCTGCTTTTGGCCTTCCGATAGAGGAACGATGTTCAGTGCTTCATCAGTTTCAATTGCTTTACTGTCGAGATGATCGAAGCCAAATAACTTGCAGATTTGCTGGTACGACTTGGTCTGCGTGACTTGTTGGTAGACTGGTAGTTTCCCAGGAACCAAATGTCCTAGGAGAAACTTTGTGTTGCCCCATCGATTCTCAACATCCATACTGATCTTGAGATACTCTTCTACCACTTCCTTCCATGGGGCAACACCACCTTCTGCTTCAGGTCTAAAGACACTCGAGTTGGCTTCTGCAGCTCGAGCCATCATCGCTCCATCAACTCCAAATTCAGGCATCAACTGCTCTGCTTGTGCTCTGGTGTCGACATCCCCGTTCATCAAGCATGCAACACCCGCTTCCCGACATATATCCGCAATCATCTTCAATTGTTCCCGGATCGCTTTCTCTCGTGGTCGCATCGGTGTAGTTCGACAATGTATCGTAAGTCCCGTGATGCCTGTAGCTACCAATTTCTCCACCAGCGCTCTTGTTTTCTCTGGTGTTTCTAACAATCGAATCTTGACACTAATTCCAATCTCAAACTCTGGCACAATCTCCTTAACGAGTGCTTCTAAGATCGCACATAGTTTGTCTGGTGTCTGTAACAAAGCAGCCCCCATTCCACCGCTTGTGCTGAAAGGTTTCGGGCATCCTGCATTGACATCAATGCCTGCCACATCTGCTGCGACGATCCGCGATGCTGCTACCGCGCGTTCTGGGTCTGAGGTGCCGATTTGGAATATGAGTTGCTTTCCTTCTCGTTCTGGGTGGATTCGGAAGATGAGACTTTCTTTCTGTTCTTTTGTGGGATCTTTCTGGCCGTGGGAAGGGAGGCGGGTGAAGTCAATGGTTTTGAGTTTATCGTTGTATGTTCGTGTCGTGCCTATCATGGATCTATCTACCGTCTCTGGACCTACACGAGAACTCAGTTTGTGGAATGTGATCACCCATAGGAATCCGCTTACCCCAGACTAGATCTGCTCCATAGTGCAATGCCAGAAGTCGTGAGGGCAATTCACCACTTCTTACCATGGGCGCAAGCACGATCTTGCCTCGATAGTCCACACCCTTTCGTGGGATGGGCACTTTCTTGATTGGCGTACTCATGATGTATGATAATACACGATTCATGAGCGAGGTCAGGGAGAAGGAGATGTGTTGGAGGATGAGTTATCGCAACTCCGAAGCAACGCAGACTAGACTCTAGAGTATATACCTCTTGATGTACACTGCTTTCTTTATTTCATTCTGCGGGAAAGATCCACAGAATACATGGCCAGCAGGTATTTGATAAAATCTATCGGAGTTCGGCTAAACCCCTAAATAATATGGCAACAAGGCACTGGAGGTCTCCCCCAAACATGCCGAGAGAAGTTTGACTTGTAGTGTTTCCCTCGGCCATGAGTTGAAGTGTGAGAGAGAAGAGGACCAATTAGCATCATATCACCTAATTATATATAAAGTCTAGCTTGACGCCTTTTTCTCTGCACAATTCTCAGACAGTCCAGATGAGGGCCCATAGAAGATTGTTATTCCCAAACACTCACGTTACTTCGTCCTTTCTCAGACACACAACAACAACAAGAACAACAACATCATCAACAACAACCCCTTGTTCACTGTCATCAAGCCCCAAGACATCACTCCTTTCAGCGTCTTACAGCGTTTGCAGTGCTGCTGAGATCAGCCCGAGATCGCACCTTGCCAGCACACCTACAGGGCCACGTTCACCAATATTATTGCTCACTCCCCAGCTGAGGAGGAGTCGTTCATCTTCCACCCTGGCGTCATCTAAATCCACCCCCCACACAGCAACAAACGCAAACGCAAACGGAAACCCCACCAAGAATAAGAAGAAGGAGCTCTCCACCACATCATCTTTCTCAACAACAACACCCCTCCATCGAACTCTACAAATAACTCGCCAATTCAAGGGAGTTTCTTTCTACCCACAACAACAACAATCATCACAACATAGTCAATCGTCTACTGCCACAGACGAGTCGACTACAACCATGGCTTCCCCATACACCATCAGAAAGATTGGTGCTGCGAATACTTTGGAGCATCGCGTCTTCATTGAGAAGGATGGTGTGCCAGTCTCCCCCTTCCACGACATTCCTCTCTACGCAGACAAGGAGAATGGTATCTTCAACATGATTGTTGAGATCCCAAGATGGACCAATGCTAAGCAAGAGGTATGTGAGCTCTTATTTTCGAATTTGTTGTTGCTGCAAACGACCCCGCATCGCACTTGCTAATTCACTGCTTTTCTCAGATCTCCAAGGATGAGTACGTTCAACCACGCCGCCACGACGTTCATGACGGATACTAAACATATGACAGGCTCCTCAACCCAATCAAGCAAGATATCAAGAAGGGCAAGCTTCGTTTCGTTCGCAACTGCTTCCCACACAAGGGCTATCTCTGGAACTATGGTGCCTTCCCACAGGTGTGTTTGCATACTCTTTAATCCTTCAAACATTACTAATACTGCATAGACATGGGAGGATCCTAACGTCATTCACCCAGAGACCAAGGCCAAGGGTGACAACGATCCATTGGATGTCTGCGAGATCGGTGAATTGGTTGGATACACTGGTCAAATCAAGCAGGTCAAGATTCTCGGTGTTATGGCATTGCTTGATGAGGAGGAGACTGACTGGAAGGTCATCGTCATTGATATCAAGGACCCATTGGCATCAAAGCTTAACGATGTTGAGGATGTCGAGCGTCACCTCCCAGGTCTCTTGAGAGCTACAAATGAGTGGTTCAGAATCTACAAGATCCCAGACGGAAAGCCAGAGAATCAGTTTGCTTTCACTGGAGAGTGCAAGAACAAGAAGTACGCCACCGAGGTCGTTCGTGAATGTGCTGAGGCTTGGGAGAAGTTGATCACCGGCAAGACCAACCCTGGTGACATCTCGACTACCAATGTTACTGTCCAGAGATCGCCAAGCAATGTCTCGCCAAACGAACTCCCACCAATTCCAGCAGGCGAGCACCTGGCTCCGGCACCAATTGATCCATCTATCGATAAGTGGTTCTTCATCTCTGGCGCTGCAGCATAGGTAGACTGTAGTGATCCGGAGACTACTTGGTACAGATACAAAAATATACAAAGTTCATTCTATGTGTGGAGACATCACAGTGACTTGCGTTCGCGAGATTGAAATACTTGACGGCAATGTGCTGTCACCAGCCACTGGAATTTTCAGCTTCCAATTCATGCTACAACCTGATATTGTGACCAGTCA
>Ga0247809_1000540_pt1 | contig 17378 bp, 16 predicted proteins | sample UWRJL104311B1_FD_180951 | JGI IMG/M metagenome (GOLD analysis project Ga0247809, IMG submission 180951) | Plant litter microbial communities from Arlington Agricultural Research Station in Wisconsin, United States - UWRJ-L104-311B-1 | ecosystem: Environmental > Terrestrial > Plant litter >...
CTCGTGGCGCGGTTCGGGTCGGCGCGGTCGCCGTCGACCATGAGCGCGGTGACCTCGGAGTGGTAGCCGATGGTCTGCTCGGTACGCTTCCAGATCGGGTCCCACTTGTCTGCGGGATTCCAGTAGTTCGCGTCGAGCACGAGCTTGGTGATCGGCACGCCGGGGTGGGCCTTCTCGTAGGCCGCCTTGGTCTGCGCGGCCAGGTCGGAGAGCTGCGGGGCGCCGGCGTAGACGCTCGGCCCGCCCGCGCTCAGCGTGGGGTCGCCGCCGCCGACGAGCACGACCGTGCCGGGCGTTCCGCCGTCGACGACCGTGGTCGTGAGGCGGTAGTCGGGCCCGAGCGCCGAGAGGGCGGCCGAGGCCGTGAGCACCTTGAGCACGCTGCCGGTGCGGTTCGGGGTGTCGCCGTCGCGGGAGAACAGCACCTCGCCGGTGCTCGCGTTCATGACGTAGCCCTTGAAGTCCATGAGCCGCGGGTCGGATGCGGGGCCGGCCACCGTGCAGGTGCGCAGTCTCGTCGCCCCGGGCAGCGACGCGGGCACCGCGCGGTCGGCGTCTGCCTCTGCGGTCGGTGTCGCCGACTGCTCCACCGTCGGGGCGGCCACGGCGTCGCCGTCCGACCTGTCTCCGACGGCCGTGCCGGCGAAGACCGCGCCCGTTCCGAGGAGCAGGAACACGAGCCCGAGGGCGCCGGCCAGCCACGCCGTGGGGTGCCGGGCGATCAGCGCGGAGATCGACCTCGAGGGCTTCGCGGCGGCGTCGGGCGCGGATACGTCTGGCTCAGTCACCCCCCAATGATAAAGGCCGACGCTGTGACCGCATCCGGGTCGTGACAGGGTGGGAGGCATGAGACTGCGCCGCGTGCACCACATCGCCATCATCGGCACCGACTACGAGCGGTCGAAGGACTTCTACACGCGCGTGCTCGGCTTCGAGCTGATCGACGAGGTGTACCGCGCGGAACGCGAGTCGTGGATGGGCAACCTCGCGCTCGACGGCAGCTACATCGTGGAGCTGTTCTCGTTCCCGACGCCCGCGGTGCGCCCGACCTGGCCGGAGGCGACGGGCCTGCGACACCTCGCGTTCGAGGTCGACGACGTCGAGGCGACGCTCGCCGAGCTCGACGCGGACGGCGTGCGGCACGAGGAGCTCAGGGTCGACCCGTACACGGGCAAGCGGATGGCGTTCTTCTTCGACCCCGACGGCCTGCCGCTCGAACTGTACGAGGCCTAGCCGGCCGGGCCGGGCGAGGCCTAGCCTTCGAGGTAGATGGCGAGCTCGTCGAGCTCGACGTCCCAGCCCTCGCGGTTCTGCTCGAGGCGGTCGCGACGGTAGCGGGTGCCACCCGGCAGGGTCTCGAACCCCGTCTCGACGACGGTCACGTCTGTCGACTCCCCGGCATCCGCGAGGCTGAAGCGCACGTGGGTGGAGTACTCGTCGAGCGCGTCGGCCGGGATGCCCGACCAGCGGAAGCCGAGGGCCTCGAGCGGTGCGACCTCGGTGAACTCGATCGGGAAGCTGCCGTAGTCGTCCCAGTCGACGCTGCCGGTGCCGCCGACCTCGAGCGCCGTGAAGCCGACGCCGTCGCCGAACCACTCGGTGATCTGCTCGGGTTCGGTGAGGGCGGTCCAGACGCGCTCGCGTGGTACGTCGATGCGGACTGTGCGGCTGATCTGGTGGCCGGTGATGCGGGCGCGGTCTGACAAGGTGATCCTTCCGATCGGGTGCTGGGACAGGTTACTCGGTCGGGTACGACAGGCCGATCTGGCGCCGAACCTCGTCGAGGGTGCGCATGATCGCGACCGTCTCGCCGGGCGGCAGGATGTCGCCTGCCGCGTGCCCCGCGGCGACGAGACGCTCGGCCTCCCACGCCTGGAACTGCATGCCCCGCTCGGCCACCGGAGTGTCGTACTGCTCGACCACCGTTCCCTCGCTGTCGAAGACGGTGAAGCTGGTCGGCGCGTAGAACGTGTCCTTGATCGCGATCCACCCGGCGGTGCCGATCACCGAGGCCGTGTTCGGGCCGAGCGTGTCGAGGGCGGTGTGCAGCACGGCCTGCTGGCCGCCCGCGTAGCCGAGCAGGATCGCCGTCTGGCGGTCGACGCCGGTGGCGGTCGGGCTCGAGATGGCCTGCACGACGTCGGGCTCGCCCAGCACGCCCCAGGCGAACGACACGGGGTAGATGCCGAGGTCGAGCAGCGCGCCACCACCGAGCTCGGGATTGTTGATGCGGTGCTTCGGGTCGCTCGGCAGCTTCTGATTGTGGTCGGCGATCACGGTGCGCACGTCGCCGATGGTGCCCGCGGCGATGATCTCGCGCAGCCGCACCATGTGCGGCAGCCAACGCGTCCACATGGCCTCGAGCACGACGAGCTCCTTCTCGGCGGCGAGGTCGACGACGCGCTGCGCCTCGGCGGCGTTGAGCGTGAACGGCTTCTCGACGAGCACGTGCTTGCCTGCCTGCAGCGCGAGGGTCGTGTTCTCGGCGTGCATCGGGTGCGGGGTCGCCACGTAGACGATGTCGACGCCCGGGTCGGCTACGAGGTCGTCGTAGCTGCCGTGGGCGGCGGCGATGCCGAAGCGCGACGCGAACTCGTCGGCCGACTCCTGCGTGCGCGAGCCGACGGCGGCGACGGTGAACCCGCTCGCCAGGATGTCGGACACGAAGAGCTCGGCGATCCAGCCGGTGCCGAGGATGCCCCAGCGCAGTGATTCAGTCATAGTCGTTCCCCATCGGAAGTCGGCACGGTGTGTGATCGATCTTCCCACGGACGCGCTGCCGTCCTACCGTGGAACCATGATCGACGGCGAGGGCTTCGGCCACTTCGGGGGCTATGCCGACTTCCGCGCGTGGCTCGCAGAGAACTGCGAGACGTCGGACGGCCTCTGGCTCGTGCTCGCAAAGAAGGGATCGGGCATCACGACGGTGACCTACGCGGAAGCGCTCGACGCGGCCCTCGAGCACGGGTGGATCGACGGACAGGCCAAACGCATCGACGACGCCACCTACCGGCAGCGGTTCACGCCCCGTCGACCGCAGAGCCCGTGGTCGCAGCGCAACTGTACGGCGGCCGAGGCCATGATCGCCGCGGGGCGGATGGCGCCGCGCGGCCTCGCCGAGGTCGAGCGGGCGAAGGGGGACGGACGCTGGGACCGCGCCTACGCCGGCCCGGCCTCGGCCGAGCCGCATCCCGACTTCCTCGACGCACTCGCACTGAATCCTGCCGCCGCGGAGTTCTACGCCACCCTCGACAGCCGCAACCGCTACGCGATCTACTACCGCCTGCAGTCGGCCAAGCGGCCCGAGACCCGGGCACGCCGCATCGCCGACTTCGTCGACAGGCTCGAGAAACGTCGGTATTTCTACGAATGAACTGAGCATGGCTCTGTCGTAGGATCGGTCGAATGGGTGCCCGATGACGACAGCTGGCCTGGTGCTCTCGCGTGCCCGCGCCGCTCTCCCCACCCTGGGAGCACTCGCCGCCGTCGTGCTCGTCGCCACGATCGCCCTCGGTGTCACGCTCGGGTCGGTGCAGAACGGCATCGTCTCCGGCAGCCGCGACGTGCTCGCGGACGCGACGGCACGCTCCGCCGCCGTGCGGATCGAGACCCATCTCGCCGACGACGCGAAGGCGCAGTCCGACGCGGCCCGCGCCATGTTCGCGCGCGCGCTGCCCCGCGGATCGTTCGACGTACACCAGGAGCAGCGCTCGCTCCCCGTCGACCGGCGCGGGGCGGAGCCCGCCTCGCTCGTCTTCGCGGTGCAGCCAAATCTGGCCCGCGTAGCCGACATCGTCTCGGGCACGTGGCCCGCGAGCGGCGCCGCGATCCAGGCGGACGCCGCCGAGGCCCTCGGCCTCGCCGTGGGCGACGAGTTCTCCGTCGGCACCGACGCCGAGAACCTCACGCTCACCGTGGCGGCCCTGTGGCGCGCCCACGATCCGGCGGCGCCCTACTGGTTCGCCGATCCGACGGCGGGGTCCGGCCGGGACGGCGACGCCTACGGCACCGTCGTGGTCGACGATGCGTCGCTGCGCGAGCTGCCCACCCAGCTGTTCACCTCGTGGACCGTCACCGCCACCACCGGCGCGCTCGACGACGGGACGATCGATTACATGATCGCGGCTCTCGGCCGGCTGCCCGACACCGTGCGCGGCGCGGACGGGGTGGAGGATGTCTCGTCGACGACCGAGGGCGGCCTCGCCGCGACCCTCGACCGCATCCGGGTCGCCGGCCACGGGTCGGTCGCCATCGCCGCGTCGGCGATCATCATCGTGGGCCTGCTCGCGCTCGTCGCGATCGTGCAGCTCGGCACGGTGCTCGTCGGCTCACGCCGGCGGCAGACCGAGCTGCTCCGGGCACGCGGACTCTCGCTGCCGCAGCTCGCCGCGCTCGCGGGGATCGAGGCATCACTCGCCGCCGTGCCGGCCGCGGTGCTCGGCACCGTCGTCACCGCCCTCGCCGTCGGTGCGCCGTCGCCGTGGACGCTCGTGGCTATCGCCGTCGGCGTGTGTCTCGCCGCCGCCGCGTGCCTCGTCGTCGTCGTGGTGGCCGATGCGCGCGTTGGCCGAGCATCCGGCCCCTCCTCGGCCTCCGCCGTGCCGTTCCTCTCGGGCGGCCTCGTCGTCGCCGTCGCCGCCGCGATCGCCACCCTGCGGCTCTACTCCCCGGCGGGCGTCGCCGGGGTCGACTTCGTGGGTGCCGCCAGCCCGGCCCTCGCGCTCGTGGCGATCTCCGTGCTCGGCACCGCCCTGTTCTTCCCCTTCGCGGCGGCCGCGGCACGCACGAGCGCGCGGTCGGGCAGGGTCGGGTCCGTGCTCGCCGCCAGGCAGCTCGCCCGCCGCGCCACCCGGTACCTGGTGCCCGCCCTCGCCCTGGCCATCGCCGTCGCGAGCGCCGTCTTCGCGACGGGGCTCGCCACCACCTGGTCGACGACCGAGCGCGCGGCCGACTTCGTCGGGGTCGGCGCCGACGTCGTCGTCGAGCGCGACGTCGACGACACACCGGGGGTGACGCGGGCGGACTACGCGGGCGTCGACGACGTCGCGGAGGCATCGTCGCTCGTGCTCTCGACCGCCGGGCTCGGATCCGACACGGTGTCGTTCGTGGCGGTGCGTCCGGATTCGGCCGCCTCGGTGCTCGGAGACCAGGGAGACGACGCGGTGAGAGCGCTCGGCACGACGACTCCGGATGACACGGGGCTCGAGCTCCCGGCCGACGCGACGGGGATCACCGCCGACGTGGTGACGGCGGGCGACGGCACCGCGCCGACCTCCGCCTTCGACGTCGGGCTCTGGGCCGCCGACCGCGACGGCGCGCTGTCACGGGTCTCGCTCGCGCCGGGCGCCGCGGGCGACGAGTGGGCGGCGCCGGTGCCCGCCGGCGTCGGGCCGTGGCGCCTGCTCTCGGTCGATGTGCTGCGCACCGGCAAGCCCGATCCGGCGGTCTCGGACATCGCCGTCTCCCGGCTCGCCGACCAGTCGGGCAGTACTGCCGGCTCGGGAGACACCGTCGACGTGGATGTCTCGGCATCGCAGCCCCGATCGCGCGTGAGCATCTCCCCCGAGGGGGAGACCGACCTGGCGGTCGTGATCACCGAGGCCCTCGCAGCGCGCCTCGGGGTCGGCGTCGGCGACCCGCTCGCCCTCGACTTCGAGCCGACCGGCACGACCATCCCCGCCGTCGTGAGCGCGCTGGCCCCGCAGCTGCCGGGCACCGCGTCGCGGCTCGCGGTCGGCACCGACCTGCGCGGCCTCGACGAGATGTCGCTGCGACCCGGCTCCGAACCCGCCCTGACGAACGCGGTCTGGATCCGTACAAACGCGCCGGGCGCCGTCGCCGACGCGGCGGCACGCGTGGCCACCACGTCGTCGGACATCACGACGGCGGCGTCGACATCGACCACCCCCGTCGTGGCGGCGGCGCTCACCGCCTTCTGGCTGGCCGCGACCGCGGCCGCCCTTCTCGCACTCGTCGCCATCACGGCCTTCTTCGTCGACGACTTCCGGGCGCGCCGCGACGGCATCGCGGTGCTGCGCGCGCTCGGTCTCTCCACGCGGGCGCAGGTCGCCACCCGGCGGCGGGAGATCGCGATCACCGCCGGGTTCGCCGCCCTCGTCGGCACCCTCGGCGGCGCGTTGGCCACGGCGGTCGTCGTCGGCCCGTTCGTCGCGTCGACCGTGCCGACCGCCGCCGCGTTCGTGCGGGCGGTTCCCGCCTTCGACCCGCTGCCGTGGTTGGCGTACTGCGTCGCGGTCGGCATCGCCGGCAGCGGGATAGCGCTGGCCCTGCTCGCCGGGGTGCGGAGCGCGTCGTCGTCCGCGATCGTCGAACAGGGCACGGCATGAACGGCGGCGTGTTCCTCCGCCGCGCGCTGCGGGCGTTCGCCCCGGTGGTGCTCGTCATGGCCCTGCTGACGGCGGGCATGGCGTTCGCCGCGGCCGCCGTGCCGCGCGCCATCGACGGATTCCTCACCGACGGCCTGCGCTACGACGTGCAGCGTGCGCCGGTCGGCGGCCGTGACGTGCAGGCGCAGATCGTCACGCCGATCACGGGCGGCGAGGGCACCGGCGAGGGCATGTCGGACGGGGCATCCGCCGTCTGGGGTCTGTTCGACGACCAGCTCGACGACGTGCGCTCCGGCCAACCCGAGCCTCTCCGCGACACCCTCGGCCGCGCGGAATACACGGCCGTCACGGTGCCGCAGCGGTCGACGGCCGACGCCGGTCCGGCGTACCCGGCCAAGCTGTCGCTGGGCTACGACCCGCGGTTCACGTCGCGGATCACCGTCGTCGAGGGGCAGCCGCCCGCCGCCCCGACCGGGCTGTTGCCGTCGAGCGCTCCGCTCGAGGTCATCGCCACCCGGCCCGTTGCCGACTCGATGCACTGGGAAGTGGGTGAGACGCGCACCATCTCTCTGGCCGACAGGCTGTCGCAGCAGGTCACCCTCTCCGGCATCTTCGAACCCAATAGCAGCAGCGATCCGTTCTGGGCGCACACCACGTCGACGCTGCGACCGGCCCTCGACCGCAAATCGACCCCGCCCGGCATCACCGCGACCGTCGTCGCCGACGCCGCCGGGTTCGACGCAGTGGGACCGCCGTTCGCCGTAGTGACGTCGATCTGGTATTCCGTCGACCCCGGCCGCATCGCGGCGTCGACCGCCGGCGACCTCGCGCAGCAGACGCGCAAGTTCGCCAGTGTCGCCCAGCCGATCGACGGCCAGGAGTCCATCCAGTTCCGCAGCAACCTCCCCGACCTGCTCGAGCAGTCCGAAGCGCGCGCGGCCAGTTCTCGGGCGATCCTGGCCACGATCCTCGCGGGTCCGATAGGTCTGGCACTCGCCGTCGAGGTGCTCGTCGCCCGCCTCGCGTCCTCGCGGCTGCGCGACAGCCTGGCGCTGTTGCGGGCGCGGGGCGCGTCCGCCGGCCAGCGGAGACTGCTGCTCGGCGTCCCCGTCCTCGTCGTCGGGGTCGTCTCCGCCGCGGTCGGCCTCGCGATCGCGCTGCTGCTGCCAGGGGGCAACGTGGGCGCGGGCGGGGCGGCCGCGGTGGCCGTCGCGGCCCTGGCTCCCGCCGCGCTGCTCGTGCTGTTCGGCGTGCCGTCGGAACGGCGCTCGATCGGCGCCGTCGCCTCTGGCCGCCTGCGCCTGCTGGCCGAAGCGGTGGTGTTCCTCGCCGCGGTCGCGTCCGTCGGCGCGGCCGCCCAGCGCGGCGACGCGGCGGCCCCTGCGGGTGGTCTCGACCTCGTCGCGGCCGCCGTGCCGCTCACCATCTCCCTGCTCGGCTGCGTGCTGACCCTGCGCCTGTACCCGGTGATCCTGCGCCGGTCGGTCGCGGCGGCCCACCGGTCGCGCGGCATCGCACCGTTCCTCGGTCTCGCCCGGTCGCTGCGCGCCGGGACGGCCGGCCTCGTGCCCGTGCTCGCGGTGCTCATCGGGGTCTCGGTCGCGGTCTTCTCCGGCGTACTGTCCGGCACGCTCGCCGCGGGGGCCGAGACGGCCTCCGAGGTGCGCGTCGGCGCCGACCTCGCCGTCGACGGGGTGCGGCTCGACCCCGACGAGGTGCAGGCGATCCGCGATATCGACGGGGTGCGGGTCGCGGCCGGAATCTCCCGCGACCTATTCCACGATTTCGATGTCGACGACGTATCGCGCTTCCCCGCCACGCTCGTGCTCGTCGACCCGGAGGAATTCGAGGCCGCGCAGGCGGGGGTACCCGGCGCGCTGCGCCTCCCCGAAGCGATCTCGCGCACCGCCGACGACCGGCCCGTGCTGGTGCGGTCGAAGAGCGTCGCCGCACTCACCGGCGACCGCACGACGGATGCCACGATGGACCGCTTCACCGACGTGGCCTTCGCCGACGGGCAGCTCGACTCCGAGATCTTCAACACCGACAGCAAGTGGGTGCTGACCGACATCGCCAATGCCGAGGCACTCAAGTACCCGTCGCCCGTCGTGGCCAACCAGGTGCTCGTGCGGCTCGACGACGGCGCATCGGGCGTCACGGTCGCGAAGGCGGTGCGCGAGATCGTGGGTGCGGATGCCACGATCACCACGCCGGCCGTCGTGGCCGCCGAGCGGGCGGCCAACCCCGCCGTCGGCGGCATCCGCACGGCGACCGTGCTCGCCATCCTCGGGGCGCTCGCGCTGAGCGCCGCCGCACTCGCCCTCACGACAGTGCTCGACGGACGCTCACGGCGAGCCTCGCTCGGCCTGCTCGCGACCCTCGGCCTCGACCGGCGACAGTCGCGCCGAACCGTGGCATGGGAACTCGCCCCGCTGTCGGTCGTCGGCCTCGTGGTCGGCGTCGTGCTCGGCGCGGCGCTGTCGGGGGTCGTGATCGCGACGGTGAACCTGCGGCCGTTCACGGCCGGCATCGACCAGCCGGCCCCCGTCGTCGACCCCCTGCTCGGCGCCGCCGTCATCGGCGGATTCGTGCTGCTGCTCGCCGGTGCCGGGGTCATCGCGGCGCGCAACGCCGCCCCGCCCAGGGGCCCCATCGCCACCGACGGCCGAGAGCCGTCGTGATGCGCTCTACTCGTACAGGATGGACACCATGACGCTCCCCCCGGCTCCCGACATCGAGTGTGTCGACCTCGTGCGGATCTTCCGCACCAAAGACGTCGAGGTGCAGGCGTTGCAGGGCCTCACGCTGCGTGTCGACGCCGGAGACATGGTCGCCGTCGTCGGCGCCTCCGGATCAGGAAAGTCCACCCTGCTCAACGTGCTCTCCGGCCTCGACCAGCCGTCGGCGGGCAGGGCGGTCGTCGCCGGCCACGACATGCTCTCGATGTCACGCGCGGAACGCGTGGTCTTCCAGCGCACGAGCGTCGGATTCGTCTGGCAGCAGACGGCCCGCAACCTGCTGCCGTACCTCTCCGCCGCCGAGAACATCGCCGCGGTTCTCGCGATCGCGCGCGGGCCCAAGGGCGATGCGCGCGCCGCCCGCGTCGACGAGCTCGTCGATTTGCTGGGCATCGGCGACGTGCGCGACCGGTTGCCCGCGCAGATGTCGGGCGGCCAGCAGCAGCGGGTCGCGATCGCCGTCGCCGTCGCCAACAACCCGACCGTGCTGCTGGCCGACGAACCGACCGGCGAACTCGACGAGGCCACGAGCGAAGAGGTGCTCGGCGCGATGCGGCGCGTCAACGAAGAACGCGGCGTCACCACGCTCATCGTCACCCACGACGCCGCGGTCGCCACCCAGGTGCGGCGCACCGTGCAGATCCGCGACGGACGCACCTCGACCGAGGTCGTGCGCAGCACACGCGCCGACGGGCTCGGCGGCGAGTACGACGTCGCCGAGGAGTTCGCGGTGCTCGACCGGGTCGGCCGCATGCAGCTGCCCGCGGCGTTCACGGCCAGCCTCGAGCTGCGCGACCGCGTGCGGTTGACCCTCGAGAGCGACCACGTGAGCGTGCGCCCCGGGCACGACGCCGCCGCGCCTGGCACGGCAGAATCCACCCCGACCGACGGAGACCGCGCATGAACGCCCTGCACACCGCGTCGATCCCGATCGTCGCCGAGCCCATCCTGCGGGCGGAGGGTCTCGGTCGCGTGTTCTCGACGCGCGCGGGCGACGTCGTGGCCTGCGCCGACATCGACCTCGAGGTCTACCCGGGCGAACTCGTCGTGGTGCGCGGCCCGTCCGGCGCGGGCAAGTCGACCCTGCTGCGCCTGCTCGGCGGCCTCGACACCCCCACCTCCGGCGACGTCTGGATCGACGGCACCCTGTACAGCAGCCTCACCGAAGAGCAGGCCGTCGAACTGCGCCGCGACGACCTCGGCTTCGTCTTCCAGTCGTTCGGACTCGTGCCGGTGCTCACCGCGGCCCAGAACGTCGAGCTGCCGCTGAGGATGAAAGAGGTGGATGCCGCGACCCGCGACGCCCGCGTCGCCGAGGTGCTCGCGCTCGTGGGTCTCTCCGAGCACGCCGCACAGCTTCCCGACGAGCTGTCGGGCGGCCAGCAGCAGCGGGTCGGTATCGCCCGCGCGCTCGCCGTGCCCCCGCGCGTGCTGATCGCCGACGAACCCACCGCGCAGCTCGACAGCGCGAACGCGCTCGTCGTGATGGACCTGCTCGCCGACCTCGTCGCGACCGCGGGCATCGCCGTCGTGGTCGCGACCCACGACGCCGACCTCGCCGCCCGCGCGCACCGGGTGATCGAGCTGCACGACGGACACCGGGCGCGGGCCGAGGCCCGCCACCGCGCCTGAGCCGGCGTCGCACCCATCTGCCCGTAGATTGTGTGCATGGCCATCTCCCCCGAATTCGCCGCGCTCGGCGACGAGTCGTTCGTCTCGCTCACGACCTTCCGCAAGTCGGGCGAGCGGGTGTCGACGCCCGTCTGGATCGCCCGCGACGGTGACGACCTCATCGTGACCACGCCGGAGGAGAGCGGCAAGGTCAAGCGGCTTCGCAACAGCGGCCGCGTCGAGCTCGCCCCCAGCACGCGCATGGGTGCGGTGAAAGACGGCGCTGTCGCCGTTCCCGCGTTCGCCCGCATCCACGGCGACGCCGCGAGCGTGGAAAAGCTCGGCCGCACCTTCCTCGCGAAGTACCGCCTCGAGTACCGCGTCTTCATGGTGATCGAGGCGATCGTGGCCAAGCGCCGCAAGCCGCGCGTCATGCTGCGCATCACCCCGTCCGAATAGGCGCCCGCTCCGAATCATCCGCATGACGACATCGGCGAGGGCGACAGTGGAGGCCACGGCACAGGCGAGCGGACTGCGCAGCTGGAAGATCGCGCTGCAGACATCGCCCATCCGCTTCTACCCGAAATTCGGCCCGCTGCCCGCCGTCGTGCGGGTCGACGGCCAGCCGCCCACGTGGGACGCCCCGGGCTTCACCCGCACGCTGCGGCTCTCCGACGGCGGCAGCGTCGTCGAGACGATCACCGACAGCGACCCCGGCGTCTTCTTCGGCTACGACCTCACGGCATTCCAGCGCCTGTTCGGGCGTCTCGTCTCCGGCGCACGCGCCGAGTGGACGTTCACCGCGGAGGGCGCGGCCACCCGCATCCGCTGGTCGTACGCGTTCCATCCGCTGCCCGGCCGCGGGCTCCTGGTGCGCGCGATCGTCGCGGCGTTCTGGGCGCCCTACATGCGGCGCGTGCTGCCGTCGATCGTGACGGCGATCAATACGCGCTGACGGTCGACCGCTCGGGCACGATCCGCCCGTCGAGCAGACGGATGACGCGTGCCGAAGCCCGCAGCACCTCGTCGTCGTGCGTCGCATGCACCACCACGACCCCGCGTGACGCCACGGCGTCGACCGCGCGCCCGATGAGGCTGCGCGACGCGTCGTCGAGGCCGACGGTGGGCTCGTCGAGCAGCAGCACGTCAGCGCGCTGCGCCAGGCCCTGCGCGACGAGCGCGCGCTGGCGCTGCCCGCCGGAGAGCTCGTGCAGTGGACGCCGTTCGAGCCCGTCGAGACCCACGGCGTGCACGCACTCGGCCACGATCCGCCGGTCGTCGCGTGACAACGGACGCCACGTGCCCCGCCGCGCCCAGCGCCCCATGGTCACGGCGTCGAGCACCGTGAGCGGCAACGACGCATCGACCGCGCTGCGCTGCACGACGTAGGCGACACGGGTTCCCCTGGGCGAGACCACGCGGCCGCGGTGGTCCTGCAGCCCTGCGATCACGCCGAGCAGCGTCGACTTGCCCGAGCCGTTCGGTCCGGCGAGCGCCGTCACCTCGCCGGCCGCGAACACCGCCGAGACACCCCGCAGGGCGCCGATCCGCCCGTGGTCCACCGAGACGTCGCGCAATTCGATCATGGATCGAGCGTAGCTTAAATGATTATCGTTCTCATGTAGGGTCGTCTCCGTGCCCCAGATCTTCGAACCCTTCGCCAGCGAGTTCATGCTCCGCGCCCTCGGCGGCGGCGTGCTCGTCGCGGCGATCTGCGCCGTCGTCGGCACGTGGGTGGTCGTGCGCGGCATGGCATTCCTCGGCGAGGCCATGGCCCACGGCATGCTGCCGGGCGTCGCTGCCGCGAGTCTCGTCGGTGCGCCGGTGATCGCCGGTGCCGCGGTGAGCGCGGTCGTGATGACGCTCGGGGTGAGCGCGGTCACCCGCCGTGGGCGCGTCTCCAACGACACCGGCATCGGCCTGCTGTTCGTCGGCATGCTGTCGCTCGGCGTCATCATCGTGTCGCACTCGCGCAGCTTCGCGGTCGACCTCACCGCCATCCTGTTCGGCGACATCCTCGCGGTGCGGGCGCAAGACCTCGCACTTCTCGCCGTCGCGCTCGGCGTCACCGTCGTCGTCGCGGCCGCATTCCACCGCCCGTTCGTGGCCCTCGCCTTCGACGCCAGGCTCGCCCACACCATGCGTCTGAGGCCGCGCCTCGCCGGCGCCGTGCTCGTCGGACTCGTCACCCTCGCGGTCGTCGCCTCCTACGGCGCCGTCGGTTCTCTGCTCGTCGTCGGCCTGTTGCTCGCGCCCGCCGTCGCAGCCGGGCACTGGGCGCGGCGTATCCCCACCACGATGCTGCTCGCCGCCGCGCTGGGCTGCCTCGCCGTGCTCGTCGGACTGCTCGCCTCCTGGCACCTCGAGACCGCCGCCGGGGCATCCATCGCCGCATCGTCCATCGCGCTCGCCGCGATCTCCGCCATCGCCCGACGGCTCACCCAACCGAGCCCGACCACGAAAGCCACCCGTGCCCCTGCCTGATCTCGTCCCCCTCCACCGCGTCACCGGCGCCCTGCTCGCGGCGGGCGCCCTGCTCGCCCTCGCCGCTTGTTCGCCCACCCCGCCCGACCTCGCCGCCGACGACAAACCCCACGGCTACGTCGAGGGTGCGGCCGAACTCGGCGAACCGCAGCTCACCCTCGCCACCGTCGACGCGGCCGGCGGCCTCGCACTGCTCGACCTGCTCGACGGCTCGAGCGACGCGCTCGGCGAGATCGAGGGAGCGACCGCGGCCTCCACCGACGGACGCTTCCTCTACGCCACCACACCCGACGGCGTCACTGTCGTCGACACCGGGGTCTGGACGGTCGACCACGAAGACCACTCGCACTACTACCGCGCCGAGCCGGCGATCGTCGGCACCGTACCCGGCGACGGGGCGGCCTCGGTGGTCGGCGGCGGGTCGACCACCGCCGTCTCGTTCGCGCGCGGCGAGACCGTGCTGCTCGACACCGCGGCACTCGGACGCGGCGAGATCGTCGAGGCCGACCGCCTCGACGCAGGCCTCGTCGTGCCGTTCGGCGACGCCTTGCTCGTGGCCGCCGACGGCAGCCTGGCGGTGCGCGGCGCAGACGCCGCCGCGATCCCCTGCCCCGACCCGGCCGGCACGATAGCCACCCGCGTCGGAGTGGTGGTCGGATGCGGCGACGGCGCCGTGCTCGCGACCCGTGTCGACGACGCGGTCACCCTCGAGGCCGTGCCGTACCCCGCGGCCGTCGCGGTCGGCGAGCGCGCCGTGGCCTTCCACGGCCGGCCCGGACGCCCCACGGTCGCCGCCCTCGCCGGCCGCGCACCGGGCGGCGCCTCCGCGGTCTGGCTGCTCGACACCCGCGAGCGCACGTGGACCCGGCTCGCGACCGACACTCCCCTGCTCGCGGTCACGGCCGCCGACGACCGTGACGGCCATCTCGTCGCGCTCTCCACCGACGGACGCGTGCTCACCCTCGACGGGGCGACGGGCGCGACCATCGCCGCCACCGGGCCGTTGCTGGCGTCGACGGTCGCCGACCCCGCGCTGCTCGCCGGCGTCACCCTGAGCGTCGACGCGACGCGCGCCTACGTCAACGCCCCGGCCGAGGGCCGCGTCTACGAGATCGACTACGCCGACGGGGCCAGGGTCGCCCGAGACTTCGAGGTACCCGGCGGCCCACTGTTGCTCGCCGAGACGGGACGCGTCTCGTGAGGGCCGCGAGCCTGCTGCCGCTCGCGCTCTGCACCGCCGTGCTGAGCACCGTGCTCGCCGGCTGCGCCGCCCCCGGCGACGACCGCCCGCTCGTCGTCGTCACGACCAACATCCTCGGCGACGTCGTGCAGAACGTCGTGGGCGACGAGGCCGAGGTGATGGTGCTGATGAAGCCCGACGCCGACCCGCATTCGTTCGAGATCTCGGCGCGCGACGGCGCGCGCATCCTCGGCGCCGTCCTGATCGTCTCCAACGGGCTCGGCCTCGAGGAGGGGCTGAGCAGGCACCTCGATGCGGCCTCCGCCGCCGGCGTGCCCCAGCTCGTGGCCGGCGACGCGATCGACGTGCTTCCCTACGCGTCCGGCGACGCCGAGGGTGCCGACGACCCGCACTTCTGGACCGACCCGGGGCGCGTGATCGACGTCGCCGCCGCGGTGGCCGACGCGGTCGAACACCACGTCGCCGGGGTCTCGCCCCGCGTCATCCGGGCCAATTCCGACCGCTACCTCGCGCAGTTGCGCGCCCTCGACACCGAGATGGTCGCGGCCTTCGCGGGGATCCCCGCCGACCGACGCAACCTCGTGACCAACCACCACGTGTTCGGCTACCTCGCCGACCGGTTCGGCTTCACCGTGGTCGGCGCGGCCATCCCCGGCGGGTCGACGCTCGCCGCACCGAGCGCCTCCGATCTGCGCGACCTCGTCGAGGCGATCGAGGACTCGCGCGTCACCACGATCTTCGCCGAATCGTCGCTACCCGACCGCCTCGTGCGGGTGCTGGCCGACGAGGCCGGCATCGACGTGGCCGTGGTCGAACTCTTCACCGAATCGCTCAGCGCCCCCGGCACTGGCGCAGACACCTACCTGACCATGATGCGCACGAACACGGAGCGCATCGCCACCGGCCTCTCCCCGTAACGGGACGGCCACGACACGAAGGAAACAATGAACACCCAGTTGCACCGACGGGCATCGCTCGTCGCCCTCGTCGCCGCGTCGGCCCTCGCGCTCACGGCGTGCGCCACCACGGCGACACCTCCCGCATCGCCCGAGGGCGCCGCGGCCGACACCGGCCGGGTCGCCCTCACCTACGACGGCGGCATCCTCGTGCTCGACGCGGCCACGCTCGACGTCGACGCCGACCTGCCGCTCTCAGGCTTCAACCGCCTGAACAGCGCGGGCGACGGCCAGAACGTGTTCGTCACCACCACGGCCGGATTCCAGGTGCTGCGCGCCGCTGGCGAGCCGGAGCTCACCGACCTCGTGTTCCCGGCGCAGACCGCGGGCCACGTCGTGAAGCACGGCGACAAGACCATCCTGTTCGCCGACGGCAGCGGCGATGCCACCGTCTTCGACACCGCGGCGCTCGTCGAGAAGCCGGGCGAACTGCCGGAGACCGAGACCGTCGCGTCGGAGGCGCCGCACCACGGCGTCGCGATCGAACTCGCCGACGGCAAGTTCCTCTCGACGATCGGCACCTCCGAGGGCCGCACGGGCGTGCGGGTGCTCGACGCCTCGCGCACCGAGATCGACCGCAACGAAGAGTGCCCGTCGGTGCACGGCGAAGGCGCGGCGAAGGACGAGGTGGCCGTATTCGGCTGCAGCGACGGCGTGCTCGTCTACGACGACGGCGCGTTCACCAAGATCGCGGCGCCCGACGCCTACGGCCGCACCGGCAACCAGTACACGACCGACGAGTCGACGATCACGGTCGGCGACTACAACGCCGACCCCGACAGCGAGGGCTACCTGCTGACCCAGCTCGTGCTCACCGACACCGCGGCCAAGACCTCGCGCGTCGTCGACCTCCCCGAGGGCGTCGGCTACACCTGGCGCGACGTCGTGCGCGGCCCGGACGACGAGGCGTACGTGCTCGGTTCCGACGGGTCGGTCTACGAACTCGACGTGACGACGGGCGAGTTCACCGAGCTCGCGAAGGTCATCGACGCGTGGGAGGGTCCGGTCGAATGGCAGGACGCGCATCCGGCCCTCTCCATCCTCGGCGACACCCTCTACGTGACCGAGCCCGCGACCGATTCGATCCACGCGGTCGACATCGCCTCGGGCGAGGTCGTCGCCTCGGCCGAGCTCCCCGCGACGCCGAACGAGATCGCCGTCGTCACCGGCTAGACGCACGCGGGCATGCGGCTGCTACCGTGGTCGCATGCCCGGGCCGGACGACACAGCGGATGCGCGCAGGCAGCGTGCGGAGGAGGCCTTGAAAGCGGTCGCCGGTGGCGCAGACGTGGGGGCCGAGGCGCAGCGGCTGTCGAACGAGTTCACCGACGAGTGGACGACGCGCATCGCGGCCCGCCTGCGGGCACTGTTCCGCCGCAGCTAGCCCTCGGTTTCGCCGGGTATCCTGAGCCGGCACCCCACACCTACCGGAGACGACAGCACCCATGGCGAAACAGGCCCGCTCACTGGCCACCCGCGAGTCGCTGCTGCGTTCGGCCGGCCGGGTGTTCTCCGAGCAGGGCTACGCCGCCACCACGCTCACCGACATCGTCGACGCCGCGGGCGTCACCCAGGGGTCGCTGTACTTCCACTTCGAGTCGAAGCACGCCCTCGCCTCCGAGCTGATCGTGCGGCAGCACGCCAACGCCCGCGCGGCCATCGAGACCGTGCCCACCGACGGGCGCGGCATGGACACGATCGTGCTGCTGACCGCGGTGATCGCGGGCCAGATCGCCGACGACCCCATCGTGCGGGGCGGCATGCGACTGAGCACGGAATCGCCGCGCGACTTCCCCGAGGTGGCGAGCCGCCCCTACGAAGACTGGGTCGTGGTCTGCGATGCGGTGCTGCGTCGCGCGGTGGCGGAGGGCGACATCTCGGCGGACGACGACGTGGTCGCGCTCGCCCGTTTCGTGATGTCGGCGTTCACCGGCGTGCAGGTCGTCTCCCAGGCGCTCACACAGTGGGACGACCTGTTCCCCCGGCTCCGCGAGATGTGGCAGATCATCCTCCCCAGCCTGCTCGTCGACGAACGCCACTC